>Ga0310123_10001002_pt1 | contig 24183 bp, 16 predicted proteins | sample CB6_AW_1057_MG_FD_203505 | JGI IMG/M metagenome (GOLD analysis project Ga0310123, IMG submission 203505) | Marine microbial communities from Western Arctic Ocean, Canada - CB6_AW_1057 | ecosystem: Environmental > Aquatic > Marine > Oceanic | place: Canada: Western Arctic Ocean | collected... | reverse complement strand
ATAGGCCTCACAAATACTCAGGATGCGGGCTCCCAGGGGAATGTCCTTACCAACGGAAAGGCCAAAGCGCGATTTGGATCCACTGTAATGGGCACGATGGCAGAGTATGATTTGCGTCATTTGTTCGCAGTCGAAGGTGGATCGCACGATTTCCACACCAATTTGATCGTGTGAAAAAATGATATGTCGCTCCTCCGGTGTCAGTGGTCCTGGTTTCAGCAGCACGGAGTCAGGCACGCCAATTTTTCCAATATCGTGTAGCAGCGCTGCATTTTCCAGAATAAACGAATCGCTAATCGCCACAAGCCCTTTGGCGGTACGAACGCAAAGATCGGCCACGCGACGAGAGTGTTCGGCACTGGCCGTATCTCGTGATCCCAATGCCGAAAGTAGCGCGGAAACGGTCTGAAAAGAAATGGCTGGTCGGCTGCTGACGGTCTCCTCTCCTGCTGGTTTACGAGCAATCGAGCTGTCATCGATTTCGATGGCATCGGGAACCTCGTCCCACCGCATGACCTGGTTTCGCCCGCCCCGTTTCGCCGCATACAAACATTTGTCAGCTTCATCGATCAGATCTTGCATCGTCTTCGCACCGAGGCTGATCGAAGATACGCCGAGACTGGCAGTGCACGTTATTCCTTTGAAGTCGTAGGTCGCGATTTCCTGGCGTAATCGCTCAGCCGCCGTGGAGGCGACGTCTAAGTCCATTTGTGGCATCAACAGACAGAATTCTTCACCACCTTAGCGACACACAATGTCGGTGTCTCGTACGGACGTCTGCAGAATCTGTGCGACCTTCTGCAGTACCAAGTCGCCCATCGAGTGGCCGTGGTTGTCGTTGACCGCCTTAAAATAATCAATGTCCACCATGACGCAGTTCAGCGGGTAGTTGTTCCGATGAGCCTCGCCCCCCTGGGACTCGAATATTTCAAAAAATGACCGGCGATTGAGAGCGGAAGTCAATGGGTCACGCGTCGCCAACATCTGGAGTTCGTGATTCTGACGTCGGATTTGATCTCGAGAGGACTTGAGCTTGGCAAGCATGTCCGTCAGCGCTTCGTTGCGTTCCTCCGTCTCGGTAATATCGTCGAGGCTGATTAAGGCGCCCTGGACTTCTTGCGAGTCGTCCGAGATCGGTGATGAGGTGACCTTGATTATGCGTGCAACTCCATCTTGGTCGACCAGCCGCAGCATTCTTCCCAGCTGCGTCTTCTTGTCCTAAACACATCGTTCCCAGGGAAGCATTTCACACGTTTCGTCTGTCTCAATCCAGTCGAAATCACCCATATGTTTGCCTTGGAGGTCATCAACCGTCGAGCGTACGTGTTTGGCAAAGGCCTCGTTGCTGAGCACAATCTGCAGATCGTCATCAAGGACAACGAGTCCTTCGGTGAGCGTGTCCAGCGTTGTTCGGAGGCGGTTGGGAACCACTTTGGACGGATCGAGATGTTTGAGGACACGCCGCAGGTACCAGCAAAATCCGATCAAGCAAACGCTGAATACAAATGAACTCAACCGAATTGGACGAGAGGTTAGCCAACTCCGGATGCCGGTCAAGGCTAAGGGCCGGAATCTCATTTCGACCACGCCCCATTGAACGTTGTCGCTGACGATCGGGATTTCTACCAGGTCGAGCCGACTCAGGTCCAATGCCGAGGGTTCGGCGGCGGCGACCATCTCACCAGTGCTCTTAACCACACGGGCGGAAATCAAATCCGCGTTGCGCTCAACCGCCGTATTGACGGATGATTGGAGCAGAATTCGGTCGGATCTTGCGACGGCTGTGGAACACTGAACGGCGATCAACTCCGAGATCTGCCCCCGGCCGTGCATGATCATCTCGGTTTCATTCGGCAAGAATCCGAGCACTTGCGCAGCGAACAACAAACTGATCGTCAAACAGGCCAAGCTGAGGCTGATCGTCAATGTTGTGGAGATTCGGAACACCTAAGCTCTGACTGCACAAGTTGTGTCTGACGGCAAATCGTTGGCGCCTAGTCGGCATAAGTTTGCATGATGCGGACGACCTCGTCCTTGGCACTCAGAAAGACTTCCGCGATGCGCGGGTCAAAATGGTGACCGCTCTCTTCCTGGATCGTTGACAGGCACTTTTCCAACGGAAATGCTGGCTTGTAGGGCCGCGCCGAGCAAAGAGCGTCAAAGACGTCTGCCACGGCCGTGATGCGCCCCTCAATCGGAATGTCCTCGCCCTTTAAGCCGAGAGGATAGCCAGTGCCGTCCCAACGTTCGTGATGGGTTTGGGCAATGACTGCGGCCAGCGTGAGTAATGGAGATCCCGTTGTGGTGACACCCCCGCCGGTGAAGGTCGGCTCGGTCCACCTTGAAGTGATGTAAATGTCGGCTCTTGTTGGAATACCAGCCTTACTAGCGGACAAGACGGGATCCCTTGGGTGTCATGTGCTGCGTGAATGCGCACAGCCAATACAGGAGTTCTCCGTGAGTCTGGATGGCCGCGACCGTGCTGGCGCGCGCCGATTGTCGTGTTATTCAACTACGGCATGGACACGGGGACCATCTGGAAGTCGTCTCCCTTACACGAACCGATTCACTGGCGGCACGTATCCTGGAACCGCCAGTCTCCGAACCGCGAGATCAAGCAATCATCGCGCTGGGGACGGCCGCTCTATCATCGTCGTGGCTCCTTCTTCCGACGCACCTAAAGGCCAAGATGGTCAAATAAAACCTGTATCGTCGATCGTTGTAACTCGGCCTAGGGCTGCCGCAATATTCTCGGTTACGATCTAGGCTCATTCGCATCGACGGGCAATACGAACCCGATTGCTCACCGGATACCGGCGACAAAGTACCCCACGGATTCAAGGCGAGCACGAAATAGCAAGTGACATGTAAGATGCGCGACGTCCATGATTCATTCCCTTTCTTGGCGGGTCAAAGATACCTGAACCACATGCTAAATTCACCGGTGATTTCGTCGCGCAGCACGAAAAGCGAGTGTCCGTCTCGCGCCTTCCACCGGCTGTTCGACGCCGCCTTTTTCAAGCATTCCAACCACCGCTGCGTGCCTATAAACCTAGCCCCGTTCCCGATGTATCGCACCGGCGAGCGCGCGGCTAAAATTGGGGCGGCGAGAATCCTTTGGTCACGATCGGAATGATAAACCGCGGTGCGGGCCCTGGTGTCCCGCTCTAATGATGGAAGACTCATGACTAAGGGTGGCTTGGAAAGCGATTTCTGCTATACGCATTCCCAAATCGATGCACTCGCGCTGGCGGCATGCGAAACCGTCGTGGCTGAGCCAGGAAAGCCTTGCCCGTATGACGTGGAAGCGTACCAGCGGATCGAGCGCCGCGCGGTACCGACTGGCGAATATCCTGCGTACGATCCACCGCCGCCGATTCACAATCCCCTGCCGAGCCCATTGCCGCCGGAATGTATCGGCGACCAGCCTTACCACCTGCGCATCAGTGGTTTCCGGCGAGAGGGGATCTTTGGTCCCGATGAGGCCGCGGAGGTTTTGGTATCGGCCGGAGTCTCTTTCGCTGACTCGCTCGGGCAGGGTCTCTTTGAACACCTGGTCCTCTGTCGCAAATACGGCGTGGTGCCTGTGTTCGAGGCACCCGCGGCGGGATTTCCCTTTCCTTTCCTAGAGTCGGAATTGCCGCACTTCGAGCGAATCTATCGCCGTGAGATCAGTGAGTTTGCCGACTGGATTCGGTGCGCCGAGATGGTGTACGGACACCCGATACTCGCTCGGGCTGGGCAACCTTGGGTGTTATGGGGCCTGCACTCGCCGCTGGCGCTGTTCATGCTGTCGGCTGCACGCAAGCCAGACCAGACCGCGGCAGAATTGCAGTCGCATAGCGGCATTTGGCGACTGGAGCCGTCGCCAACCACACCCGCCGCGCGAGCCTCTCAACTGCGGGCCTGGAGTTTTGTGCGCCGCCGCCATATGGAAGTGCGGACCATCATGGCCAAAGTCTTACGAGAAGTGGTCTCTCCAGACGCCGTACTGATCGACAACGCGCACACGCTCCCGGCTGTCGATTACGAACTGCTCGGCGAGATTTACGATCATCCCGGTGTGGCAGCCCGCTCGGGATATCTGGAAGATGAATGGATTCGAGACGCCAATGTCGCCTTTGCCGTACGGTTGTTCGGCGACCTCACCGGCAAGTCCCCGATTGCAAGTGTTCGCATCAACTTGACCGCCGCCGGAACCAGGTTCATCCCCGGACCGCAGGCAGTCCGGAATTGGTGCGACGCGGCCCTGCGCCATGGCACGGCCGGTTACTACTTCTGGCCAGTCGATTATCCCAGTTCAGACGGCCAATACTTCGGTGCCATGGCCGGTAACACCGACCCCAGCGCGCGGGGACGCGAACGTTGGGATGCCATGCTCGATCTATTTGGCGAAATTCGCCGCGCTCGTTGCTTTCAGCCACCGGCGGCACGGATTGGCATCCTGGTGCCGTACGATCAGCTCGAGCTGGACGGGTGGCGCCGCGTGTACAACGCCTTTGTTGCGCTTGAGAATCAAAGGATTCTGTCGCGGTTCGTCTCCGGGCGAGCTGCGGCTGCCGGAGACGAGATCGTTAGCTCGCTCGATGTGATTTGCGTGCCGGCCTGCCCGTTCGCTTGCGATCGCCTTGTCGCGGCGCTTGAGCGATTCGTGCATGGCGGTGGAACACTGATCCTTTCCTGTCCGGAAGCACTGATGTACGATGCCGCTGGGAACCGCCGGACAGAGTTCGCAGGTAGGGAGCCTGGTGTCATCCAGAGGGAGTCCGAGACTTCTCATGGATTCGGAAAAGGCACAATATTCTGCGTGTCGGACATAGTGCCCGTTGTTAATCGATTGGATGTTGAAACCTATCCGTGGGTCTATGAACTGCGTACCAGTAACGTGCAAGAACTAACAGGATTCGCCGACCCTCCGCCAACACCGGCACCCGCTCCCGAACTCAAATTGAAGCATTACATGTACGAACATAGTTCGAGCGCCATCCTACCGTACCTGGATAAGTTTGCGGACTTTCCAAACGACGAAAGCATATGACCATGCGCTGCTTCGTCACGTCGTCCATGATTTTCGCCCTCACGGCATTCGTCCAGGTGCCGGCAGCGGGGCATCGGCTCGCGGCGGAACCACCTGACGAGTACACCTTCGACCCGGCCGATCAGGTTGTCAAAGCGCAGCTGCTGGAGAATCCCGAGTATTATGATGCGGGGATTGTCGCCACGCCGGATGGCTGTTTTCTGGCCTGGCTTGAGTTCGTGCCCGGGGAGGGTGACTACCTGAGGTTCGGCAAACGTGATGAGCAAGGCTGGGAATTCGAGTTCCGTATAACTCACCAGGCGAATCACAGAATCCAGAACCCCACGCTCACCGTCGACGGCTCGGGGACGCTCTGGTTGAGTTACGAAGCGGAGTCGAACGGGCAGTGGGATATTTTCGTGCGGCGCTGGAAATCGCAAGGTGAATTTACACTAGCCAGAGGATCACCTCGACGGTGGGCCAGGACATCCAGCATGCAACGGCTCCCGACCCGCGGCGCGGCGTGCATGTTGCCTGGCAGCACGAGCGTAACGGGCAGTTCGACATCGCGACTTGCCACGTGACCGCCGAGTCGGCTGCGGCGCCGTTTCTGGTAAGTATGGAACCGAGTTATGGCGATTGGAATCCTGCCATAGTGGTAACGGCCACTGGCACCAAGGTTATCGCCTGGGACGCCTACGACGGTGACGCTCACAACGTTCATATTCGCGTTGGCAAGGATGGAAGTTGGAGCGGCGTAATTCCGATCACGCAAACGTCTGCTTACGAAGGCAAGCCCAGTCTGGCCGCTGATCGCGAGGGCCGTGTCTGGATCCTATGGGAAGAAGAGGCAAGAAACTGGGGAAAGGCTTTTAACAGCTCCCATCTGCCCATGACCGAGTCACGCGGGGCACTCCACCGATATCGCCTGCTGCGACTGGCCCTGATGGACGACGAGAACCGGCTGCACATGGTGGATTCCCAGCCTCCCATGCCCATGTTTCCGCGGGCGGTGAGCCGCGAGAACGTGCCTCCCGGCGCCGAGCGACTCGGCTGCTATTACGAACGAGGCAGATTGTTGGCGGACAATCAAGGGCGGATGTGGATTGTGTATCGTCATTTCTACGCTCCGAAATTCCTGGGCCAACGAAGATTCAGCGAAGACGATATGGGGCTGATGTACGCGGTCTTTGCCCGGCATCTGGCTGGGAAAACCTGGTCGGATCTCTATCTGCTGGACGCGAAGCAGGGGGACGGGGACCAGCGGTTGGACTTAACGCCATGGAAGGATGGCGTGGCCGTGGCGTGGACGATTGGCCGCACACACCGCAACTATCGACCGCTGGTGCGTCGAGGCGATGATCGCGATTTGACTGACTATCTGCCGCGGGGAGTGGCACTGGCCCAGCTCGCGGCGGACGGACCGGCGACGGACATCGGTTTGGAAACAGCCGCCGTGGATCCTCTCCAGTTGAAATTGCCCGCTGCGCCACGACGGACATCGCCGCCCACCGTTGTGGTTGCCGGGACGCAGTACCAATTGGTCTACGGCGACCTGCACCGGCACACGGATTTGTCCCGTTGTTACCACATGTCGGACGGGTCCATAACCGACAACTACTGCTATGCGATGGGGCCCGCTGGGCTGGACTTCCTGGGAATCACGGATCATGCCTGCGATTTAAACTGGGGCAATGCGAACAGCCAGGTGTGGTGGCGTAGTTGTAAGGAGGTCAGCCGCCATCTGCTCGCACCTGGCTTCATTTCCTTTTACGCCTTTGAACATAGCCGTAATTATGGATCGATTGGTTTGGACGAGACAGACCACAACGTCATCTCGCTCCGGCCCGATATACTTCGTCCCGAGTTCATCCCGTATCCGGAATTGACCAAGGAACTGGGCGATGATGCGTTTTTGATCCCCCATGCTCCGATCAACGGCAACGATAACGATTTTTCGATTTGGGATTTCCAGCCACCCAGTTACCAACGTCCGCAACTGGAAATCTTTCAGGGATTGCGGGTCAGGCATACCGACAAGAGCGAAGAAGAGGCGCGCAATGGACTCGATCGCGGCCATCGTATCGGATTCATTGCCAGCAGCGATCACATGAGCACGGCCGCCAGTTACGCTTGTGTTTGGACGAAGGAGCTGTCTCGCGAGTCGATTTTCCGCGCCCTGCAGGCCCGTCGCAGTTTCGCGGCCACGGCGCCCATCCAGCTGGCCGTAAGGGCAGGTGAGCATTGGATGGGCGAGGAGTTTTCGGTTGCCGAATTCCCGGAGGTGACGATCCGTGCCAAGGGGACAGCCCCTGTGGATCGGTCGAAGTGTTTCTGGACGGACAGCTGGTCGAGACATTGCCTCAACAAAGGACTCAAGAGGTCGAAATGACATGGTCGCCCAAGTCGGCCCTCACCGGATTCCATTACCTCTATTTCCGACTGGTCCAAGTTGACGGCAATCGAGCCTGGTCCTCACCGCAGTTCATTCATGTATCGAATTGAGACGTCAAGTCCCGTTTCTTGGCAGCTTGGCAACGGACTTGCCGTCCAATCCACTTTTGACAAGGTGCCCGAGAAATTTGGTAAACGGAACAATGTCTTGCTGGACGCTCGCATTTTCGAGTGATGCCATGTAATCGTCTCGTTGTTCAATCGGTATAACTGTCCAAGGATATCCCCCTGCAGCCAGCATGACGTTCATCACGAAACGCCCTATGCGTCCGTTACCGTCCATATAGGGATGGATGTAAACAAAAACAAAATGGCCAAGTACAACTCGGGCTGCCGGATGTTCCTCTTCCTCCAGCAACTCGAAGAATATCGGCATCACATCGCTAACTGCGTCTCCGGAAACTGGTACATGCCTCGAACCTCGAAGATAGACGCGGCTGTTGCGGTAACCCGCGAGACTCCCAGCGTTCAATAATCCGGTCGTCACAAGAGGCGCAAACATTTCGCGATACCAGTCGCCATGGTCTCGTCGCGCGACGGCGCCCGCATTTCTTCCATTAAGGACGGCATGAACGCTTTTTGTGACGACCTGAAATGCTTGATGGTACCCTCGCGCGGCAAGCGCATCTCGCTGCTGACGATCCTCCACGTTTTTTTCGGGGTTCCACTCGCCACTACGAACTCGCTCGATCAAATCTGGACTGACTTGATAGCCTTCGATTGATAGAGAATGGTAAGCATCCGTTGCGTAAACGTCTTCGACATGCCTGAGGTACGCATCGACATTCTCGGTCATTCCCCCAATGGCGGGAAAATGCTCGATCACGGCTGAGCGCATCTTTTGCCACATCAACCGAATTCGCCCAGCGTATGGAGAGGCCACTCGATCTGGGAAACTAATGTTGGATTTGTCTTCGAATGGGTCGGCTTCACGAATGTCATAACCTGCGGACTCCATCGTCTTTTTTATCTCATCCGCGATTTCGTTACGTCCGATGTTTCGAAATGCGCCGCAAAGTCGTCCTGCGATTGTGCTGCGCCCACCTTCAAGCAGTTTCGACAATAGCAATGATGCGTTGGGAACTGCTGCAAGCGCGGCTCGGGCATCGGTTGAATTTCGAGCGAAAAAGGTAGAAACGGCCTCAATAAGCGCCATCGGCAATTTGTAAATTCGAAGATTATCTTCTTGGGTGATGTCATCCTGACTTGGCAGTTTCAGTCGTGTATCAAATACGGAAGTTCCATGCAAAAGCTCCGTTGGTTTATTGCCACCCTTGGGTGTCCTTACTTGTAACTGTTCGGGTACCGTTCGATTTCCGACGTGTAAGGAGATTGATTGTTCAGGAGACAAGCACCACTCGTCGCTGAAACGGTCGTTGAAATAATCGGCGCAAAAACTCCAAAATGATGAATACCACGGTGTGGTGGCTCCGGGTTGATCGTCTGGGTGCATGGTGATGTACCAGCCCTTCATGACTTCCTGCAAGAATCCGTTCTTGAGCAGTCTTTCACGATGCGCGCGTGAGAGGTCTTTGGCACGGATTGCAGCTCGCCCTTCGTCTTGAAGGTGTTTTAACAATTCAAGGGATTGAGCGAGTTTTTCTTGGGGGCTTGGCATACTTTGTACGCGTTTTAGGCAATTGTGTTGTGTGAATTATAGGCTTTGGCGTTGTGTGAATTATAGGTTATTACGATGTGTGAATTATAGGTTATCGTGCAATGGACTCAAAGCCAAGTTTGCTACAAAAAGCAGGCAAAACTGGCCAAAGACACAAAAACTGGCCAAAAAAAACTGGCCAAAAACACAGACTTCACAGGGGAAGTCTGCGTGATTTAGGAAGACCAGTTCATCAACATCTCGGGCCTTGATCATAACTCCGGCCAATGCTGTCAGGGCTATTAGTTGTTCACCAAGACAACACTAGCCTGACGCGCAAGCGAGGGGAGCGACGGTTGCCGCGCGAACGCACAAAACGCTGCCAATCGAGTCCGAAACCGGCGCCTCGTTGGCGGTGCCGACCGCGTTCTCCTCGCTTGCGCGTCAGGCTAGTGTTGAGGTAGCGAGGTAGCATCGCTATCTACGCCAGCATTAGCCGGAGTTATGATCAAGGCCAACATCTCGAATTGAACTTGGCACTTCACAGATCGGTTACCGAGTACCTGACTGCCACCGATTCCAGCACGGGCGAGTTCGCGCTGTTGGTGCTCACCAGGCTGGCTCGATACTGGATCCAGCGGTGCGGCGGCGGTTGTGCGTCGATCACGGCCGGCGATTCACGAAAATAACTGCCCGCGCCTTCCGGGCCGGTCCACTTGGCGCTGGCCAGACCATCTCGCGTGGCGGCGGTGCGCAGCTGGAACTCCAGCGAGGTGCGATGGGGCGTCTGGCCCTGCCAGGCCAGACGTTCCAATTTGGCCGCCGGCCCCATGTCATGCGGGACCGAAACGTAGTTGTATCGGTCCTGCCGCTGATAAATGTCGCCGGCATCCACGGAGGTCATATTATGCGGCCCTCGACCCGGCAGCTCCGTACGCCGCTCCGGAAAAAAACCTGCCCCGCTCCCCCAATAAAGGAATGAATTGCAGCGGTGATTGCCATCCCGCTTGTGATTGGCGAACAGGATGTCCTCGTGCCCGTCGAGATTGAAGTCCTGCACCAGAATTCCCGCCGCGGAATCGGTTGGCAACATGGTTACTCGCGCTTGGTCAAAACCATCCGGGCCGTTCCAGTAGACGTAGGAGGGGTGGCTGCGCGTGTATCCCGCGTGGTAGCTACTGAGCACCAGATCGAGGTGTCCGTCTCGATTCAGATCCGCGACGGCCACGTCCTCGTTGCCCACCGACGGCAAAACCAGGCGCCGCTCGGCCTCGTAGCCGTTGTCGCTGCCCCAGTAAACGTACGTGTTAGCCCGCGAGTCCCCGCCAAACGATTGGAACCCGACGCTACCTTTCGCGCGGGCGAACAAGTTCGCCACGACGATATCCAGATGTCCGTCACCGTCTAAGTCAGCCACCTTGCTGGCGACGGCGCTCTCGCACGAGAGCGTAGTCTTTTGCTGCACATCAAATCCTTGACGGCTGTTCCAGAAGACCAACACGCCGCCCCACGTGGGCAGAATCACATCCAGCCAACCATCCTGGTTCAAGTCGGCCACGCTATGCTGCGTAACCCGATTCTCGCTACTCACCGGGAACACAAATCGGTTGCCGCTGGAATAACCCTCTGGGCCACCCCAGTAAAGACTCGTGTCATCGACTCCGGGTGACCACTGGGTAAGCGACAGATCGAGGTAGCCGTCACGATTGAAGTCGGCCGCGATGCCGGAAAACGCGAAATCTTCGCTCAGCACCGTGCGATCTTCCGCGGAAAAACCGTCCGGGCCGCCGTGATAGACGAAGGATCTATCACCCGAAAAATAGAGATCGACGTGGCCATCGCGGTCCAGGTCGGCGGCCGTGTGTCCGTACGTATTCTCGGTCACTAGCCCCCGCCTACGTTCTTTAGAATAGTTGCCACCTTGATCCCCCCAATAGATAAAGGAATCGATTCGGTTGTCGTCGGTTCCATCTTCTCGGTGAGCGAACACCAGATCGGGCCGCTGGTCGCCGTCCAGTTCGGCGATCGTCGCGCCGGTGGCGCCCAGCGTGGGGACCTTGGTGGGATCGGAGAGGTGCAGCCCGTCCTGCCGCCCCCAATACACGTACGAGTCGGTTTCTTTCTTGTGCCCGTCACCGTTGTTGCCAAAGACGAGGTCCGGATAGCTGTCTCCATTGATGTCGCCCGCCGCACAGGCCCGAGCCTTTTGGGTAGCGATGGCAGTTCGGTGGTTGGCACGAAAGCCAGCGGGGCCGTTCCAGTAGATGTACGAGGTATTTCCCGCGGCATTGGCGAATACGACGTCCGGACGGTCATCGGCATTGAAGTCCTCGATGGCGATTCCGGTTGCTTTCAATGTTGGCAAACGGGTGCGGCGTTCTGCGGAGTAACCCTCGTTGCGGGATCCCCAATAAATGTAAGAGTCAATCGCAGTGGTATCGACAATGTTGTAAATACCCGCTTCACGCGCACGTAGCCGGTGCTGATTTGCCAGGATGACCTCGGGCGTCCCGTCGCTGTTCAGATCGGCCAGTCGCACCGCGGAACTGTGCTCGCCTGGCAGCAGCGTCGGCTGCCGCTCGGCATACGTTCCCTCAGCGCTGCCCCAGTAGATGGCGGCGCCGCTCTCTTCAACGGTGTTGCCCTCATTGGCAAAGACGATTTCGGGAAATCCGTCGTCATTCAGATCACCAATCGCGACGTCCTTCGCGTAAATGGTCTTGAGCGAACTACGCCGCTCTACGGCGAAACCAGCGGCCGCGCCCCAGTAGATGAACGATTTTTGAAAAAAGTCTTCACTTACGTGGAAGGACAGGCCGTTGTTGGCGAAGACCAAATCCACGTGACCATCGCCATTCAGATCGGCCGCGGCAGCGGCCTCCGCGCCCTGCGTCGGAAGTTCGGCGCGCCGCTGGGCGTCATAGCCCACGTCGCTGCCCCAATAGATGAACGAGTTCAAATCCGGCCTGGTGCCGTTGGCCTGGTTCACCACGACCAGGTCGACGTACTGGTCCCCATTCAATTCGGCGGCCAGTGTCGACGTGCCACCTTCGCTTGGCAGGTGAGCCCGCTGGACCGTGGCCAATTCGTTCTTGCCCCAGTAGATCAACACGTCGACCTTCGCATTGTTGTCATGCGTATTGGGCAGCACGATATCGACGTGGCCATCGTTGTTCAGGTCACGCAGGTTGATCAAGCGCACGGTCCCATCCGCCGCGACGTAGGTGTTAACACCACCATCGGCCAAAGTACCGTCGACAAAATCCAGAAAGGTGGAGGTGGTCCAGGTCTTGGCGCCAGGCTGCACCGCGACCAGCAATTCAGCGCCAGCGAGCGCCGCGAGCAGCGGGACAAAATAGCGGGAGATGTCGAGGAAGGGTTTGTATCTCATCAATAAGTTCTGCGGCATGTTGTCAAGCAAGCAAATCCAATCACCAGCAGCAAAATGCTCGCAGGCTCGGGCACCGAGGTGGCCGCACTGCTAAGCGAGTTTTCGAAGTTCAATTTCCACAAGTCGAAGTCGGTTCGATCGACAATTCCACCATTTCCGTTGCCGTTGAGGATCGAGCCGTCTTCCGTAGCGCCAAGACTATTGCGCCACACGGTGTAGTCGCCGGCACCGAGCACGACGTACTGGCGGTCGGCGGTACGGTAACCTTGGGCGGCAACCTGGAAGTCAGTTTGCTCGATGGATTTCAGCCCGAAAATGGTGACAGTTTCAACATCTTCGATTTTGGCTCGCTCACGGGCGAGTTTGACAACGTCCTATTGCCCGCTCTATCCGCAAGCCTGGCTTGGGACGATTCGGCGCTGCTAAACAATGGAAGCCTTTCCGTTGTGCCCGAGCCGGGGAGTGTCGTCCTGTGCCTTTTGGGACTAATTGGAGCTGCAGGACTTCTGCGACCTAAACGTTAATTCACCTTCGTAACCCGAATAACACGATTTTGTGCCGGAACGTTTTGAATGTTTGGATGGTCGCAAATTCGTGGAGCTGATAGAATTATGTTACTTGGGTGCGAATGCCGTCTGTTGACGTTTGTCCAGATACACCTTACCCGACCACTTGTGGATTCAGAACGTGGCGACCGATACAGAACAACTCGAGCGCCGAGTGTGTGAAATTGAAAGAGAATTGGCGAGCCTAAAGTCTGTTGTTCTTCAGCGACACAAACTCCCCTAGTGGCGACAAATTCTCGGCGAATTTGCAGGGGACGAGCAGTACGCTGAGATCGTTCGACTCGGCCAGGAATCCCGCCGCGCCGAACAATCGAAGTGAGCACGGATGCCTTTCCTACTGGACACCGACCACCTGTCCATTCTACACCGGAGGAGCCAACCGGAGTGCGATCGACTCGTCGCACGACTCGAACAGCATCCTCCGGACGACATTGGAACGACGATTATTAGCTTTCAGCGCAATAGAAAGGTCAAACAGCAGCAAAACCCTTCCCTTATCGTTCGCCGTCACTTGCTAGTCAATCCTTCAATTTTGTGGATCAAACCACCGATTCGCGCTATGCGCCAACACGGATGGAATCCGCGGGTCTAACCTGAAAGATACGCCGCGCTCCCCTGGTAACGTTACCCGCCACAGTCTTCCATCCTGTCCCGGCGCAACCAGAATTTCCCCCCGCAGGTTCTTTATCTCCGGATCGTGATCGATCCGCCGCTCGCGGTGGGCCCACGCCTCGCCTCCATCCGGATCCCAAACCACATGCTGCCGCAACACCTGGTGGCCAAAAAACTCGGGATTGTCGAACTCGATCCAAAAGGATTCGACCCCGCGCGGTACCAGAAACCAGTGTTGTGCGAGAACCGCGCCCTCGCCGATCGACTCGCCGGGGCCGACGACGATTACCTCGGGAGTACCCGGCGGCGAAATGGGCAGCATCACACTGCGAGGTCCCAGGCTCACAACGTACGCTCCTGGCGGCGCGTCGGCGTCCAAGATGACCTGAGATTCATCACCCTCAAGGTGGAGTTGGCCGCCGGGATCCCACATCTGGTACTTGCCGTATGTGCGTAGGACGAGCGCGGTACCGGATTGCTTGCGCACTATGATCCGAGTGTCCGCGGAAAGAGTCTGGGAAAATCCAGCCGGTATCGGGTTCTCAGGCTCGCCCCCGGCTTTGTTCAGCGCGCCCAACACAAGCGGCCCCCACCGCTGCATGTAACTCATGTGGAACTGATTCACGTTGCTGTCGTGGGGCGTATAGAATCCCTGGTAGTACCACGGATCGCCGCCCCCATAGAGAGCCCAACTGGCCACATCCAGGACGCCTGCCGCGTGGTCCAAATACCTCGAATCACCCGTCAACTGATAGGCATAGGCAGTCGAGGGTATCTGGATCGAGAGCGTTCCGCCGTCTCCCTGGGCATGCCAATCGGCCTGCTGACGGGCAAAGTGAAAAAAGAATTCCTCGTAGTCTGGACTACCCGTGTAACGCTGAAACACGGTGATGCCATCTTCCCACCAATGCCCGCGGTATTCCTCTTTCCGGTAGCGCGATAGATGCATGTCGCCAATGGCGTGCGCCGCCGCCAAGAACCAGGGATCATAAGTGGCCTGATACGTTTCCAGGAATTGCTTCAGCAGGTTGACCGGACATCGATCTCGATGCACGGCCGCCGTAATGGGACCGCGTCCAAACTTTTCTTCGTCCGCTGTATCGGGGGCTTCGACCTTGGCCTGTGCGGCCCACGCCAGTGCGACATCGCGGGCGCGGTGGTAGTTGGACATATACCAGGCATGCCACAGATAGTCCGTTTCATCGCAATACATGCGCGTGGTGGGTCCCCAATAGCCGGCCCAGGGAATGAGATTGCGGTTATGCCAGCCGATTTCACGGAACGGCTGCTTTTCGATCCACATGCAGCGCTGCGGAAGATCGGCGAATTGCGCTCGCACGTCCTCGCTCACGTAATGACAGAACCCGACGTCACTCATCATGCGGGTGGCCGCCTGGGCAAACCTCAAGAATTCAGGATCACCGGTGGTGACATACGGCAGCCACGAATAAGGCCACCCCCAATGCGCTTTGCGCAGCGTGCGATAGAGGTTCCCCTGCTGGCTGTCCATATCCGGAGCGCGCAACAGGTCGCCGTAGAGCCATTTGCCGTAGATTCCCATCCGCTCGACCTGCCGCAACGGGCTGCGAGCGTTCTCACGATACGTCTGGGCGTACTTCGCGTACGTTGTCTGCTGGTCGGCGGCGCCGATTTCATAGAACGCCCCACTGCCAGCCATCCAATGTGGATCAACTACCGGGCGCAGTGTCTCGTCGTTGAGCCCTTGCAACACTTTCGTGGACTCGTCGAGTGACACTTCTTCGCTTGTCAGGTACAGCCACATCTCCGCGGTCTTGGCGACGCCTTGGGCGTTCACTGATTCGGGCATGTCGTAGGCAAAGTGCGGTTCGCCGCTGCCCTCGGCGAGATAAATGCTGCTTTCGGTGAGTTCGCGCGGCAAGCAGAACGACAGTGACTCGCCCTCGTGCGCGAACCACAAGCGCCAGACGTCCCCCATGTCCTCGGCGCTGATCGGGTGCTCCGACGGACGACCGTAGCGAGGCCACTCGTAAAAGGTCATGACCCCGTCCTCGAACGCCAGCGACCGCGGAAAATTTTTCCAGAAGTCCTTGACACCCAAGTAGAGAAGAGCGCCGTTGCCACTGGCGGCCGCCACGCCTGGACCACGTTGCCCGGAACCCGCTGTAACCAGTGGTCGCGGCGGTTGCATCCTCCAGTCCTCCAGACGTTGGGCCGGCAGAGGCCGGATCCTGAGTGGCGGGACATCTTGAAGGTGAAATACCTCGAAGGCATCGCGGTCATGCTGACGCAGATAGTCCCCTGCTAGCCACTGCGCCTTGTCGCCGAACTCCGACAGGAAACCTGCAGGTTGCATTTGCGGTAATGGGAAGCGCCAGCCCATGTTGCGGATACGGTCACGGTTGCCGTCGCCGGTGAATATCCACGTATGGAAAATGCGGAAGACAGGACTATCGCGGTGGATGACGTAGCGGGTGACGAATCGGCAAAAACGTTTGCTGGAGGCGTTGTTCTCGTACCAGCCCTCGGCGCGGACGACGACTTTCTCCCCACCCAGCTCTTCGACCTCATACTGAGTTGTTGGCGGCATGGAGAACACCGTCCCACGAGATATCCGTCCATGCAAAGCGTGCATTCCGGCGAGATGTTCTACAAATGCGCCGGCCAGCGCTGCCGATTTGAGCAACGGGCGAAAACGTCCGTTACCCGCGAAGTCAAACGAGACCCCCGCGGAGTCGATACGCAGCCTGCCGGCCGCGACGCCTGGAAAGGCATTTGTGCGCGAATTGATCGTGATATTCGGCCGCGTCCCACGCCGCACGTGCGGTCCGTATTCGAGGTAGAGGCTATGGGTCGATCCCGCTAAGTCAAGCGTGAAATCGCCTAGTGCCCACTTCACGCCACCGCCGAAGCGTGACCACCGCGCCGTCTCCCGGACCTGCAGCGGTACCTCGGTACCGTTCTCATCCACCAACCGCAAATTGTCTGTACTTTCCAACACGCCGCGCGGAAACGGCACCCCGACCGTCATTGGCGCCGATGCCATTGTTGCGCCCGTATCGTTGGGAATCGTCAGGCGTACCCGCCCAGTACGCTCCAAGGACTTGGTGTCAGCAATGTAAAATTCGGCACGCGCGACGGCATCCGGTTGTCCTTGCCGAACCCAACCTACACGTAGCGCACCGGTTGATCCCATCATGGTTTCTGGGAAGCGGTAGGAGAAGTAAAGCTATGATCCGGGAATCGGAGAGATTCTCTCTTCGCTGATGACGTCAGCGTTATCCGTGATGAGCGACACCGCCAGGTGACCTTCCGGGCGCTGGTCCAACTCCACATCGAAACGGATGATAACGTCGAGGTGCCCATCTTCGGCCGGGTAACGATAGCGCGACAACATTACGCTGATCGGTTCCGTCATCGGCGGACGGCCAAGCGAGGTAACCGCGGGCACGGCGTTGGGCCGCATATCGAGGATGGTCCCGTCGAAGGTCGGGTAGTTGGGCTCCTCATCAAACCACGGCAGAGGTTCCTTGACCGCCGACAATCCGAGAATGTGTCCTGCGGGAGGTAGGTCCTGGGCCGAAACCGCGCACGACAATGACAAGATCAAGATTAGCATTGTGGACTATACTTAGCGGACCTCAGCACGCCTCATTCCTCCACCGGCGGACCTTCCGGCTCCAGCAGTGCCAGGTCAAATCGCGTAAAGGCGATATAGTGGTGATGGTCCCGCTCCCACAGGCAGCCAACCGACTTGTCTGGTAGCAACACCAGGTCCGAGTAAGCCGCCGTTTCCTCCGAAAGGATCCGCTCGACCGGATAGGTCGCGCCTTCGTCGTAACTGACGCGAGCCACGAGCGTTACGCGCCCGGGTCCGCGCGGTCCGGTCCAGAGGATGCGATTGCGATCGTCGCCAGCCGACTTGAGGGTCAGTCGCTCGACTCCGGCAGCGCAGCGGGGCGCCATAAAGCTTTCGATCGTTTCCGACCACGTGTAACCGCCATCGCTACTGATCGTCCGCCAGCGTGGCCCCCACGCCTGCCGCATATCCATCATGATCCGGCCATTGGCCAACTCGACCAATTGGTTCTCATTGCCGCGATCCCCACCCGGCACGAGCTCGCTGCGGTGCCAGGTCGCTCCATGATCATTGCTATAAATCACGAACACGTTGTAGGGCTCCTTCCAACAAGGTACCAACAGGCGACCGTTCCCTGCCTGGATGGCCCCGCCGGGGCCCGGGACGCTCGCCGTCCAAGTCTCGTCCTGCATGTCCCTGGCGACCTCGGTCAGGTCGATCGGCTCCGACCAATTCAACCCATTGTCTTCGCTCCAGCGAGCCATGGTTTGCATGTCGTCAGTGCCGGGCCGCGACGTTTCGGTGCTACGACCCGGCTTGGAGCGAATATACAAGACCCAGATCTTGCCCGTGTCACGGTCCACCACGGTGGCCGCGTTGGCTGCCGACCAATACTGCCCGGGGTCCTCGACAATCTCCAACTCCGACCACGTCTTTCCATCATCGCTACTCCGCTTCAACAGCAGGTCGACATCCTGCTGCTTGTCGTATCCCGGATCCTTTCCGCCCTGCTTCCGTCCCTCGGCAAACGCCAGCAACGTCCCGTCCGGCGCGATCTCGATGGCGGGGATGCGGTAGATTTTGTAATCGTCCGCTCCCGACGTGTAGACGTTGACGTGTTCCAAAAGCGGTTCGGCCGCTAGGGCGGGTAGGGCGATGAATGACAGTAGGATGGCCAGGCGATAGGATTGCATGATGAATCGTCTGTGGTCTGTGGTCTGTAGTGTGAAGTCTGTAGTGTGAAGACGATTATCCGACCTGAAATCAATTACATATCATTCTTGTATCTTCTCAATCGCTAGCACGAACATGTCCTAGCTTGGACTACGTATCGGGCAAGCGTTGGGAAGACCCCTACGAGCCCTGTCCCGACGGACGTCGGGGTTGCTCGTGGGTGAATCAGCTTGGAAGCTACCAAATGCCACTCCCAAAGCAAAGACTCCCTCGAGCTTGCTCGTGGGTGAATGAGGTTGACAGCTACCTTCACACTTGACGAATACGAACACATGATCCAACGTGGCGCATTAATCGGACTGAACGAAAAACGTGACTATAAAGAATGTGAACGGTAGCAATAACGGCGAGATTCATCAGTCCTCCAACGGGGAAGCCATGCTACGCCCACATCGTCGGGAAGGCAACGAGGTTGGAACCGCGGCGACGCCGCACGGTCTTCGGCTGGCGCTGGGTCTGTACTTGCTTCTGGCAGTTGGTAGCTGTCTGGGAGGCCAGCCGAGGCCAGTCGCGTTTGTCGGCGCCAAGGCCCGCAGCCCGGGTGATCGCAAGTTCTTCGAGTATTACGTCACGGCCGAGTTGGGAGTCGCCGCTGTCGACTGTGGCGAGTTTCTCGATCCAGGTGACTTCCACAAGTATATTCTCGACGGTTTTAATCTGTTCGGGGAGCAATTTGCGACAACGCCCTGGATCAAGGCCAAATCATGAGGCATGAATCGCCGTTATCGCCCCCTACTGTTTCTTCGGGACCATCCGTATCTGGCCGGGGTGCAAGTCGAAGGTGGAGAGTGGTCCGTGGGAAAGTACGCGTTACGCGAATTTTCCGGAGTCACGGTCGTCGGCAAACAAGACGAGTGGTGCACGTTGGGATATGTTCCCGTTGGCCGTGGGCGGCTAATTTTCTCGGCTTATGGAATCTACGATAGCCGTGCCGATCGTGACCGTGATGCGCTGATGCAGATCTATCGTAACATTGTGAAAGCAGCCAACCCGCTCACGGAGCGCGACGAGGCCCGCGCGCTCCTGACGCGCGCAGCCCCAAGCCAGGAGATTGTTTTCTGGCAACGGGATTGGGCGGGCTACTCGGCAAGGCGGCTGACGTGGCGGCCTTACGGCCCGCGTCCTGACGAAGTCATGGAGTCCCTGAACGTCGCGAGTGTCCGTGGTGAGATCGACACCCACTTCTTCTGCCTGCACCCGACCACCGATCTGGGCGAAGTGACCATCCACTGCCAGCCACTCCATGACCCTGACGGGAATCCTGCTCCAAGAGGCGGCATCACGGTTCTTGTGATGGGCCTGGCGCCCGAAGTGCCTGTCCCTAAGACGTCGCAGCACTATGGAAAGGTGGACCCATCACAACGCGGTCCCTTTTTTCTGATCCCGCCGGAATCGCTCGAACCGATCGGAAAACCGGCGTTTCGTGTCGAGCCATGCGAACCGCCCACGGTCTGGATACTGGTGAGTACGAAAGGATTGGCAGCAGGCGAGTATACAAGCCGCATCGATTTCTCCGTCCCCGATGGTCGGACGGTAGCCTCATTACCCATTCGATTGACCGTGGCGCCGATTCAGATGTCGGCCCCTCGTCTCGTCAAACTGCGAACCTGGGGAGGCGGGATTGGCGACTTTCCTCCGCTGGTGCGCGAAATGCACCGGCAGGGATGTGACGACGGCGCAATGAGCCGACATGCCTATGACCAGGTGAAACTGCGCAACTCCAACAGTACGTTTGATAACGCTTACCGGCACCCGAAGGATCTTGTTCGCGACAAGAAGCCGATCCCTAAACTTGACTTTTCTCCAGCCTGGCGTGAGCGAATCGATTTGTATCTCGCGCATGGGATCACCAACCTGGTACTGTACGACACGCACGCAGGACGGGATTGGGCGGGTGCTGTCACGGGTGCACAATGCGATTTGACAAGGCCTTTCGAAGACTGGCCGCCGAAATGGCGCGCAGCGTTCGTCGATTACTACCGTCAAGCGCAGGAATACATATCAGAGCGAGGCTACCTGATGTTCTATCCCCGCTGGACCGACGAAGTATCTCGAACTCACGTTGTGCGAGACTACCTTCCGCTGGCCAAAGCCTACATGCAAGCCGGGATGGGTCCAGGAACCAATTTTTCCGTTTATGGGTTCATGTCGCCCGAGATGGTCAACGAATTTGCACCCTGGACCCGTTGCTGGTCGATCTACGAATATGGCTACAGCAACTTCCAGCGATTTCTCCGCGAAGGGTCGGTGACGCTGCCACAACACAGCGTCGTCGGCACCACGCGGGGCGCTCACGGTCTAGTCATGCGCCAGCCGCATCATCTCAGCCGGGTTACGGGCTGGATGGTCGTTCATCAGGGGTCGCCAATGGAATTCCTGCGGGGTGGTCCTATCTGGCGAGGTGACGACTCCTACTACGTTGATTACGACAAGGTATCCATGAGTATTCGGGGCGGCGTGCAAGGGGAACGGCTGTTAGCCTATGGGTCGAGCGACCCTCAAGACACTTCGGTGGACGTACTCACCTCGAGCGATTGGGAAGGCCTGCGCGACGGTGTTGACGATGCGAACCTGGCTCGCATGGTCCAGTGGTATCTGCCCCGTCTGAAGGCGCGTGCTACCGGAGCCTGGCAGAAACGATTACACGTCATCGAAACGGAAATCTCAAAGTGGTTCACCCCTGAAAGCCCATTCCCTCTTCACGAGGAGCCCGTGCACTACAAAAGAAAACCTGAAGGCTCCCCGTTACTGGAATATCACTTCACGATCGCACGCGCCAATTCCACGCGCGACATGATCATTGCGAAACGCTACATGATCGATTTGCTTAAGGAAATGGCCAGTTATACCGGACGTCAAGACGTGCAAGTCTTCTGGCACGCGTGGCGCCTGGTGCGCGATGGACGCGCAGTGGCGACGATCGTCATTTCCCCCGATGCTTCACCTACGGTCAAACGCGCGGCAAACCACATCGTGAACACAATCGCAACTCAGACTGGCGTGCGGCTGCCAATCAACGAAACCGACGACTTCGATTCCTTATCGGGAACGAAAGTCTTGGTGGGAGAAGCCAACGATAAACCGGTAACCACACTGGCGAAACAATTGCCTATGCAACTTGACGTCAACTACCCCGGCGCTGGAGACTATCGCATCAAACGGCTGACAGACAGCAAGACGATTGCGATCCTGGGTGTCGACGGCTCGGGTGTGGAACGTGGTGTACGCAACTGGTGCGCGTTCCTTAACCCACAGGGCCATTGGCTGCTGGCGGAAACGGAAGACTAAAGACATCCTTTTAACTCTATGTTTAGTTTCGTAGTATAACTCCATAGTTTCGGCGTGCCGCCGTTGAGCACATCGTGGGCACTCGCCATCCCAGGGCATGACCGTGCGTCAGTCCACCGACCCACGTGGGTTTACAAACTCATTTAGCCGTCGGCACCGCCAAAGCTCTATCAATCTTCAACCCCAAATGATTTCGGTGGGCCATGGCCGTTTTGTCGAAAGTGTTCCCCAAGGACGCTCGAATCTGCCTCAATTGTTCGTAGGCAATCGACTGTGCGATGTAGTCGTAACTGGTTGGTAGCTGTTGACCGTTCGGCGGAGCGAAGCCGTCCGATGCCATTTCCACTTGGGTTTGCGTAGTCTTAATTAATCGGTGCACGTAATCCGCCTGGAGGTTTTGCTGAAGCGTGTTGTCGACGTCTGCCGTATTGTGGGGAAATATTGCCTTGGTCAATTCAGCCAACATCTCCACGAGCGGGTATTCGTTGCCGTACAACGCGGTGTCCGTAATCCTCGCCATGACCACGGGATGAAGCAGGTGATCCAGTAACTGGCCTTGGAGACCAACAACATGGGCATGGTAGCCGAAATCCTCCCGCTTGCCCGAGTGGTCGAATCCTCGCCGTTGACGCTGCAGCCGAGCCAACATGTCCGGATCCACCTTGAAGGCGTCTGGTGAAAAAGCGTGTTCCGCTAATAATGCCATGGCCTGCCGCTGGTCGTCCCCGTCAACAGGATCGAGCGGTGGTCCAGCGCCAGGTTGGCCGACGAGCGAACGATCAACGTAGACGCCAGCGACATATCGCGAGACGGACTTCAAAGCCCAGGAGGCTTGGCTGTTGAGCGTGAGAAACTGATTCACGAATTCCTCGTACGAGATGCCTTGTTGATCGTATTTGGACAACAGCGTTTGTCGCGTCTGGTTGATTAACTCCAATCGGCTTGCTGCCCAGGCAATCACGTCATTGCTCAAGTCGTACGTCATGATGCGTGGGTCGACTCCTCGGCCAGCGAGCCGCATGTCATCAGCGTCGTTTCCAAATGCCAATTCAGGTTGGGTGGATCGAGCCAAAATCTCGCTCAAGCGTTGTTCTTCTTTCACTGCATCGTCGAGCGCCTCACTATATCCGTACTCAATCGCCCACTGGTCGTAGGGACCCGGTCGGGTGGTGTAGTACAAGGTTTGCGTCTGGTCTTGCGGCGCCAGATTGAGGCTGGGGTAATCCATTACGGAGGCGAGCAATCCCATCTCGCCAACGCGCTGCGCATCGAAAAGTTGTTCCGGCGTATGAAGTTGGCTGGACCTGAAGTTGTGCGACAATCCTAGCGTATGGCCGATTTCGTGCAGGATCAAATAGTAGAGCGATTGTTGGATAATCTCGTCGACATCGACGCGAGACGAATTCCGATTGCCCAACACAATCGCTCCGAACAGATTGGAGGATTGCAAAAAGGTGCCTGCCTCACAAACGTTCGCCGGTCCAGACGAGACATTGGAGGAGGTTGGCGGAGCCGGGAAAAGATCACGATAACGAAGATTTCGCGTGATGAAGGTCCATTCCAACATGATGTCCGCGCCGAGGATCTCACCGGTGCGCGGGTTTACAAAACTGGGTCCGAAGCCGCCGAACGGAGGTTTCGGCGAACTGGTCCAACGCAGCACGTTGTAGCGCAGGTCGCCCGCCTCCCACGGCGATTCGTCAGGTTGGACGCGGACCTCCACGGCACGCTCGAAGCCGGCTTTTTCGAAAGCTTCGTTCCAGGCCAGCACAGCGTTGCGGATCGTTTCGCGAAATTCCAGCGGAGTGGAGTTTTCCAACCACCAAACGATGGGCTGCTTAGGTGGACTCAAGTCTGCATCGGGATTTATTTTTTTTAGACGCCAACGGTGGATCACGTCTCGATAAGGTGTCGCACTGGTGGACGTGAGATCATCGACTTGCTGTGTAAAAAAGCCGATTCGCGGATCATCCCGCCGGGTTTCATAGTCGTTATCGGTGACGGCGATCAGGCTGTGTTGCATTTGGATCGAGACGTATCGCGAGTCCGTGACACCCTGACGCGGCTCGGCCGGCTTTTGCGGGGCTGGATCGTCGTAGACGTACTCGCATACAAGGTCGGTGTTTTGCGGGTAATTGCGGACATCCACAAAACGGCTTTTTTCGCGATTCAACTCGCCGAGCCCAAATCGGCGTGGCCCCTTCTCAGCGGGATCCACCGCCGACTTGATCTGCTGGAACGCTTCGCTGAGAAAGATATTGTCGGCGCTGACCAGAAATTCGGTCCGCTCATCGTCCCAGGCTGAAATTGGTTCCACAGCGAGCACGCCGGGACTGACGTTGGCTTGACGTGATCGATGAAGTGGGCTGACCGGATCAAAAAAGCACTGGGTCGGTTCGAAGACGAAACGCAATCGCTGGTAATCGCGCTGGATGGTAAAGATGCGGGCTTGTCGAAATCGCCCCC
>Ga0310123_10000998_pt1 | contig 24274 bp, 22 predicted proteins | sample CB6_AW_1057_MG_FD_203505 | JGI IMG/M metagenome (GOLD analysis project Ga0310123, IMG submission 203505) | Marine microbial communities from Western Arctic Ocean, Canada - CB6_AW_1057 | ecosystem: Environmental > Aquatic > Marine > Oceanic | place: Canada: Western Arctic Ocean | collected... | reverse complement strand
GATTTCATAGGTGGGCAGCAGGTCGGCGGGGATGCGCAGGAGACTCATCCCACCCACGACGACCACCATTAACACGCTGACGATGACGACGTAGGGGTTCTTTAAGGCAAAGCGTATCATGTTGGCATTATTACTGCTGAGCCTAGATTCGTGTAGACTAATTTTCAGATCCGTTAAATTAGCTATGATTAACGTCTTGTTCGAGGACAATCACCTGCTCGTTGTCAATAAACCGGCCAACCTGCCCACGATGGGCGTAGGCCAGCGAGAGGCGAGCCTGATTACCCAAACCAAAACGTACCTGAAACAGAAATACGACAAGCCAGGAAACGTTTATTTGGGAGTCGTGAGCCGATTGGACGCCATGGTCAGCGGAGTTATCGTGCTGGCTCGGACCTCCAAGGCCGCCCAGCGATTAACCACTCAATTCCGTGAGCGGCAAGTCGAAAAGATTTATTGGGCGGTCGTGCCAGGCCCGGCTCTGCAGAGTTCGGCGACTTGCCAAGATTGGCTGATCAAAGATGATCACGCCCGTCGCATGCGCGTCTGTGCAGCTGACACAGTGGGAGCCGTTGAAGCGAAGCTCCGCTACCACCGGCTTTGCTCGCTTGGTAAAGACCAGTTACTAAAAATCGAACTCGAAACCGGTCGCAAGCACCAGATACGCGTCCAGTTTGCTCACCGAAAGCGGCCGATCATCGGTGACCGCAAATACGGCAGTCGACTACCTTTTCCAGAAGGAATTGCCCTCCATTCGCGCATCCTCGGACTCGAACATCCCGTAGAAAAAAGACCGCTGTCGTTTTGCGCGCCGCTGCCAGCAAGCTGGTCGGACTTGGCGATTCCGGAAGACAAGTTGGGCTGATGTTTCGTTAAACCGGGACGGCGAGGCTGGCGCGATAAAGGATCGGGATTGTGGTTGGAAAGGTCTTATTCACTTTTAATTCTGGGCGTGACGGAGCCAGCCAATAGCCATCATGCCTAATAGCGTCAGCATCCCAGCCGCTGGCTCGGGAATCACCGACGTGTTGACCGGCGCGTTGAAAATATTGTCGGCTGGATTCATAAACGGCGCCGTAATGCCGCCACCGAGTTCGCCGGCAAAGTCGCTGAAGGACCCGAAGGGCGGAGAACCGAATAGCTCAGTCGCCTGGTTGGCGCCCGAATTTCCGAAAAAGACTGGGCCGGGCAAGAGGCCACCCTGCGTTGCACCCGCAACACCAACGAACTCGCCACCGCCGAAGAAGCCGGAGAAAAGATTCAGAACTCCAAACCCGAACGTATTTCCCCCCGCCGCCGTGCCGAGGGGCTGGCCGTCCGAACCGAGCAGGAACCAGTTCAGCGAGATGCCTTCGCCCTCGCTGAAATCGTCGATCGTGATCGTAAAGCCGTCGAGCACATTACCGCTGCCGAAGGGTACCGGTTCCCCCGCTTCGCCGGGAACGCCATTGAAATACGGTCCGGGGCCGCCATCAATAGCGCGGTCACCGAGTTGGTCGAATCCGAAACCAGGCACGAGGGCCTGCGCCGCGGGGAGGCCGCCGCCGGAGAAAGCGCCCACGAGGTCGCGATTAGGAGCGGGCGTGCCACCCGCCCCGGTCCAGCCGGCCGTGGTGGGAGAAATCTCCCCACCATCTACCGTCCAGTCATTGAGGAATCCCGACTGAACGGCAGTACCTCGCCCGCTGTGGTGTTCGCCGTCCGCGCCAAAGACGCCGCCGTCCCCTGCTGGCGTTGCCGAGCGGCTCAAACCTCCGCCGATATTTCCGCCGTCCGGGTCAATGCCGTTACCGTCGATAAACGGGCTGCCGGGAAGCGGTCCCGGCGAACCTGCGACGGGGTCGGCCTGCGCCATGTAAAAACCGGTGGCCGGAATGTCGGCCCAATTCAGGACTTCGAATGTGAACGTCACGCGATCCTGATCGGCGAAATCTTGATTGATTTCGGTGATGCGCAAGCAAAAGATGGCGCTCAAGTCCGTGATCGGCGGCGGGTCCGCCTGGGCCGGCAGCGCCAGCCAAAGACTTGACAACATTGCGAATACAGCGGGAATCCCGTTTGTGTTTCTCATCTCACGTCTCCTATGAGTTGGGTTGGAATCGAACGTTCTCACTTTGTAGGGTGCAAAACCACGTCGCTAGGCAACGAAAAAACCGCTAATGACCTGTGGTGCACAGGCCGTTAGCGGTTATTTAAAAGGTTGGAATTGGCGATTTCTGACTATTCCTCGAAATTCATAACGACACCGTCTTATCGCAGATAAGACCGCGGTCAAGAGTAATTTTTTGGAAACCTCAAACCGCCAAAATCTTAGTCAGCGGAAACCAAAATCGGCGCAAGTGCAATAATTGACAGTCTTTGTGTCACGTCATTTTCCTGCCAAGATGTCGGCTGGAACGCCATCGTTGGTCTGCTCATTTTGCCCCCCTGCGTGGCTGGCAAGTCCATCTCTTGAACCAACTAGCGTAAAGACCCGGTCAATGGTTGGAATTCGCATCGTGTCAGTGGACCGGGGTGACGCTTCAATTGCAGTGGCAACTGGACCGACAGGCTCATTATCGAATCCCCCTGAAGAGGTCGGCGCGCGGACCTTGCTAAAGGGGCTCCCACGTACCCCAAAGGCCACGTCTAGCGCAATGCTCCCGTCGGCCAAGCTCGCTGGTGGCGTCGTCGCCGCCCGCGGCATACGCAGGGGTGTGGACCCAGATGTACTCGACGTCAGCGCTGTACCCTGGAATTTATTCTCATTCCAAACATTGTAGTCACGTACATCCGTCACGCCGTCGCCGTTGAAATCGCCAGTTGCCCAACCGGTGCCCATCTCGAACCGGCGAACGCTCCATTGGCTTAGGTCCGTGCCGTCCACGATGCCATCGAGATTAGCATCGCCGTAAAGACTGCCAATTCTCGCCAGCACCAGATCATCGGCGTCTTGCTTGTCGATCACACCATCGGCGACCAGGTCGAATCACGCGTTGTATCCAGTGCCGCTGGCGATCTCGGCCATCATCAAATCAATGTCGCCTGCCTCCAGTGAGCCGTCGCCATCGAAATCTCCCGCCATGATGATCGTGCCGTCGGCCGACCCAGATTGCGCCACCGTAGATGCCGTCAGCGGCGCGACGTTACCCATATTCTGCCGGACAGTTATCAAGTCTTCAGCAGTAACCTGTCCGTCGTCATTGGCATCACCCAATAAGGTGCCGAATCCATTCAGCGGTGGCCCCACATTACCGAGGTTTTGCCGCACAGCAATCAAGTCGGCGGCGGTGACCTGGCCATCATTAGTTGCATCACCCAGCAGCGGTACCAACACCGGCCTGGCTCCCATAAAGCTTCCATCAGAATCGCCCTGGGTAAAGGTCGTCGCATTATTCACGGCCAGATACATATAGGTATCGGTATTCACGTTTGTTGACGCAAAAAGCGGTTCCACGTTCGTGATACTGCCTGGGCCAAAGTTTACGTGTCCCGAAATCGCGCCGTCTTTATTTTCGTAAAACGCACTGTATATGATTGTCTGATTTAAGCCGGGGAAGTCGGGATTAGCATTCTCGACAAAAACGCCGACACCGGGGAAAGGGGAAGTCGTTCGCAGACCGTTGTCCACAAAAATATTATCCTTGATAGTGAAATCGGGAACGGGCACCCTCAGTTTGATCCCGTAAAGATAGTTGCCGATGAAGGTGGAGTTCTCAACGCTTCCGGAAACAAGACTGGTATCCACATAACTGAAGAGGTTTAAGAGAAAGCCGGCGGTCTGATTGCCTTCGAATACGCTGTTACGAATAACGACGTTTATCAGTCTGTCGTAATCGTAATTGGGCTCAAAATCGATTCCTGACTGGGGGCTCGTTCCCCCTGTCGTTCTGAAGATGCTGTTCTCTATAAGCAAGTTTTCCGCACTAACTACGCTGATACCCTGGCGGTAGTTATTCTCTAAAACCACGTCTCGGATCACGACATTACTGTTAAGAGTAGGCGCTATATCAACCCCCAGAAAGATGCCATCTCCACCGGTGTCTCTTATCGTAAGGCCCTGAATAACCAAATTGCTAAAACTATAGAACCGAAGTCCCATACGGGATTCCGACCAGGTGTAATCCGGCCCCAGGTAGTCCTGCTTCTGCATGCGAAGTGTGGCACCGTAGCCCGTGATCGTGATGTTCTCCCTGCTCCATCCCGAAAAAAGACTGTCTGCCTGGCCATGGAACTCGCCTACCTTGGCAGTAACAACCACCCCCTCCTCAAAGATGATCTCTTGATTTGAATTGTTCAGGAACACCGGCCGTATTATCCAATCCGTTCCCATGTTGGGCACAATGACGGTTTGGGCACCGGTATCAATAGCCGCTTGCAGCGCCGAAGTTGCATCGGCAGGGTCGAAACCGAACGTTAAAGCATCGACAACTAAACCTTCCGCACTGGCGCTGCGAGGCACTCTAAGTGCCTGCTCGGTTATGCTCTCCGTGGCGGATGTATCTTCGCTGGCAGTCGTCTGACTCATAGCAAAACTGACATCCGTAACCGGAATCCAATCATCAGGCTGGAACGGTGAATCGGCTGTCATCGACTCGCCACTGAGCATGGTGCGATCTTCCAAGGATTCGACGATAAGCCCGGATTTCGGTGACGACTGTCTTAAACGGTGCAACATTGAGAAGAGTGATGCGACCGCCAATAGCCAATCCGCCCCAGGCTCAGGCGCGACAGCTTCACTAGCGGCTGGCTGACCACTCGCGCCAAAGTTTTCTTTCCAGACGTCGAAGTCCTCTTGTGTCACATCGCCAGGAGTTATGTCGTTGGGGATTAGCGCGGTAGTTCCCAGATGATTTCGCCATATCAAATAGTCGGCAGCATCAACCATGCCATCGCCGTTGTAGTCACCGTACGTTGGCAGGCGATTAACCTCGAATGTTACTTGCGTCGATTCGGGCGGAAGAATATTGCCCGAGGCGTCATTCATATACAGCGAGGCGGCGACGCTTTCGAACTCGACGGGCGATGACCCGGGAATGCGCGATTCATGTTACACCCATCAATAGGGGAGTGCCGCGTGCCGGCCTGGACGGCCGGCGGGTTGAGCGCCGGAACGATGATGACGCGGCCCGTGATCTGATCCGGAGTCAGGCGTCGAGCTAGTTTCATCAGGGCTGTCGGGCCCTCATATTCGTCGCCGTGATTACCGCCGAACAGGACGGCAGTCGGCCCCTCCCCGTTCTTGATAACGGCAATGTCGACGTACAATGTTGCCCACCCCGATCGGTTAGTCGACAGCGGTACATCCAACGTGCCCAGTTGTTTGCCGTTTTTTTCATAGTCGATAATCGTGTAAGCCTGTGAGTCAAGTGTCATGGGTGTGGGTTCTCTCTGTCGCGGTCGCGTGCTGGTGTATCACTGTAGGGTTCGGTGTCCGAAGTATCCCCGGAGGGCCGGCCAATCGATCGGCATTGCCCGCAGGGGGTAGCATTACCGCATGCCGGGTTCCAGTCAATGTAGCGACGAATGTGTGCTTCTTCGTCGTGTAGCGGCGATTGCTCGATAGCCTTTTTCGGGAAAATGATTGCCTTTTTGCTCGAAATCGGCGGTTTACGCGCCCGCGTGCGGAATGCTACATTAGGGAGTCCATCCATGTGCCATCCTACCTTTGGTCAGCATACACCCACCCTTCCCGAAGCCTTGTGAGGGGCCCCAAATCATGGCTGCATCAGGCCGGTCCATCCTGCAGCGCGCTGCGCTAAAAAGTGGTTTGGTCACAAAGAACCAACTGGACGAGGCCCTTGCCGTCGCTCGACAACCGGCGGTCGGTCCGCCCGCGCCACTCTTGGAAATCACGGATGATCAATTGGCTCGTCAGTTGGTCGATATGGGGTTGGTCACGGAGTATCAAGTCCACCAGCTCAAAGCCGGCAACACCCGTTTCACGCTCGGCCCGTACCTGGTCACCGATTTCGTTGACGAAGGGGGGATGGGCCAGGTGTATAAGGCGGAACACCAGGTGATGGGCCGGAAGGTGGCGATCAAGGTGCTCCCGCAACACCGGTCGACGCCAAATGCTATCGCAAATTTCTCTCGGGAAATCCGCGCCCAGGCGATTCTGGATCATCCCAATCTCGTGCGAGCGCTGGACGCTGGACACGACGGAAAAGTTCATTTTCTTGTTACTGAGTTCATCGATGGGTCGGATTTACGGCGCTTGGTTCGCAACCAGGGGCCGGCGACCGTCCAGCAAGCCGCGTCGATAATCAGCCAGGCGGCTCGCGGACTGCAGTGCGCCCACGAGAAAGGCTTAATTCACCGCGACGTCAAACCAGGTAACATACTCGTAACCGCCGACGGTCACGCCAAAGTGGTCGATTTGGGTTTGGCCAGTTTCCTCAGCAAGGAATTCTCCGGTGGGATAGCGACACGCGTTGTTGGCACCCCCGATTTTATTTCTCCCGAACAGTACAAGGAACCCGAAAGCATTTCTCCAGCGAGCGACATTTATTCGTTGGGGTGCACGCTCTACTACCTCATCACGGGAAAGGTGCCTTATCCGGGAGGCAAAACCAAAGACAAACTGCGGCGTCACTGTGAGGAAACTCCCTGGCATCCGCGTCGATTCAATTCGCAAGTCACCGACGATTTCGTCGACGTGATCGCAGACATGATGGAAAAGGATCCGGCCAAGCGAATTCAGACCTGTCAGGAAGTCATTGCACGGCTGGAACCTTGGGCAACCGAATTGGCACCCATGCCTGAGCCTCACGATCTCCGATCTCCCTGGACGCCGCCGCCGGTGCCACATGACAGCTCCGGCGGCAGCAGCGAGGATCTCCAACCAACTCAAGAAGGGTCCTACGACGTCGATTTGGACGCGGCCGCTCCCCATGCGCCAGCTCGTGGCGCGGAACAGAATACCGATCCGGTTGCCTCGGCCCTCGAAGAAACACGACGAGACAGCGACAGCCGACAGGCCTCGCCACCACCGCTACCAATTCACCAGGAGCATTTGGACGACCATGGTTGGAATCAGATTCTTATCGCTTTGGCCGTTGCGATCCCCGTATCCATGCTCATCGGCGCATTGGTGACTTTGGTGCTTAAGGATTTTTGGAAATAAAACGACCACGAAACAGACTACTAGCCCTCCGCCTCGTCATCCTCCGCCGAATCGACCGCCGCTTCACTTTCTTCCGAAGCAACCGATTCACCATCGTCACCCGAAGACGGAGCCGCCTCTGGCGAGGATGGCTTTTCGCCCCTTTTGGCGGCTGACAACTCGTCACGTAGTTCACCTGTCAGCGCGTCGCTCAAATGCAACTGCAGCTGAGAGTTCACCTCACGAAAGATCCGATCGATGTGGCCTTGCGATCTTCGATCGTCCGGGGAATACCGCTGTTGGCGATCCTGCAGCTGACGATACAGCGCCTCGCGCGTCGTGAGCGTCCGGAATTGGTCCAGAAGTTGTTCGGCTTCGTCGTAGTTTTCGTCCGCGATGCGACGACGAATTCTGACTGCCATCACTTTTCGCCTGACAACTAAATCAATCAACTGCTCTTGAATCCCTTTTACAAATCCCTCTGCCTCCAAGCGAACCGCATCGTCGGGCAAGGATGCCAACTGTTCGGACTTCCAACCTGGCAGAATGGGAAGTCGAGCCATCACGCGGTCACCATAGCGAATGTAAAGGATTCGAACAGGTTCGTCGCCCGGAAGAATGGGCACGATGCCCTGGGCGTCCGAACGGCCGATGAGTGTTGTTTGGTTTGTATCTGGTTTAACTGCGTAAACCGCACAACCACGTACCGGCTGCTCGGGATGGTCGCGGATATGAAGCCGCAAGACGGTTTTTTCCATGGTTGGGCGGGCCAACAGCGCGATACGTTCCAATCGAAACCCGCTACTTCCTCGCAAAGGGTATCGCAAGCCGGATGCGATCTGGCAAGCGACGCCTTGATCCGTCACCGACTGGACCACTAACAGTGTCCAGGGTACGGGTAGAATCCCGCCAGGCCGAGGTTTTCCGTGGCGGTCCTTGGCGATCTGAACGGGTTGCAGTACATCGTCGGGGCGCAGCAACAACGGCCAATCTTCGGGCGTGGTCAACAACAGCGGACCTTCCGGAGGAGCCAATCGACTGGCTCGCATCCGCACGTTGATCTCCTTGCCTTTCGCCGTACCCAATCGAACCACCGGCCGAAAACTTTGGATGACCAACTCGCCGACATCCCTGGCCAGGCGCTGGCGCTGGGAAATCTCGCGTCGATAGCTCGGCCCCCATAGGCGTGTTGCGACATCCAATTCCCTCACCTCCACCATGATTCCTCCGGCTCCGACACGCAACGAAGCCACAAAGAGTTTGTCCAAATCCGCCACCTCCGGGTCGCTGGTGACGAGGCTCTCAAAATCCAAATCCTCCAAGCTGGCAAGACCGCCGAAAATCGGCCGCGGCTCCACCGTCGGCTCGACGAGCCGCCAACCACCACCCACAAAGTTACGGCAATATCGATGCACTTGTTGCGTCAATTCCTTTGCGCCCAGGTCGGACAATTCCGGCTTCGCCTCCATGACCATCCAGACAGAAACTCGGTAGGGATCCACCTCCCAGGCTTTGTCTGATTGGGCACCGACAGTGAACGAATTCAAACCGAACAGGCATAAACCGAACAGGCATAAACCGAACAGCATCGACGGGGCAGGGGCCCCCGACCCACTCGTCTCTGAGGTGGACCACGATAATTCGATAATGGCTCTACGCGTGTTCAATTCGCTGACCTAATTCGGGTGTCGACTCGATTTAGTTGGCAATCGTCCACTGTTCCACATTTTGGTAAAGCGAAATGGGCCGCCGAGGAATCCCTTGAACTTGATCGCGATAGGCCAACCGATCAATCAACTGCCAAAGTGGGATGACGACTAACTCCTGATGGGCCAAGCGATGGATTTCGTGCATGCGCTCTCGGGATTGGGTCCAATTGGTGACGGTACTCAGTTGGCGCAGGGCCAATTCAAGATAAGCGGACCCTCCTCGAACCAGCCCGGCACTGCCCAACAACCGTCGCATGTCGAATTGAGGTTCGTCCATGACAGCATCCACATAATAGAAATCCCAGTCATCCACGTCGGGATGCGTCTGTCCAGCGCGCATTTCGACCGCTTCGGCGGAAATGCCGATCGTCGATAATTGCTGGGCAATCGCACTGCAGGCGGTTCGGGGAATGTCGGCAGGAGGATGAAATATCCGGAGTTTGGAAAACTCGAGTGCTTCCCCTCCCGTCCGCTTGGCCTTTGCTCTCAGCTCACTCTTGGAGACCTCGAACAACGTCAAAGCGAGACTTGGCTCGTACGGTCGCGCGGCAATGTCAGCATCGTAACCATAACCAATGGGATCCTCGTTGCTTCGCCCCACCGGAAGGGGGCCGCTGATAACTCGGCATCCTTCAAGTGGATTGCCGCCGAGTAAATCACGCTGCAGGATGGCACTACGGCTGATTCCAAACACGATCGCGCGGCGAAACGTTCGGTGTCCGGAAAATGGGCGGTCAAAATTGGGAACCAACATATGCAGGCTGGGACTCGCGTACTCTGTTATCTTCACGTCAGCCATCGAGGTCAGGTCCTCAATATCCGCGGGGAAGACACGGTCGATGATGTCGACATCGGCTCGTTTGAAGGCCAAACGAGCTTGCGAGCCATCGACGAAATAGGTTTCAACGATTTCCACCGGTTGTGAGGGGGAAGTCCCAAGATAGTTTGCATCCCTAAGAAATCGCGACTCAGCGCCCTCGCGAACATCCAATCGGTAGGGATGGGTTGGAAAACGGTTGGGACCGTCTGCCGCTTCGATAAAGGGAATTTGAAAGAGGTTCTCGGGTCGCAATACCGGATGATCCATGCGGAATCGCAGCTGAAAGACCTCCACCAGTTCAACTTCGGAGAACGCGTCCGACCACAGCGATGAAAACGCTTCATCCTGAGGGTCAGCCATTCTCAGCATAAGATTGGCCACATCGTACCCGTTGATCGCCGGCTGGTCGCGACCGGTGTTTCCAGCGTCCAGTGTGACGGTGATCTCTCGACGATCGTCACTCGTTTGAATATTGACCCAGGGAGAATCGTAATTGCCTCCATCCGCTCCGTAGCTGCCGAATTCCATCAGCATGCGGTGCAACAATCGCCCGGTGCGACGCGCTGCCCAATCACCAAAGCGGCGCGGATCAAATTCCGTAGCCGGTTGCGATACGGCCACACTGACCAAGGGATAACGCTGAGCCACGGCTTTGGCAAAATCAGCCGCGCCAGCCAATTTGGGCCAGATCGAAAGTACTCGGCGGCTGTTCAAATACGCCTCACGGAGATTTCCTTGATCAAACTGCTGGCGCGCCAGCCGCAACAGTTCCGTGGCCTTAGTGATCAGCTCCTTTTCGCGCCGCTCCAGCGCCTGTTCGATGTTGGCTGCGCGAAACTGTTTGGCCGAATCGCTCAAGAACTTTCGAGCGGCATCGTAGTTGCCGTCGACCAGGTACCTGTCGAAAATCTCACCCGCAATTCGGCTGAAAGCCTGCCGAAGACCTCGGCGTTTGGAATTCAGGCGGTACACTTCTGTCAACAACGCGTAAGCGGAATCGAGTTTCTTGGATTTATATTGGTCGGCGGCATCTTTGAACAAGAAATCCTCAACCGCCACATCCAATCCGCTGGTGCTCGGATAATTACGCTTCAGGAATTCAAAGTAATGGTAGGCATCGTCAAATTGGCCAGTTTTTACCCGATCCACCGCTTGGTCCAGGATCAGGTCCTCAAAATAGTCCACCCGCTGGATGTCGTTCCCGGCGATGTCAAACTCTTTTTCAGGAAACAGCAACAGACGAACTCGCAGAGGCTGGCCAGCTGGCCGTTCGATTACCGCCTGGCGCTGTTCGCTCCCCAACGGAAAGACGTCAAATGATTCGCCACCGGCGGCGGGCGTGAGGACAACTCGGTCAAAGGGCTCTTCGTCGTAAAGCCGTGCCGACGATTGCCCCGCGACTGGAGAACTGGTCACCAGCAATTGAAACCAAAGCAAACAGCATGTAATGGGCAATCGCATTGATGAATTTTTTCAGGAGCCATCTAACCCGGGTGGCGCCTTGACGACCAACAGGGTTCCGTCTGAGCTGAGCAACAGCAATCGTTTTCCCGACGAGGCAGGCCCACTGCCCAACGGCTGGCCAACATCCAAAAACTTCGCGTCACCGGACCAGGCAACCAACTCGCCACTATCTCGATTCATTCGCCACACTTGTCCGCCGATGGAAGTCATGACCAATTCATTTCCCAATTCCAACGGTGTGCCGGCCAATGGACCAAATCCCAATTCCACGTCCCACTTCAATTCATGTTGCCCGCCAAAGCCGTACAATCGACGGTCCGTCGCCACCAACACAACCTCGCCGACGCGTTCCGGTCCCCACACCCATTCCCCATCCATCTCGATCTGCGGCTGCGCACTCAGGTCGCTGGAGGAATAGATAGCGACGCCGGCCGGTGCCGACGCGTTGTTGACAACGTAAATGCTATCACCCACCGCCGCCATCATGCCGGTCCATCCCGCGGGCACGTCGACTTCGGCCGCCGCAGCCAGGTGTTTTGGTTCCGCTTGTTCGGAGACGAGATACATTTTTCCAGTGGCGTTGGCGAGGGCGAAACGCCGCTGTTCCGCATTCACAATGGCGGGTCTTAGCCAATCGGTCGCTTCGCCGGCAACGATCGGAGGTTGAAATGGCAACAAGGACTGTTTCCCTGTTTTCCGATTGAGAACGTAAACGGGTCCCACGGGAGTGCAAACCAACAGTTCATCCCCCAGGCCCGCCATCGTCCAACCAATTCGCTGCTGGCCAACGTCCAGCGACAAGGTTCGAATTCCGCCATCACCGTTCTGAGGCTCGTAGACCAAAGCGCTAGCGCCAGCAACATTGTCCCCCGGAAGACGGGCTCCTGGTGAGGCGGGCGACAAGACTAGCGCGCCGCTGGCCAGCTTGATCGGCTGGGTCCAAGCCGTCGAACCGCCATCTGCCACACCCTCAGCAGCTGGTCCGGACAATCCGCTCTTGATATGCGAACCACCAATCTCCCACGCCTTTCCATTCTTGGCAAGGACGACCACGCTGCGAGCTCGGCGGTTCATAAACGGTTCGGTCGCGGGCGATATGGCAATCTCGGTTTGCCAAATACGTTTGTTTCTGCCGTCGCCAACCACGGGTGTGGCCGATACGAAGATAGAACCCGTACGCCGGCTCTTGCGAACGTGGAACAGGTAATCACCATATTTCTCGAGCGGTGCCAATTGAGTGTCTCCATCGTCGACGACCCATTTGCGGACCAGTTTGCCGCGTGCCGTCTGCAAATCCAAACGCAGCAAGCTGGTTTGGCCGAGATAAACCGACCGCTGGTCGACCAACGGAAACCCGGTCACGGGCCGTTTGGCAGTGGCCACCTTTTCAGCAACCAGCCGCACCACCTCTTCCGCACTGGCCGGGTCCACTTCGAATACGTAGACCGCTCCTCGATCGGTTGACACCAACACGCGTTGGCCGAAAACAACCGGCGAAACCACGACGTGCCCATCCAGTCGGCGGGGTTCGCCAATCGGAACGAGTTGGGATGCTTCCTTGTCAAATGCAAATGTCCGCCACACGGAAAAATCGACGCCGTCATTCTGCGCGACGAAAATCATGCCGCTGCAAATTACGGGTGGCGCCACGACGCTGCCCGGTTGGTGCCCGATATACAGAACGCTTTGGCACTCAAGAGTTTGTTGGTCAAATACATAGAGACTGGAATGGTCAGCGATCTGGTAGATCACCCCCGCACTGGCGTCGGTTGTGGGAGATGTGGAAAGCCGTTGGGGGAATTTCACCTGCTGTTGGCTGCTTCCTGAATTGGCGACGACCACCAATCGGCCACTGGCCTCGGGCACGTAGATTCGAGCCCCGCTGACCACCGGAGCACCAGCAACGTCGGCGGCCGGCCTTCGCCAAACAAGTTTTCCGCTGAGGCCTTCCAGTCGGAGCAATTCATCACGTCGCTGGTCGACGACCAGAAAGTCCTGTTCGATCTTCTGCGGATGCATAGTGCTCTCAAACCCGATCCAACGCCGCCAGAGGACTTTTCCAGTGGCTGCATCCAATCCATACAGAGCGCCTTGGACCAAGACTGCAATCGTCTTGCCATCGGCCCCGCTGGCCCGATCTCCCCGCGTGTCCGACAAAACCACCTGCTGAATGCCTGCCGGTTCATGGTCCTGACTTGAGGCCTCCAGGGAATCCGAGCTGACCTCGACCAGCTCCAGCTGCTTGGCCGCTACACCCAAAACGGATTGGGATAGCCGAGAATTTGTCCGCAGGCCCGGATACTCATTCAGCAATTCATTTCGCACTTCGAATGCCGTCCGGGTGTCGTTCGCTTGAACCGCCGAATCGATCTTTTCCAAGGCCACGTCGAGGTCCTTCTCTCGCTTGATATCCCGCCGGATGAGTGCCACCCGCTCGCTGGTCCCGTCTATCCTGGCCTGCTGGGACCGACGCTGAGAGGTGGGCATGTATTCGCTATTATTGATCAACGTGAGCGACTCGGCCCCCTTTTCCAATAGCCGCTCTTTCTCTTCAATCGACTCTTCCGACTCGGCCCCGGTGACAAACCCGTCGTAAATCTCGGGAAGGATGCCACTCAACTCGGCGCGCACTTCGTTAAACGCTTCCTCTCCTTTGATCTCCGGCAATACCTCATTGGCCGTCGTGAGCGCACGCTCCCAATCATTTCCACGTTCGACGTTCTGACGCATCCTTGCCAAACCACGACGGGCCCGCGCGAGGCTGACTTTGGGATGATCGGGAGCTTTGTCCAGATACTTGCCGTACTTCGATATCGCGTGACTATAGGATTGTGACGCGTAATCGTCTTGGGCAGCTTGAAAGAGCTCGTCGCCAGTTTCACCAACCAGGAATAACCAGAGAACGAACCCGATTATCAAGAGCAGTAAGAGACCACCGCCGCCAAACAGCATCAGCGGGGAATCCCATTGGTTCCCCCGTTTGCGATACACCGATCGGCCGGCACGGAGCCGATTCCAAATCGAAGGCTTCGCCGGTTTGACAGCACCACCAACGGCCGGGCCACCTTGTGCCAGGCTGGCTTCCGCCCACGGATCATCCGGTTCAACGCTTGCTGAGCCGACCGGCTCGTCCTGCCAATCGCCATCGAGTTCCTCATCTGGTTCCAGTGGAACCAGCGTCTCTCCGGAGTCCTCTTCAACCGGCTGCAGTTCGATGACGTCATCCTCATCGCCCTTGTCGAACGAATCACCGTCCGCCGTCCCTGTCTTGAGATTCGCAAATACTCTTTGAGCCTGGTACTCGGTAATGTAACCGCCCCGGATTAGTGTTCGGGCCAATTTCTTCACTGACATGTCTTCGCCCGCTTTAGATAACTCTTTTCGCAAGCGTGCGAGTTTTTTGGGATCGAGAAATCCGTTGTCTTCGATCGCTTGTAGGAACTGCTCGGCGCTCATCAAAAAAACGACCTCTTCGTTTGCAAAGCAAGGATCTGGAGGATGCGACGGCGACGCGGTTCGGCGCTGTCGAAGTTTCTAGGTGGGCTAACGTGCGGATGTTCCGCACCAAGGTTTCACTCGTGATCGGTCTCGCCAACCGAGTTGCCCTAGGTGCGGCCTTAGGGGTGCGGACAGGTCGACCTGGTACCGCTCTCGCTCTGCGTATTTTACTCACAATCACGGTCGCGGATGAAGAGGCGTGATACCCAACAACGGCTTGGGAGACACGTTTTTTTCTGTTATTGGCTGTTTCTGAACCGCACGCCAGGAGTTAATAGCGCCGTTTTCTGGAAACCAGGCTTGTTGACGTATCTCACCTGTTTTGCAGCCCAGCGCCTTGGGACGCATCTCCGGTGTGGAGATCAACCACCAGCAACCGTCAGCAACTCTCAAAGTTGGTCGTCTTCGACGGTCACCAACTTGACGTCTTGCATTCCTACATCGGTCCCGGCGTCCATGGCCATGACGACACGCTCGTGCATGGCATCACCATGGGCCATCACTAACATTCGCGTGGCACCACCCCCATCGCGCGCATCACGCAACTTGATCAACAGATCCTGCTCGCTGGGAGCCTCTTCCTCCTCCATCTTATTGGCTAAGACATGAAACGTATTGAATTCGTCAATCCTCACCACCACGTAGTCAGAATCCTCCTCAAACTCCTCCCAGGAGCGTGACTTGGAACTCGCCTCGTCGTTAGGCGTCGGCATTTGGAAGGATTTTTGCATGGTGAACGCGGCTGTCACCATGAAGAAAATCAACAGCAAGAACGTGACGTCAACCATCGGCGTCATGTCCATATCGTCGTCGTCGTGATTTTTGCCTTCGTCAAAACTAACCGGCGGCTCTGGGGTCACGCCGGCGGCAGCCGCAGCCAACACGGTACCGCATTCCGGACAGTGCATTTCACCGGACTGGCCGCTGGCCACCGGCACGACAAACTCGGCACAGATTTCACAAAGGATGGGGTTGGTCATTGGTTATTGGCTAATGGCTAGTGGCTCCTCACTCTTCACTAGCCACTCTTCTCGCGTCACGTCTCTAACACCGCTACGAATAATCTGGCTCCGTTGGCGCCGGCGGCGCGTGAGACGCGGGCGACGTCCCGGTGTTTTATGTGGCGGGCGGCTTTGATGATGACTTGCTCCTTGGCCTCGGGTCCGTTGATCGCCTCGTCGACAAACTCGCGAATCTCGGCTTCCTGCGCTTCCAGATCATCTCCGGGAACGAGGTTGTTGGCATCGGTACCGTCACCCTTGTAAACGAAAACCGCTCCGTTCTCTCCCGCCGCAATGGTGATAATGACCGAGTTCTTGGCGGCGACCGCCGTCCCATGGTTTGCCGGCGGAAGTTGCACCTGGGTATCGACGTCCATGCGCGACGCCACCAGAAAAAAAATCAGTAGCAGAAAGGTTATGTCGATCATGGGCGTGACGTCCATGTCGACGTCGTCACGCACCGTCGGTTTTGACACCAGCGCGGTGTACAATTCGTCGTCGAACGCGTTTGGAAGAGAGTCGGGCATATGCGGACATTTCAAGTACGTGGACGCCGTGGTTCGTCGGGTTTACGTTTCGGAACCGGCGCCCGAAGCGCGAAACATTTCCAAGAACTGGGCCAATCCAACCGCCACCAGGTATTCCAAGTCGCGAATGCGAATGTTGATGCTGGCGATGCACAGTACCAACGGAATGGCAATCGCCAGACCAGCTGCTGTGGTGATCAGCGCGATACTAATGTCACCAGCCAACACATCAGGATTGACGTTTTCTTTTCCCGCCAACTTTCCGAAGGCGCCCATCATCCCCATTACGGTTCCAAACAGCCCGACCATCGGGGCGCTTTTGATGACGGTTTGCACCCAACTCAACCGGTGCTCTAAATCGGCAAGCACGTCGCGTTGAAACCGGTCCATGAGCAGTTGGCGCACACGCTCGTAGCCTAGTTCACGGTTATTGAGCGCCAACAGAGAAAGTTGGGAAATGGCGCGACTGTCTCCGTCGAGCAGTTCGGTCGCTGCTTTGAATTCACGCCCGGCCATCATCGGCTGAAGTTCCTTGAGAAATTGGACCTGCTCGTCCTCGCTACGAAACCGCTTTTGTCCGACCCGCAACCAAACCATAATGACGTTGAACCCACCCCACATCGCGAACAGGAATAGGACAATATAAATGCCTTTGGCAACGATGGCCGTTGCACCACTCATGTCTAACATGTTGTTTTACCGATATTGTTGTTCTTTGACATAGAAACTGTAATTGCCACCGCCACCCGTGATACCAAACACTGTTTTGCGAATCTCTTCAATCGTACGCGAGCCGGCTTTTTGCATTTCGGCCGCGGCCAGTTGTTGTTCGACTGCGGGTGGATAAAACTGCACGACGAGTTTGCCGGCGGTCTGCACACCCGCGCGAGCCAACAGTGCTATATCGGCACGACGCAATCCACCGTGCCGCCAGGTCATGTAAAGCCGGTCCTCGTCGGTCGCTGCCCCAGTTCGTTTGTCCGGCGCCGGTTTCCTCAAATGGGTAGCGTACTCAATTGACTCCGAACCGCCACCACAGGCAGCCAATTCGATGCCGAATCCATCCAACTGTTTCGCATAAGTAGGCAGATCAGCCGATTCGAAGTCGATTTGCCACCGTTGCCAGCGCGGAATGACAATGGCACCTTCTCCTCCGGTCCTGGCCTCGCGTCCGTCCCCCTTGGCCCCCGCCGCGGAAAGCGAGTCGCCGAAGAGCGCATCCAACGCTGCCGCTTTAGATGAAATCGCGTCCGTCACCGCACTGAGGGTTTCATCAAGCTCGGGCTCAATCTCCGCTATTTCGTCCATGCCCGGTTCCATCAGCTCGTCGGAACTTCCCCCAGCGGCGTCGTCACCCTCGCCCAATGCTTCTATGTACTCGACCGGCACCGCCTCTTTACTGGTTAGAATTTGTCGGGTCAGCCAGACTAGAAACAACAGTGCCACACTGGAACCGACGGCCACCAGGGAAATGATCAACGCGCTGGACGCACGGTCATAACGCGAAACGCGCATACTGGAATCATCAACGGCCAGTTCCATCATGGGCAAATCGCCGGCGTGCGAATCGACAGCGTCACTGGTCCCCGACATGTTTACTCCCACAGTTCCGCGTCGGGACGTATCTTCACCAGCCAAGCCGTCCAGGCCTGTGCGGCGTCACGTTTGTCTGCCGTCTGGGGCTCATCCGGCATGCCAAAGCCGTCGAAACGGCGGCTGACAAACCTCAGCGCGTCGCGAGCCGCCACCGAGACTCCACTGTCGGGATCACTCAATCCGTAAATAAAGGCCGGCAAATTGTCCAAATCTCGACGCTTGCCCAAAGCGATTATGGCCATGCGTCGCGCATCCGGCGCGCCCTCTTTCACTAAGCGTCGCAGCGCCTCCACCGCACGTCCGCCCGCTGGGATGCTGTCCCAGGCAAATTGTTCGGGATTCTCCATCAGCTTCTGGAAGTCCGGATTCGTGGGGTCGTTCAAAGCACCAACGACATCTTCGACCGTCGTGCTCGACTCGTCTTCAACGTTGACAATCTTCCCTTTGCGGATGCGCACGTTATTGAGCTTTTTTGGCAATCCTCGTCCGCCTGACAGCCGACCACCATCGAATTGCAGACTTCCCTCATCGATGGTCGTCTTGGTACTCCGTTTCAGGAACAAACAGGCCAAGGCTGTGTCGACGGACCCGTCACCTCCACATTCGGCGGGCCAAGCACCGTTTTCTTGTTGAGTATCCATGAGCTGCTTGACACCAGCGTTGTACCATGCCGGTTCCGCTTCGGATTGCTGTTCGGCCAATTCGCGAAAGCTCTGATAACGCTCCAGCGCGTAAAGGTAGTAATACTGGTAACGGTCGGTTGCCGCGGAAAAGTTTTTCTCGAACCACTGGTTCCCGTCTCTCATGGCAATTTTTGCCGCCTTGGCAAGCCCCGGCCCAGCCTGCACGGCGCCCCTGGTAGGATTCGGGTTTTCCTCCACCAATTTCAGCGCCGCTGGGAGCTTCGGGCCCTCTGCGGACTCTTCTTCCACGCGACCGGTTACCGTCATATTCAGCGCATCGGCGCACATGTAAACGCTGCCCAAACCGGCCGCCGCCAGCGAAAGCGAATTCTTATCCCGATCCTGTGGCACACGATCTGCGTCGAGAGAACCTGAATCAATTCCTTGATATCCCCAACAACCGCTCGGATCCTGGGTACGCACCAGCCAACCCAAGACTCCCAGGAATACCTCCTTGGGCACATTTTGCTTAGCCTGTTTTGCTATCCAGCAACTGAGCACGGCATATTGGGTCTGGGAAGTATCACCGGTCTGGGCGTGTTTTCCCGACGGGTAGCCCCATCCGCCGTGCTCCTTCTGCAACCGGCGCAACCACCCCAGGATCGTATCAATCTCGGAGTGGTATTGCTTGGTATCCAGTTCAGTCAGGAAGATCAGCGCCAGAGCAATTTGATAAACCACGATGTCCTCTCGCGCCACCTCATCAAAACTCTTTTGGGCCGTTTCCCGGCAGGCCTCGACCGCTTCCTTAATCTTAGGATGCGTGGCATCATGACCGTGTTTAAGAAAGACGGTCGCTACGGCACACTTGCCCCCCAACCGACTTTCGGACCCAGCTGCGAGAAAAACCATCGCCTTGTCCAGCATCTGCGTGACTTCGGGATTCGACGGGGTGTAGGCCAGCGCGTCAGGGAGCGAGCAGGCCTGGCAGAGAACCAGGACCGATAGAGAAGCCGGAAACCAGCGTCCAAGAAACGCGCACCCAGCTGACTTTTCATACATACGGATCCCCTTCCAGCAGCGTTTCGATCGTAAATGTGCGGCTGGGGACTGTCAAGCGAACCCGATCATCACCAGGGAGTCCAATTATACTGACCGGCGGCTGGCTGGCGGTGCCCGATTGACCTGCGAGCCGGTTCGCCGTAAATTCGCCCCGTTGCCAGTGGGTTAACGGATTGACCTGCTGGTGACGTTGTTTTCGAAGGTGGTCAGGTAGCTCAGTCGGTAGAGCAGGGGACTGAAAATCCCCGTGTCGGCGGTTCGATTCCGTCCCTGACCACTTTGGCATTGCGTCGCACTGCCTAGCGTTTCATCGCCTAAGTCCGCAAATTGCACGGACTTGGGCGATTTTTTTTCGGGGGCATCTTGTGAGAGCGAATTGCATGCCGTCGCACCACTTTGCACCGAAACGCGTCCCAACTGCTGCGCCACGCGGGTTTTGGGAGTTGGTCATCCGTCCCCGTGGCACGCAAGGCATCAGCGAGGGGGACGCCAAGAAAGTCCCGCAGCCGGCCTACCGCGTCGGCCTCTTGTCCAGGGAACAAATGGCCGTACGTATCCATCGTCAACGTGATCGACGAATGACGCATCACTGTTTGGACAACCTTGGGGTGGGCGCCGGTCATTGACAGCCATGCGCCACAGGTGTGGCGTAGCGAATGAAAGTCGAACATTTCGCCGTCGTGGTTTTTAGGTACCAGAAAATCGCTCTGTTCTCGCCGGCAGTATTCGTCCGGATCATGCTTGGCCTCTTGCAGCCATGCCTTGCGTGCCGCTGCCAGGTCATCCCGCAACATCCGGGCCAGATTGGTTTCGTGGGGCAGATTGAATATCGGGGCCTGCGGGGTTTTGGTTGCGATGTGCGCCTTCAGATTCACCGCCAGCTCGCATTGGATGTACTGGCGAGCATCTTGCTTGTTTTTAGTCGACCGGCCCTTGCACGTGATGTATGGGGGCTCGGAATCGAAGTATAGCCGGCCTCGGGGATTTTCAGTCCCCTGCTCTACCGACTGAGCTACCTGACCACCTTCGAAAACAACGTCACCAGCAGGTCAATCCGTCAACCCACTGGCAACGGGGCGAATGAGCGTTACGGCTCAAAATCCCAGCTGAAATTACATGCAATGCCTTGAAGTCACCCAGCTAGCGCCTACTGAAAAATGACCATCGAGCACTACTGAAATAAAAAAAGACCCCTGCTAGCGCTATTAAAGTCGCCGGATGGGGATTGAAATCACTATCAGTCAGCACTGGACCGTTCGATGGCTCGCATCAGCGTGTGTTTCCCTACTCCGTGGGGGATCCGGGCACCGGCCAGCGAGAAGCCGGATAATCTCAACAGAACGACCAGAAGCCGAAGCAAGGCAATGAGCCTGGCGACACGTCTGCGTAGCGTCAGTAGTTCCTGTTGAAGACGGAGGACATCCATGTCGGTGGCATCGACGGTGACGACTTGGGTCCGGGGAGACTTGAGCCACCCGTGAGCCGTGGAGCGAGGAACGCCTCGGTGGATTGCGTGTTGGATATTACCGCTCGATCGGACGAGTTCACGAAGACGATGGTCATATCTGCGTAGATTGCGAGTCGTGGTAGCCATCATTCAATGATCACCACGGTGGCCCAAGAATCAAAGCCGAAAGACGAGAACTCGTACAGAAAAGTGCAGAATGTCGTGACAGACAGCTCGGCGAATCGGAATAGTGCCACTCCATGACCTTCTCGAAATCCCATCCGCCAGCCGGACCTTCGTTGCGCAGAATCTGCGCCCCAGGCTGGTTGCCAAAATTATGCGAAAAGGCGGCTTGGTTGGCGCGAAGGTTGACCGTAGCTACTCTTCGCGACCTGATGGAGCCATTCGGACTTACCCACCCTGACAGTGTACGCAGCCTGGTACACCGAGCCGAATCCGCAATGGAGAACTCCAACAAAGTCCGCAAAGAAGTCGAGCAACTCCGCAAGAACCTGCAGACACATAAGTAACATACGTAAAAAACACGAAAAACGGGTCCGCGCAGCCTCCAGAACCGACAAATAAAATGTGGCAAACTGACCGACAATCGAATCGCGGTTGTCAAGTTTGACGGGTTTAACGGACTTACAGCATTTTCGAGGTCGGCGTAGCATGGTAACCCGACGCGCGGCGAGGACTGTCAACGCTGTGCCTCGCCGCGCGTCGGGATACTTACAAAGACGCTACACGAATTCTGAAAATGCTCTAGTTAACGCGTTTGTCAATGTCTGTCATTCGCATCGTTTGTCTGGGCTGGCACGCATCGTTTGACTGGGCTGGCAGGTGACGCTCGAAATCACGAGTGGAGGAAATCACGGCCTACCGACGTACGTAGATACCATCGGCGGTGACCATCAAGAGCGTCCCGACGAGCTGGGCTCTCCCTCTGACAACGACCAATTCCTCCCCTTCCAACTCAAAGAGATCACGGGCATCCATTGGCAACGGATTCCCATCATCGTCGATGAACTGCACCATCGCCTGGGCGTCGGCCGCTTTCTTGTTGCAGAACGGACAGTCGTGGTGATCGTCGCCGTGATCGTGTTCGATGGCAGCCGAAGGATCGGACATGATAAACTGCGCCTTATCCTTTTCCCACGGAAAATCCGACGTGGATCGATCCGCCGTGTTCGATTTGCCACCTATTCGACCAACCAATACGATCGGCCGGGGCGATGCGGATTCGGACGCGCTCGAGGGGGCCTCAACAGCTTCCTGCAGTGTCTCTCGGAGATCTACAATCCCCACCGGATCCGGTGGTTCCTCAGTGAGCGTCAGCCGAGCACGTTGCATCAGCAGCTCTTTGTTGCCGGCCACCGTATTCGACGTTGGCTCGCAACCAGCTATGGTAGCAATTGCCATCAGCAACAGCAATGCAAAAACCTGAGAATACCTCATTTCCAAGTCTCCACTCTATTCTCGTACCGGTCGTTTGTCGGACTGGTCACCACTACGGGTGATGTTGACGATTGCACTTGATACACTGCGGATTCACTTCGATGCAACAGGGGATTTTCACGATCAAGGACAAGGAACGCAGATGATGACGAATCCACGATGGAAAAATGCAACTCTGTCTTTGAGCGCGCTGATGCTGGTAATGCTGGTCGGCTGCCCACAACCGCCGGACAGTGGCTCTGGCGGGGTCTCGGCCCTGCCAGATCAATCTTCTGACGCACATGGCCATGACGATCTCCCCTCTGTCATCAGCCAGTTGGCTGAGATGAACGTCACGATTGTGGAAGCGTTGGGCAGCAGCGACACCTACGAGGACGCGCACGGATCGCTGCATGACGTCGGACACCTGCTCGGGCACATTCCGGACTTACTGGAGGCCAGCGACCTGCCCGATGACAAGAAGCAAATTATTAAGGATTCGGCAGCCGAGTTGTTTGAAGGTTACGGCAGCTTCGACGAGCATTTGCATGGTAGCGAAGACGATTTTGACGCTGATGCGCTGGCCGATACACTCAACAACGCCATGGCGGCGCTCAGGGACGCCGTGCCATCACAGTAAGGATGCTGACCGAAGCCGTGTTTTAAGATTCGTTGAAAAAACTACCACTAGCTGACCAGTCGTCATCCCGCCGGGGCAGGCCCGACGGAGATGAGATGTGGGCAAACCTAAGGGCGAGGCTCATAGCTACGCGTGGCATGGCGACGGCGAAAAGCCATCGTCTTGCCAGCGCTACAAGGTAGCCGCTGGAGACCGAGGACCTGATTCACGGCACGAGCGAGCTCGCGGGGGTCTTCCGTCTATTTTCGCGGCGTATTAGCGTACGACCTGATTCACCGCATGAGCAAGCTCACAGGGGTCTTCGTGGTTGGTAAATCGGGCAATTGCGAAATGCAAAATTATGCTATTCACCCAAAGAATTTAGCCAGCGTTGCGTTACTCGGCTTTGGTGTAACCAGCGACACAAGGACCATGGCCACCGTCGAGCAAGCAAACATCGTAGCCACGGGCATCATGCCAAACACCAGAAAGCGCGGGTTGCTGGCGAATCCGGATTGGGCGAATAGCAACCCCCAACTGGCAATGGCCGCAACCACCCCCGCGTAGGCACCCGCTTTCGACAAGCCGCGCCAATAGAGCGAGGCATATACGAGGGGAAACAGCGCTGAGAATCCGCTGAAACACCAGACTCCGAGTTGGAAGACGCGCCTCGGCTCAAACAGGCTGAATCCATACGTCACGGCGACGATCAAGACGATGAACACACGCGCCATGACGATGATCTGCTTTTCGCTGAATCGCTCACGACCCCAATAGCGCAGCACAATGTCGTTGGTAAAGATGGTGCCCAGGCAGAGGAACTGGCTGTCCAGCGACGACATGATGGCCGCCAGAATGCCGGCCGTCAGGAATCCCGCCAAGGTCTCACCTACCTTGGTTTTGACCAAAAACGCCAGCACCGCGTTGGGGGGTACCTGCTCGGGCACGCCCGCCAATTCCGTCGTCGCCCACACCCCTACCAATACGCAGGGCGCCCAAACGATCATGATAAAGAAGGGGTGTGCCACCACAGCCAGCTTGAACGAGTCGGCGCTCTTGGCCGTCAACCAATGCTGGAATAAATGCGGGAACATGCCCACGGAAAATGGGATAAGCATGTAGGTGAAAAACTGCAGCTGCGTAATGTGGTGCCGCGTCAATTTATCTTCGCCAACCGCAGCGCTCGCAGTTCGTAAATTGGCGAAAAAGCTATCTTGTCCACCCAGCTCGGTTGCCAATACACAAAACGTCACCAATCCCAACACCATAAAAACAATTGTCTGGAAGGCGTTCGCCCAGGCGGTTCCCCGCATGCCCCCGAAAAAGACGTAGAGCAACACAACCACGCAGACGACCAGCGACGCCCATGACTCGGGCACTCCCCCTT
>Ga0310123_10000997_pt1 | contig 24275 bp, 20 predicted proteins | sample CB6_AW_1057_MG_FD_203505 | JGI IMG/M metagenome (GOLD analysis project Ga0310123, IMG submission 203505) | Marine microbial communities from Western Arctic Ocean, Canada - CB6_AW_1057 | ecosystem: Environmental > Aquatic > Marine > Oceanic | place: Canada: Western Arctic Ocean | collected... | reverse complement strand
CTTATTGGGACAGTTTCGCTCGAACACGCTTGCCGCCTGATTGTTTTCATATGATCGGCTGATAGTGGCGGACAACGATTCACGACAACGGAGGTTGAAACAATGAATCAGCTTCGACAGACTTTGGAAGTCGTCCATTCACCCAGGCAAAGGGTGCGAGAACCAGTCGTACATGCAACACATAGGGACCCAACAATTTTGCGTCGTCGATCGTTCACGCTCAAGATGTGTTGCGATTTTCGGATCCCAAGTGACTTGATGACAAAATTGTGGTCGGACGCTGACCACTTGGTCGATTGCGGCACACCGCTGAAGAATGGGGATACCACGACGGTTGTTCGTATCGACGCGGCCGAAAATTTGCGACTCGAAAAGTCCTGGATGCTAAAACGTTATAACCAACGTGGACTGTTTTATACGGCGGGACATCTGCTGTCGCGTTCCCGGGCCGAACGAAACTGGACTTACGGGCGCCGACTGTGTTCGAACGGAATCTCATCGCCGAGGCCGACAGCATTTCTGGAATGTCGTGTTGGACCTTTCCAAACTCGGTCCTATTTGCTGACAGAATATATTTCGGGACTTCCACTCAATGAATTCGTCCAAAGAGCCAAGCCATCGGGACCGGTGCTAGATAAGCTTTGTTGCGAATTCCAAAGAATTTGGAATCGACTTGGTGTACTGCGTATGAGCCACGGAGACATGAAAGCGACGAACTTTCTGGTTTCGGAGGATACTCAACTTTGGCTCATTGACCTCGACGGCATGCGGACTCATCACCTGAAACCAAAGTTTCACCTAGCACGCGAACGTGATTGGAACCGGTTCCTCCGGAATTGGCAATCGGAACCATCCATCGTTTCGGCCTTTGTCAACACAGTGAATCATTCACGCCGGCGTTTTCCGCCGGAGACGAAAACGTAAGACATCCGATGAATTCTACAATGCAGCCGCATCTGTCGGGACGCCAACGAGTGAAATTTGTTGGTAAGAATCATTGCGGCGAGAACCTTTGTTCTCAAGTCCAGCTTTCTCCTGAACTTTTCGACCACTTCCAAGGCGACACGGTCTTTGATCAGATTTTCTCAATCGACGGAGAACTCTTCCGCAAATTCAACAACCGCAAGACGCTCCGTTTTGTTTGCGACGGTAAACGATATTTCTTGAAAATCCACCGAGGAGTTGGTTGGAAAGAAATCTTCAAGAACCTGGTTCAGCTGCGTTGGCCGGTAATTAGCGCTGGAACGGAATGGCGGGCGATTCGGCGTCTGCAGAATCTTGGCATCGAATCGATGACGATCGCTGGTTATGGCCAGCGCGATTGGAATCCAGCATCACGACAATCGTTCCTAATCACCGAAGAACTAGAGAACACGGTCAGTCTTGAGCACTATTGCCGGGATTGGCCCAACAGCCCTCCGCCGTTTGCCCTAAAGTACGCCTTGATCGACAAAATCGCCGAAATTGCAAAACGTTTGCACGAAAATGGTGTGTGTCATCGCGATTTTTACCTCTGTCATTTTTTGGTCGACCGCCTCTCGTTGCGTCGGCCATTCCATTCAAACCGGCTAAGAGTTTTCCTAATCGATCTACACCGGGCACAATTGCGTCAGCGCATGAATCGGCGTTGGATCGTCAAAGACCTTGCTGGTCTGTTTTTTTCGAGCATGGACATTGGCCTATCTCGGCAAGACTACTTTCATTTTATGACTGCATACCGAGGTAAGCCGCTAAGGGACATTATGAATCAGGAGACTCGATTCTGGTTCCGCGTGATGCAATGCGCGATCGCTCTGTATCGCAAGACGTTCGGTCGTTCACCCCAATGCGCCTTGTTATCGAAAACATCAAAGGATGTTCATTCTGTGGGAAAGCCTGGTACTGTATCCGCCAGTTTTGTTAATAGAACACTGGACATAAATCGATGAGAATCGGCTTGGTGCTGGATCATTTCGATCCGACGCGCGGTGGTGTAGAGCAATGGACTTGGCAACTGGCCAATCGACTACTGAATTTCAGGCACGAGGTTCATGTTGTCGCCTCAGACTTTGGACCGCTGTATCAAGGTTTGGCTCGATCTTCTAGTTGGACTGACTTGCATCCAGAAGGACCAGCAATTGTTCGCCATAAGCTTCCTGGGATTCGTTCTCGTGTTGGTCGCGCCCAAGCCGCCGCCGAGTGTCTGTGTCAACTGAAACTGGATATTATCCACGATATGGGTCTCGGCTGGTACTGCGATGTTTTTCAGCCCCATGGCGGAGCTAGGCAGGCGGCTTTCGAGCAGAATCTCTTGCTGATACCCCGTTCGCTCCGAGGATGGAAAAGACTTGTTGCGCGAACACTGCCTCGGTATCGCGATTTCGATCGGCTGACATCGCGACAGTATTCAGGCACCCAAGTCGTTCTTGCGCTGTCTCAGATGGTGAGTCGCCAGTTGCAGCACTTTCACGGCGTATCCGGCGAGCGAATCCGGCTTGTCTACAACGGTGTCGATATTGAAAAGTTTTCTCCGGATCATCGGACCACGCACCGCGAGCCAATTCGACGTCGGATGCACCTCGGCGATGAGGTTCTATTTTTAATCGTAGCGCACAATCTGAAACTGAAGGGCGTACCCACATTTTTAAGGGCACTCGCATTGCTGGTGAATGCCGGGCATTCGGTTCACGCGGCTGTCGTTGGCGGAACGCGTATCCGCCCCTATCAACGATTGGCAAGTCGTCTGGGAATAACAAAACATGTGAGTTTTCTTGGTGCGGTTGCGGATACAGTTCCTTTTTATGCAGCGGCCGACGTCTACGTGCAGCCAACATATTACGACCCCTGTAGCCTGGTCGCATTGGAGGCGTTTGCCAGTGGTCTGCCGGTAATTACGACGCAATACAACGGTGCCGGAGAATTGATGACTGAGGGGTATCACGGTTTTCTTTTGGAAAAACCGGATGACTTTGAAACACTCGCGAATCGAATGTATCAATTTCTCAATGTCGGCTATCGCAAACAAATGTCCTCCGCCGTGCGAGAATTGGCATTACGACATTCCTTTGAGCACAACGTGGAGCAAGTGCTGTCTGTGTATCAGGAAGTCCTCGAGGCCAACTGGGGCAATACACGCCGAGCATCTTTTGCCGCCTAAGAATCGAGCTACTACTTTCCGATGCTAGGCCGAATTACACGTTGCAAACCGGTGAGTCAATAAGCTACCATCCCGCCCCCAAGGATGCCCGTGCAGCCTCCGAAGAGTGTGTTCTCTTCCAGTTGTCGCAGAAAGACGAAATTGATGCCAGGACCGACTGGTGATGACCGACTCTTGCGCCGCGACTACCTGTTGCTGATCGCGTTTTGTATTGTTTTGTTCGGAGTCTCATTGATCAGTGGCCGGCCGTTGAGCATTCACGAAGCAGTGCTGCCGCAAAGTGCTCGAACTATGCTCGACGATGCGGATTGGATAGTTCCTAAGCGTGGCGGCGCACCCTGGTTGGAAAGTCCTCCGTTGCCACAGTGGGTCACCGTCTGCTTGGCAATGCCACTCGGACGCTGTGACAAAGTTTGGATTGCCCGTATGGGTCCGACACTGATGAGCACCTGTGTTGTGCTGATGGTTGCCTGGATGGCGTCTCGTTGGTTTGGACGTACGATTGGTTTGTTGAGTGGGTTCATAATGGCAACCACTTGCCAGTTTGTGCGCTATGCCTGGCTTGCTGAAGACGAGATGTTTTTGTGCGCGATCGTGACGGCTGCGCTTGCGCTGTTTACGAAACTAGAATTCTCCGACTCAAATACTGATCAAGCGAATACGACATCCGAACAAGGATTTCTGCGGGAATTCCTAGGCAGTCGATCCTGGTTGATGCTGGCATTTTTTTTCGTATTGGGGATGACCAACCTCGCCAAGGGGCTCCTCTTCGGAACAACCATGGTATTGATCCCGATTTTCGGGTTTCTGCTGTGGAACGCCGACGTGCGACGGATCATGCGGTATTCTTGGTTGTGGGGCTGGTTGACATTCGCCGTCGTTGCACTGGCGTGGCCGCTAGCCGCGTATTGGCGGTTTCCCGATGTGTTGGATCTTTGGGTCTTTGATTTAGGTGGGCGGCTGACAGGCGACTACACCGCGATCAACGAACCGGTCTGGTATTATCCTCTTAACTTGTTGTGGATTCTTGCTCCCTGGAGTCTAGTGGTTCCCTTCGCATTCTGGGCGACTAGGCACCAAGCTTTGAAACAACGGTATTCGCCACAACGTTTCGTGTGGTGTTGGGCGTTGCTGGTGCCCGCGGTGTTTTCGATTCCACACGGAAAGCACCACCATTACCTGCTCCACTCGATTGCCCCTTGGGCGATTCTTTCGTCGTTTGGGCTGGTTTGGATTCGCCAGTGGATACTGAGTTGGCCTCGTGCAGCTCGCAATCCGCTTACTGGTCTTTTTACGATTGCCATACCGACATTGATAGCGCTGTGGCTGTTGCGTGAAAGAATTGTTGGACCGGATTGGATCACGCATACGGTGATGCTTGCGTGTCCCATTGTGGGGGTCGGTTTGGCATGGGTGTTGCTGCACAAGAACGCTCGATTTGCAGCGGGCGGACTGTTTTCGTTTTTGCTCGTGGTGTATGTGTTCGGCCACTGGTACGCAGGAACCTACGTCGACAAACATCGCAAGGATGCGGTGTTTTTGCAGCAGGTTCGGCAATTTCGGCCAGCAGAAGCGCCGCTACTGGTCGACTTGAGCGTCGAAGGTTTCAGAGCGTTCTTCTGCCTGTTCTATTTGGATCGTTCCGCACTGCCGCTACATAATTTGAGTTTTGTGTTTGATGACCGAATTCGTGACAAAGAGGTCTATCTGGTGACGCAATACCGTCGTCGCGAGCAGCTGCAACAGATCGGCACGCTCGAAGTTGTGCTGCAAAGCGAACAGACCGGCGGTGAAAGATCGATCGAGGATCGACTGACCCTATTTCGAATGAATTACCACACGAACGTTCCGCGGGTATCGTCCGCGAATGCGCGGATTTCCCCGATGCAATCAATGTATCGCCAAGATGGTCCATATCTGGGGCGACGATTGTAAGCCAACTTTTTCGGCAACACGACTGCCGTTAGTCATCTCGAATGTCGTTTCAAGAAGTTCCTATGGAGCCTATCAGGCATGCCGGTAAATGCCCCGCTCGTCTCGATCCTGATTCCGCATTTCCAGACGTACGATCTGGTACGGCTGTGTCTGCGGTCAATTCGTCGGTATACGAAAGGAGTGTCTTATGAGGTCGTCGTGATTGACAACGGGTCCCAGGATGGCACGTCACTAGAATACCTGCGGCGTGTCGAGTGGATTCGTCTGATCGAACGCACGGAACGCATCGGCCCTGGACCCCAAGGACATCTCGAAGCGGTTCAAATCGGCATCGATCAGTCGTCGGCACCGTTGATTCTTAGCTTTCATACCGACACGATCCCAATTCGCGATGACTGGTTGGTCTGGCACATCGAGCAAATTCGCGCTCACGATCGTATCGGTGCAGTCGGGACGTACAAGCTCGAACTGAAGTCGCGACCGCTACGAATACTGAAAGCGTTGGAGTATCGCGTGGGGTTGTGGAAGACATCCAATTCGCAAATTGGCGATCATCGACCGTACATCCGCAGTCACTGTGCTCTGTATCGTCGTGATGTGCTTGAAGAGTTGAGATTGCGGTATGACGACTTCGAAGACACCGCCGGACGTCCCCTGCATTACGCGATCGAATCCAACGGTTACGAAGCACGGTTGTTGAATGTCAAGGAAGCAATGCAGCGTATCGTACATTTGAATCACGGCACGATGGCATTGATTTCGGAGCTGGATGTAAAAAAGAGGACCGTTCGCAACCAAAGCGAGCGGCTCAAACGCTTTCTTTTTCGAACTGAATTCCAAAAGATTCTCGCAGATGAATCGCTTGATATTGGGGATTCATTTGAGTTGTTGGATGCGACCTAGGATCGTTCGTTGAGTCGCAAGGCACGGAGCAATAGATGAAAAAGCAAACCATTGAAGTCTATGACCGAGTTTTCCCAAAGTTCGCGCGGCCAGCCATTCATCCCAAGGTCAGTGACATCTTGAATCGGTTTCCGCGTGGTTCGTTGCTCGACCTGCCCTCCGGAAGCGGTGCGCTGTCGTACCGGCTTTCGAAAGAAGGATTCTGTGTCACCGCATGCGATATTCGTCCGGAACAGTTTAAGCCAATAGAGATTCCGGTTGTCGCCGGAGATTTGCGTCGTCGCTTTCCCTTCGACGACAACTTGTTCGATTACGCAACGTTCGTCGAGGGGCCTGAGCATTCAGAAAACCCGCTGTTCGCATTTCGAGAATTTGCGCGCGTTTTGAAACCCGGCGGCCGACTGATCGTGACCCTTCCTAATTACACCAATATTGAACAACGCTTGCGGTATCTGTTTTTTGGTTCGACCGAGAAATGCATTACACAAGAGCGGTTGCAGAACAGTGGTGGCATTGCGTCAATGCTACATATTACACCACTCGGTTATACGCAACTGCGATTTTTCCTCGAAACGGCTGGCTTCGAGATTGAATTAATCGAGCAGGACGTTATCAAGAAGAAGCAATACTTGTTGAAACCGTTGGCGATGACGATCCAGTTGATCTCAAAAATTGCCGATCGCGGCAACCAGGCGAAGTATTGGGCTAGCCAAGCCAACTCGAATAAGATTCTTATGGGTGGCAATACGCTCATTGTTATGGCTCGACATTCTGAAAACAATCGGCTCTAACACTGTCATGGACAGTATAACGGCAAGCGTATTGGCGACTGTGGCGGCGTATCTTTTGGGTTCGATCCCATTCGGTTTCGTAACGGCGAAGTACGTCTCCGGTGTAGATATTCGCTCGCATGGCAGTGGCAACATCGGAGCGACTAACGTGGCGCGTGTGGTCGGCGCCAAGTGGGGCGTCGTAGTTCTACTGTTCGATTGCCTGAAAGGGGTAGTATCTGTTTGGCTATTTCCACAAATGGTGATGACCACTGTTGCTCCTGCGGCAGTCGTATTACAACATGTCCAAGTCGGTTGTGGCGCGTTGGCTATTTTGGGACATATGTTTCCCTGTTGGCTGAGGTTCCAAGGTGGAAAAGGGGTTGCGACGACATTGGGCGTTGTGATTGCACTTGCGCCCTGGGCTACATTGGCCGCATTCATTGGATTCGCGGCAATCCTTGTGGTATTCCGAATTGTGGCCCTTAGTTCGATGATTGCGGCAATAATTTTTGCTGTGATTCAGATAACTGTCTTGTGGCCGGAACCGTTTGCACCGTCATCTTGGAGCGTTGCTGCGTTCAGTGTCGTGATCCCGATCTTGATAATCTACCGGCACCGTAGCAATCTGAGCCGACTTTTGAGAGGCAAGGAGCCGCGATTTCAACTGGCATCCTGCAAACGGCAGGTTGGAACTGCCGCTGAGACCCCGGAGAGAATCAATCGGCAGACGAAGGACAATGAATAAGAACTTGCAGGGACATGAACCATGAGTTGGCCTCGAAAGGCCAACTTACAAGCAACTTTGAGTTGACCATACGACAAGTTGACGAGATTAAAAGACCTCAATGTCGTTCGTTATGTTTAGGCCATTCGCATCACCCAGGACCGCGTGTATCGCTAACTGTGTTGTTGCAAACGGTAGCTGTATATCCTGTGAGTATTGCTTCACCATCGAGTATTTTAACCTTTAGACACCTCGGGTCATTTCGCCGGTACGCAGCAAAATACATTAAGGGGCACGTTGGAACACTTTGCTCTAGTATTTGCCGGAGTATAATTCGAGTATCCCACATGTGATTTCCGAAGTGCGACCAGGAGATGGCGGACGGTGGAGAATTCTGCTTTTCAATTCTTGAAGGTCCTATTGCACTCACCCAGCCCGTCAGGCTACGAGCAGCCCGTCCAGAAGGTGGTTCGGGAATTTTCACGAAAATTTGCCGACGAAGTCAACACAGATTGGCACGGAAACGTGGTGGCCACCGTTAATCCGAATGGCTCACCTCGAATCATGTTAGCTGGCCATTGCGATCAAATCGGATTGATGGTCAAGCATGTCGACGACGACGGCTTCGTTCGCGTCACTCTGATTGGCGGCTGGGATATTCAGATGCTGATCGGCCAAAACGTAGTCATTTGGACAGAAGCAGGACCAATACCCGGTGTGATTGCTCGTAAGGCGATCCATTTGCTGACTCAGGATGAACAAAAGATAGTCCCAGAGATTAAAGATTTGTGGATCGACATCGCCGCTAAAGATAGAAGCGAAGCCCGCGAGTTGGTCAATCCCGGCGATCCCGTCACCATTAAACTGGGGTTTTGCACTTTACGCAACGAGTTGGTGTCGGCTCCGGGCATGGACAACAAAGTAGGTACCTGGGTTGTCATGAACGCGCTGAAGCAGGTGAGCGAAGGCAATCCAAAAGCGGCCGTGTTTGCCGTCTCGACGGTGCAGGAAGAAATCGGCTTGCGCGGCGCAAGGACCAGTGCGTTTTCGATCGATCCTCAGTTAGGGATCGCTGTCGACGTCACTCATGCAACCGATTGCCCCACGATCGATGAGAACCAACATGGCCAAGTCAAATTAGGCGATGGCCCCGTCGTGTATCGAGGGCCAAACATCAATCCCGTTGTTTACAAAACATTGATCGAGCTTAGTCGCACTCACAACATTCCGGTCCAACCTAATGGTTTGTCCAAGCCGGCTGCGAATGATGCCAATGCCTTGCAAATCAGCCGAGGTGGCATTGCCACTGGCCTCGTGGCGATCCCGAACCGTTATATGCATAGTCCGGTCGAAGTTGTTTCGCTTACCGATTTACAATATGCGGCTGCATTGATCGCTCAGTTTTGCGTGACGGTTGACGAAGAAAGCGACTTCACACCGGGGATATGAACAGTTATAGCTCTGGATTTTCCAGGCCGACAGGGACGGTCTAAAAGACCTAACAGATTTTGTTCCGTGAGCGACCTCACCCCCTGTAGCCTGGATTATTCGCAAACCGTCATGAATCAATTGGGATGATCGAGACGTCGTACCGCTGCAAATGTCGCCCTTGTCAACCAAGTAAACCGGAACACCGTTCAGCACTAATTCACGCGCAATACAACTGCCGTTGATACCAGCTCCGAGAATTAACACAGGATGACGATCACGAGGTTCGGTCATCAGTTGTCACAAAGTATTGATCTACTGACTCCGTGTTGAGTAACACACAAAAATCATCGATGAAGTACCACATTTCAAGGTTTGTAAAACGTAGTCTTGACCCGCCGTCTTAGATCGCTATACTCCGCAAAATCCTCTAGATTTTCTCGTCGACCGTCTCGTACCTGACCTCTGTCGTCGAGCCTCGAGCCAGGCGAATTCTCGCAGATTCACTTCGGTTTCCCGGGTGAAAGTCAAATACGCCTAATGCTGCATAGCACACTGTGGCCGTTGGTAGGAATCGTTCTGTTTGCGCTCATATCAAGCTGCGCTCTGACCGCTGTGGCTCGGGTATTGGCCAGACGCTTCGGATTCGTCGATCAACCAAACGACAGTCACAAGGCGCACGAGTGCCCAATTCCGCTCATGGGCGGCCTCGCTGTTTACGGTTCCTTCCTATTGACGTTATTCGTTGCGAATTTCATTGGTCTGCGATGGCTCGTCGATGATCCACGTCTAAGCGCAATTCTACCCATGCTGGGAATTAGTGGTAGTTTGTATTGTTTACTCGGACTGTGGGACGACAAACGGGCCTTGCCGCCACGATACAAATTGCTGCTCCAGATTGTCGCTGGTTTGCCCTTTGTGATCGGTGCCAACTCAGTCGACCTGATCCATCTGTTTGGAAATGAGTTCCGACTGGGTTTGCTCTCAATCCCCTTTACGTTGTTTTGGCTGGTTGCCTGTGTCAACATCATCAACTTGATTGACGGGCTGGACGGACTGGCCGGTGCGATTGGGGTCGTGGTCAGCCTGACACTAGCGGCCCTGGCCGTCTTTGGTGAACACTTCGGGGCAGCCGCTGTGGCGCTGATCCTGGGCGGTTGTCTAATTGGATTTCTGGTACACAACTGGCCGCCCGCGAAAATCTTCCTCGGAGATTCGGGCAGTCTGATGATCGGTTTCTTAATTGGCGCGCTGTCGATTGAAGCCTCACTTAAAACTGCTACGTGTTTCACACTGGCTGTCCCGTTAGTTCTGTTGGGGGTGCCCATCTTCGATACTGCTGTGGCCATTGTCCGGCGACATTTGAAAGGCGCGGCAATCGGCGCAGCAGATCGGGGCCATATTCATCATTGTCTGCTGGATCGAGGGTTCAGTCGCACCACATCTCTTGCGGCAATACTTGCGTTGAGTCTAGTGATGGCAGCTGTTGCTCTGGTTTCGGTTTTTTTGGAAAGTGACTTAATCGCCATCGGTCTATGCGTTTTCATTCTTGGCCTGTTGATCGCGGGACGCATTTTTGGTTATGACGAAATGATGCTGTTCTACCGGCACATTCAGGCTGTCAGTTCGCTGCTTGCCGAAACGTCAGGTGTTCTAAGGACCAGATTGTTGCTGACACGACTTGACAATTCCGATCACGGAGAACCAACTGAGTTCTGGAACGAAGTCTGCCGTCGCGTTCAAGATATGGGAGGGCATGAACTGGAATTCGCCTGTTGGAACAAACAAACACACGAGATCCGCGCGAAGCTTAATTGGCAGACTGGTCGAGATGTGGACAACGAAGGAACTCAGTGGCATTTTACGTATTCAGTCCCACGAGGGGCCGGAATGTGGACGTCATTGATCGCTTTCGGTGCTGCGCCCGATCAAGTGGACCGACAACGGCTCGATGACTTGTTCCATGTGTTCCACACATTCTGCCAATACTGGCAGGTTCGAATAGACCATAAACCTCACGTCGACAGTCTAACGGTCACATCACCCGTCGATGCCACGTGCTCGCCACGCCTGCCCCTCAGTTCGGTTTTGACGACACACAGACAAACTGCAAACACACCGGCCTCGAACCGTCGTGCCGCTTGAATCGAAAATCCTTTGTTCACACGGCCTAGCCCATCGCGTTCATTAAGTTTTTGACCGCAGACTGCACGTGCGCATTCAACTTACTTTGGACCATCGCATCGGAAACGGATTCCGAGAAATACCGACTTCATTTCCTATCAATATTTTTCCAGATTTTCTGTTTGACGTCCCATTTGTCAAATGGATATCATTGAATTATTGAGGAAATAACCAATGCGCAGTACTTCATTATCCATTGCACTAGTTGCGTTTGTGTTATGGGCCTTCAGCACTAAGACATCGTTTGCCGCTGAATTCCGCATCAGCCCGCTACCAATAACTCTGAACAGTCCCGAATCGTCGCAACAGTTGTTGGTCACCGCCATCAAAGATGGACGCACGTTGGATCTAACGCGACAGGTGACCTACGAGGTCACTCGTCCCAAGATCGCCACCATCGCCGCTGATGGATTAATCCAGGCTCTGACCGAAGGGTTTACGCAGATCATTGTTCAGGCCGGTAACATTGAGCTTCGAGTGCCGGTACAAGTGACGGGCATCAAGCAGCCGTCACCGGTCTCCTTTCGTCACGAAATCATCCCAATTTTGACCAAGTCCGGATGTAACTCCGGAAGTTGCCATGGCAAGGCCGAAGGACAGAACGGCTTCAAACTGAGCGTATTTGGATTTGATCCGGTCGCTGACCACACGGCGCTGGTCAAGGAACGGCGAGGAGGGCGGATCTTGATCGTAAATCCCGAGCGCAGCCTAATTTTACGCAAGCCTGCGGGGGCAATGCCGCATGGTGGTGGTCTACGGATTCAACCAAGTAGTCTGCATTACCGACGATTGCGCCGCTGGATTGCTGAAGGAGCTCAATTGGATGCCGGGCAGGACGATCCGGACCAGCGGATCAAACCAGCAATCGCGATTGACGTGGAACCGCAAGAACAGATCCTGCTTGCAGGTGTTATGCAACAACTAAAAGTCACTGCGGTCGACGAGGACGCCAACCAACGGTGTGTGACGGTCGAGGCTCACTATGAATCAAATGCTAGTGCGATCGCCACGGTCGACCATCGTGGGTTAATTCAGGCCGGCGACATTCCAGGGGAGGCGGTCATTCTTGTCCGATATTTAGGTCATGTCGCTGTTTGTCGCGTGACATTGCCACGTCCCGGCGTGCGCTTCGAGCGGCCACCGGAATCAAATTTTATTGATCGTCTGGTGTGGGACAAGCTCCAGCAGCTGGGTATTGAGCCGAGTGAACCAGCGCATGACACACTATTTCTGCGCCGCGTCTACTTAGACACGATTGGCACGCTACCGACATCAGCGGAAGTGCGTGAGTTTGTTACCAACTCAGTCGCTGATAAACATAGCCGGCTCATCGACCAGTTACTCGAACGAGATGAGTACGCCGACTATTGGACGATGCGTTGGTCTGACATGCTTCGAATCGACCAGGCAAAGATCTCACCCCAAGGAGCGGTCGCTATGACACGATGGCTGCGGCGGCAGTTGAAGAAAAACACGCCGTACGACCAGTTCGTTCACGCGATCGTCACCGCTCGTGGCAATATGCTTGCCGAAGGTCCTGCGTCCTTCTTTCAGGTATTGGATAACCCCGAGTTGGCCGGCCGGTCCGTCAGCCAGCTTTTTCTGGGTGCCCGCATCGAATGTGCCCAGTGTCACCATCATCCATTCGAGAAGTGGTCACAAGATGACTACTACGCTTTTGCCGGTTTCTTCACAGGCATCGCACGTAAAAGTGTTCCTAACGGTGGGAAAAAGATAGTTCTTCAGCCAGGTAATGATTTAAAGCAACCACACACCGACCAGATTGTACCCACTGCCGCTCTAGGTGCTGAACACGCCGATTTCAGCGCTTATTCTGACCGCCGAGAAGCGTTGGTTGACTGGATGGTGGCGCCAAATAATCCGTTCTTTTCGAGGGTTATCGTGAACCGCTTGTGGGGGCATTACTTCGGCAGGGGGCTCGTCGAGCCGATTGATGACATACGGGCGACCAACCCGGCCACAAACGAACCACTGCTCAACGCACTATCGCAACACTTGATCGATCTGCATTTTGACATTAAGGCGTTCACACGTACGCTGCTTAACTCGCGTGTTTACCAACTCAGTTCGCATTCGAATGAATCCAATGCTCTCGACAATCAGAACTTCTCGCACGCCGCGTGGAAAGCGCTGCCAGCGGAAGTGTTGCTGGACGCAATTTGTCAAGCGACAGACGTGCCGGAAGAATTTAATGGCTGGCCCGTTGGTTTTCGAGCTATCCAGATCTGGGATAACAGAATGCCGTCATATTTTTTCCGCATTTTTGGTCGTCCGCAGCGTGTGAGCGTCTGTGAATGCGAGCGAGGCAACGATCCCAGCATTGCCCAGGCCTTGCACCTGATGAATTCCCCCGAGACTATGCGGAAAATCCGTCATCGAAACGGCCAGGCTCGCAAACTGGCGGATTCCGACATGTCTCCTCAATCGATTGTCGAGGAACTTTACCTATCCACCGTTTCGCGGATTCCGACTGAAAAGGAACGAGCTTTGATGATGCAAGCATTCGTCGAATCGGGCGGCAGTCGGCAAACGGCGGCAGAAGACATCCTATGGGTGCTGCTGAATACGAAGGAATTTATCTACAACCATTAGGAGATGAGCGTGCTGAAATTCGAGTTAAGCCAAAGCTCAGGCAACTATTGTGACGGCGTAACACGCCGGCAGGCTCTTCAGATTGGCAGAACGGCATTGTTCGGAGGGCTAACACTGCCTCACATTCTCGAGTTGGAAGCTAATGCTGCCGTATCACAAGGGAGAAAAGCTACGTCCTGCATATTCTTCATGCTGGAAGGTGGGCCCAGTCACATCGATATGTGGGACTTGAAGCCCGGTGCTCCAAAAGAAATCCGAGGACCTTTCCAGCAGATTTCATCTGCAGTGCCCGGCACATACATCAGTGAACTGCTGCCACACTGTGCTAAGGTCACTGATAAATTTTCCATTTTGCGAACGCATAGCCACCGTGACAACGGCCACCAGACGGGTCGCCATTGGGTGCTGACCGGTTACCCGCCCAACTTCGGCGACGGTCAGGCCAAGGGAATGCCGTACAACGAACTGTATCCTTCGATCGGTTCGATCGTATCGCGAGAACTCGGAATGAGGGAGGGGGGCGTTCCGCCTTACATCGAAATGCCCAATCCTCTGGGACCCGGCGGCCCTGGATTCTATGGCGCTGCCTACGCCCCGTTTACAATTGAGACCGACCCCGTCCAACCAGACTTTCAGGTTCGAGACATGAATCTGGACAAGAATATCAGCAACCGCCGGTTCCGTTTGCGACGAAAGCTATTGCAGGGAGCTGAACGGCTCGGTGCGACCGACACGCTCACAGGCCGAGCCAAGATGATGTCGACGTACTACGAAAAGGCTTTCAAATTAATCACCTCACCGCACGCAAAGAAGGCGTTTCAAATCCAAATGGAACCCGCATCGCTGCGGCAGCAGTACGGGCACACGTCAATTGGCCAATGCGCACTACTTGCCCGTCGGCTGGTCGAAGCAGGCTGCCGGTTCGTCAGTATTGACCACGGTAGTTGGGATACGCACGTCGACAATTTTACGAGTCACAAAAAAGCTCTGGTCCCGCCCACTGATCGCGCGTTCTCTACCTTGATAGCTGATCTGGAACAGCGTGGATTGCTGGATGACACACTCGTTGTGATGATGGGCGAGATGGGCCGTACACCAAAGATCAATAGTAACGCCGGCCGTGACCATTGGTCACAGTGTCAGTCTGTTATCTTTGCTGGTGGTGGCACACGGCGCGGTGTGGTAATCGGCAAGAGTGACAAAACAGCCAGCCAGCCCATCACGCGACCGTACGGCATTGGCGACCTGTTGCAGACGATATTTCATCTGATGGGGATCGACGGTGACAAGACCTATCAAACGTTGCTCGGTCGTCCTGTGTCCATCGTCAAAGATGGTCACGTAATTGACGAACTGGTCGCATAGTTTCACGTTTGGCATCGTTTATCCCATTTAGCGGCCGGCTGAGGCGATACGAAAGATAATTCTCGAGACTTTTGGCTGACGACATGAAGAGCAACTGCCTGCAAAGCATATTGCTAATTTTCATGTTGAGTTCTCAAGCGATTGCTCAAAAAGCACCGGAACTGGGATACGTCTATCCACCCGGCGGTCGTATAGGCACGACAGTCGATGTAAAACTAGGTGGTTATGACTTTACTCCCGACATGCAATTCTTTGTGCATGACCCGCGAGTAAAGTTGATGGTGCTTGGGCCGCCGGGCAAGTTCTTTGTTCCAGAACCTCCCTACTGGTTTGGTCCAAAAGGGCGGACTGCGGCGTTGCCGATACCTCGCGAGATTCCAGCTCGCATCGAAATCCCATCCGACATGCCACCCGGTCCGGTATTTTGGCAGGTGGCCAATGCCAATGGATCTTCAGATACGGCTGTGTTCATTATCGGGAACCAATCGGAAGTGGTCGAGGATCGTCGTCGCAATGAGCCGCAGCAAATTAAGGAGTTACCTGTCACGATCTCAGGACGTCTCCGAAAAATTGCTGAAGTGGACCGCTATCGGTTCACGGCTAAGAAAACCGGACAAGTAAGTGTGGAGTTGATGGCCCGACGACTTGGGTCGAATTTTCATGGAACGCTCACAGTGTGCAACTCATCCGGCCGCGTCATTGCCGACGTCGCCGACACCGAAGGCATCGACGTGTTTCTGACATTCGCAGTTACAGCCGGTCGACAGTATGAGATCCATCTGCATGACGTAGATTTTCGAGGGAATCGAGCTTTCGTTTACCGGTTAAGTCTGACGCTAGGCCCGCGAGTGTTCGCGACTGTTCCAGCAGCCGCACGACGTGGCGAACGCCGAAGCATTGAGTTCATCGGCTACGGAGTTGCAACTGGCGCCGCCAAACTAGAATCCGTCGCACGAGTAGTTGCTTTCCCGAATGATTCGCCTCACAACTGGTTCGTATATCGGTTGCAAACTGAGTTTGGAACGGCGCCGGCTGTGTCGCTGATTGTGAGTGATTTTCCTGAGAGGGTCGAATCGGAACTTCCAGATCGCAAGCTGAGAGTTCCAGGTGCGGTGACGGGGGTACTTGGCACGGACGCTAGCAAAGATCGCTATATTTTTGAGGCAAAAAAGGGAGAAACTTGGCGGATCAGAGCACAGTCACAAGCGATCGGAACTCAACTCGACCTTTCGCTGCAGATTCTCTCTCCCAAGGGAAAACAATTGACGATGAGCGATGACCTGCACGACACGTTGGACGCAGAGATCGTGTTTGTGACACCCAGCGATGGATTGTATACGTTGCTCGTTGCAGACAACTCTGGTCGTACCGGCTCATCCGTTGCCGTCTACCGACTGGTCGTCCAACGCCCTACGGCAGATTTTTCGCTGACTACACCGCAACGAGTCGCTGTTCCGATTGATGGAAAGGCTGAATTTTTAGTGAAAGCCATTCGCTTTGGCGGTTTCAAAGACGACATTGCCGTCCATATCGAAGGAATACCGGATGGCATTCAAGTGGCGGATGATCTGAAAATCGCTGAGGGAACAAGTGAGCTGAAGGTTGCGATCGAAGCTGTGAAAGACGCCGCGTCGTTGGCCGCTGTAATAAAGACCATCGGAGTCGCTACAGTTGGCGAGCAGATCGTGTCGCACATCGCCACAGCCGACGCCGCCGGCAACCTATGCCCGCGATCTCAATCGGAGAAGCACATTTCGGTCACTTTGCTGACGACCACGATGAAAGCGCCTTTCTCAATCGAATTGGTTGACCAGAACCGGCAGCGTGTGGTGCATTGTGGAACGACCTATCCAGCTGAATTTATCATTAAACGTGATGAAGGATTCACAGGCGCTGTAATGCTGCAAATGGCGGCCATTCAAAGCGGGCATCGACAGGGAATTCGCGGTCCAATTATTTCTGCGCATCCGGGAGTTGAAAGAGTTTTGTATCCTTGCTTTATGCCGGAATGGCTGGAAACTGGTCGTACCTCACGTATGTCCGTACAGGCCGTTGCAAGTGTTAATGATCCGAAAGGCAAATCACGATACCTAACGAAGGATGCGAATGCTCGGGTGACGATGATTCTTGAAGGCGCACTCTTAAAGATTGCGCACACCGCTGACGATTTGAACATACGGCCAGGTGATTCGTTCGACGTCCCGATCGAAGTGGTACGCTCCGCTAAGCTATCTGAAGCGGCAAACATTAAGCTGGTGGTACCCGATGATTTGTCTGACATGCTCTCAGCCGAACCCTTGATCCTTGACACAGATTGCAAACATGGGATTCTTCGCATTGCCACGGTTGCGGATTCGCGACTGAAGGGGGAGTTTCGTATTACCGTCAAAGCGATCGTGTACAAGAACGGGAAGTGGCCGGTGGTTTCGCAAACTGAGGTGCTGATAGTCTTTACTGCGAACGATCGATAGCCCAGCTCTCCCGAGAATCTTTCACGCCGTAAAACTATGAGTGATTAATGCCGTCCGGTGGCGATCAGATACGGCGATTCCGTCGCCTCTGGTTAGACGACTGATGTAATCGATTCAACGGTTGTTGTTTACAAGCATGTCAAGAGTCAATTGTCTTTTGTGGTCTTGTTGAGACTGTGTCTATTGAAATATTCGCTTGTCTTTTGCACCATTATCAAAAAGTCAGTTTTATAAACTGCGAGTTGAGCGTTCGCCATCTTGGCTGCTTCACTCAGTTCCTGTAGAGGTTCGCAACGTATGATCCGACGCGATTGTTAGCGTGACTCAGGCAACGTACTGCTATTTCCGCGAAGCCATCGTAGGCAAAGGTCGCGAATTAAAGCTGGGTTCAATTGATCAAAGCATGTCGTCACGTTGGCGGCACGTACTCCATGTGCAATTGACTCTAGGCGCGTGCTGAAGACAATCTGGACAATGAATGCGCGACAACAGTTGTGGAATTAGCAGTTTAAAAGCAACTAGGACTATAAAACATGTTTGGCTTACTTCCTCAGAATCTCGAATTTTTTGATTGCTTCGACAAAGCATCACAAAATGTACTCCGGACCGCTGAATTATTAGCCGAGTTTTCGACGGTCAGTGGACAGCGGCGTCGTGAACTGGTTGGGGCAATAAAAGAAAACGAACACGTCGGCGATGGTCTGACACACGAAACTCTCAAACGACTGGAACAAACGTATCTAACCCCCATTGATCGCGATGACATCCACGCACTGATTACGAAGATTGACGATGTCGTTGACCAGATCGATGCGGTTGCCCAGCGGATGGTTTTCTATAAGATCGACGCGATAACATCCGATTTTCAGAGTCAGTGCCAGGTTTTGGTCACGGCAACTCAAAACATGACTAACGTCGTCGCTGCGTTACGGCGATTGAAGAATCGCAAGAAACGGTCCAGCCAGCCTAGCATCGAAGAATTGCTGATCGCCGTCCACGAAGCGGAAAACGAAGGCGACGAGATTCATCATCGGTTTCTCGCCCAATTGTTCGAGTCCGGTTTCGATCCATTTGAAGTGATCAAGTGGAAGGAGCTCTACGAAATCGTTGAGCAGGCGATCGATTACTGCGAAGATGTCGCTAATATTGTTCACGGTATCACACTGAAAAACGCTTGACGTTTCGTCATACTTGTCCCCATATTACTCGGGTACCACCGCTACGATCGCATTGAAACATGAGTACACTTGCTATTTTGGTTGTCTGCGCGATTGTCATGGCCTTGCTGTTCGATTTTGTTAACGGGTGGAACGATTCGGCGAACGCTATTGCCACGATTGTGGGTACACGCGTGCTTTCGCCGCTGAGCGCGGTGGTGCTGGCTGCCGTACTGAATCTAGCCGGTGCCATGGTTGGCGTAGAAGTCGCTAATACTATGGCCAAGCTAATTCAAGTTACCCCCCAAACGATTGCTGACCAGGAAACAGTAATGGTAATCATTATCACCGGATTACTTGGTGCAGCACTCTGGGCTGGCACGATGACAGTATTCGGGATGCCGATCAGCGGTTCCCACAGTCTCATCGGCGGGATTATAGGTGCGGCTGTCGCGGCAGGTGGTGTTGAGATTCTTGTCGGAAAAAACGTGGCCAAGACTTTGCTCGCTATGATGGTGGCGCCAGTGTTGGGATTCTGTTTCGCCTATTTCTTTTACGTGGTACTAATCTGGTTGACCAAGCGACTGCACCCGTCGACGATGAACCAGGCCTTTGGAAAACTTCAGATCGCATCGGCTAGTTGGATGGCCTTTACGCATGGCACCAACGATGCACAAAAGGTAATGGGAATTATCACGCTGGCTTTGGTGGTGGGAGGCTTTCAAACTGAGGTAAGTGGAGAAAAGTTCGAGGTTCTTCTGTGGGTAAAGATTTCCTGCGCGATGGCCATTTCCCTTGGTACCGCCGTCGGCGGTTGGAAGGTCATCAAAACTCTAGGGCATCATCTCACTAAATTGGGGCCTTCCGAAGGCTTCGCCGCCGAAACCAGTGCCTCGGTTGTTCTGACGTTTGCGGCATGGTTTGGCGTTCCAACATCCACGACCCATACAATTACAGGATCAATCTTGGGCCTTGGCGCTACAAAGGGAATGTCGACTGTCCGTTGGGCGTTAGGAGAAAAAATCGTGCTGGCGTGGATTTTCACGCTTCCCAGTACGGCTGTGCTCGGCGGATCGTTGTATTGGCTTCTTGCCATAATGATGGATATCCGCTTTACACACTGACGCTCCCGGTCTGATCTTGGTCACACTAAACCTTCCTTTGATCGGTTGTGCCGAGAACGAGCGACTAGAGTTTTCGTGAGCTGCTGACGCATGACTTCAAACAAATTTACCTGGGTGCCGAATCGAGAAAACACCTGCTCGGCTTCGCTACCGATCAGACTTGCTCGAGTGATTTCTTGTTCCATATTCGATTGTCGGCGAAGAGAGACCAGATTGCATTGAAAATGCACTCGTGCTTCGCCCCAGACCATACTGTGTTGGTTCTAAAAATATCTTGTGCTTCTGCGTTCGCGAACACCTCGAGAGATTGTAGAGCAAAGGGATTAGCTTGTGGAATTAGACGGAAAGGTGGCGATTGTTACCGGCGGCGCCGTGCGTATCGGACGAGCGATCGTGACTCGATTGGCACAGTTTGGCGTCGAGATTTGCTTGCACTACGGCAAGTCCACCGTTCAGGCTCAAGAAACAATTGACGACATTCGGTCGTTGGAAGGCACCATCAAGCCTGTGCAGGCCGATTTGACAGATCCAGTTCAAGCGGCCCAAACGATTGTCAAACATGCGGTCAGTCAATTCGGCCACGTCGACATTCTAGTTAACAATGCTGGTGTGTTCGAAGAAGGATCGCTTGCCGACACGACCGAAGACTCATGGGACCGGCATTTTGCCATCAACCTGAAAGCCCCGTTTTTTCTGAGCCAGGCCTTCGCGGCTCAACGGCAGACGGGACGACGCGCTCACATCGTAAATTTGGCCGATTGGCGAGCGCTTCAACCAGACACGCACCATGTCGCGTATACACTGACAAAATCCGCTCTTGTTTCTTTGACGCACTGCCTCGCGCGGCAGCTTGCACCTGACGTCCAGGTCAATGCCATTGCCCCTGGAGCCATTCTGCCGCCTGGTGACAGTGGATTAGATTTCATGGAAAACCTGGTGCACCGAATTCCACTGCACCGCACTGGCACTCCTGACGATGTTTGCGACGCACTGATCTTTTTACTGCATTCCGACTTCATCACCGGCGAAGTTATCCACGTCACTGGTGGTGAAGAATTTGGAAAAGTTTCGCCTTGAAATGCAAATGTCTGAATCCAGGAGATAAAGGAGCATCGGTATGTCGGATCGGATCGAAATCAAGGACTTGCTGATCCGCGCGATTGTCGGAGTAAATGATGACGAACGGGAGAACCGACAGGACGTCATCGTCAATTTTACGCTCGAAACCGATACTCGGGCCGCCGGGCGATCTGATGACGTATCAGACGCTGTCAACTACCGCACGGTCACCAAACAGGTCATCGAATTGGTCGAGGGTTCCCAATATTTCCTGATTGAAAAAATGGCCGATGAGATCGCTAATCTCTGTCTTACGGACGAGCGTGTTGAACGTGTATATGTCAGCGTCGAGAAACCCGGAGCCCTGCGATTCGCCCGATCCGTTGGAGTGACCATTGATCGCAGTAAGTAATCCGGAACAGATTTATAATGGTTGCGACATCACCGAACGATTCACGACAAGATAGAGATGTGTAATGGTTCTTCGAATGCACCCAGGTTATCAGCAGCTTGTCGATCAGGCGAATCGCAGTCACAAACAGAACCGCAACCCGCAAGGTGTTTCTGCCGAGGATATATGTCTGGCACGACTGTACTGCTACGCATTTCGCAGGCACGTGATTGGCGTATTTCATGCCACTCGCGTTGCGATCGAACAACAGGCTTCAGCGGGAACGCTGTCGGTCGTCTTGCGCAGGCGCTCCATCGAATGCCTGGACGATTTGGCGAATCTTTCGATGGAACCGGTGCCTACGGATTACCGCGTAGTCATCTCGATGTTCCACCGATACCATAACGGAGTCTTGCGCATTATTGACAGTATTGAGAGCGAAGCGCGGGCATTGCGTGACCCTAAAATCGCACGCATCGCTGACCTGTTCCGCAAGACAATTGAGGACATCACCACTTCGTGCGGCATATGTCCCAGTCAGGACACCGACGTACCCGAGCAGGCCAGCTTTGTGGTACCGGGCTTGGGGATTATCATCGTACCGCTCGTCTATGGTGATCATCATTCGTGGAATCTCGCATATCTTGCTGGTGAGTTCCGTGACGTGCCAATTCACCGGCACTCCCACGGTGTCGAGATTCACTTGGGTTACAATCCAACGCACGGCATAACGGTGTTGGGTAATTGCCGTGCACCGGTCAAAGACGGTTACGCCATGCCAATTCCTCCGGAAACCGATCACGGTTGGGTCAACACTGGCGACCATATCCATCACGTTCCGTTCATCTTCGGATCGCTGATGCACAGCGGCTGGGGAGTATTCCTTGATGTTGCACCTCAGCCATGTCCACTTAAAGACTTACAGCTGGTCGATCGAGACAGCGTTCCTTTCAGCCAGATGGTGTATCTGGAACGTCAGATTGATCGCGCGGCGGCTATGACGTCGTCATGGCATTCAACGCTCATCCCGCATACGGTCACCAACCGGAACAACAGCGGCGGGCTGACGTTGGGCATAACACGAATCGATCCGGCCGGATATACGTTTCCACGCGACGATTTTCGTATCGTTGCAGTCGTTCGCGGTCAATGCCGTGCTTCGATCGAGCGGATCGAGTGCGACATGTCGGCACACGATCACTTCGGTATTCCAATGGACATGTCGGCGTCGCTGAAACAAGTTGGGCCTGACCCGCTGGTCGTGTTGGACACTATGATCAAGTAAATTCTGTCCTAAAAAACCACGGCTTTGCACATCGTGCAATGTCGTGGCTATAAAGATCAAACCTCTCGTCATTTGCGACGGCGGAGGCGCTGCGAGACGAGCGGAGATCGGGTAGTGCGTCGCACTTACCGTTGGTGATTCCGACTCACGCGTTTGGGTTGGTCCATCCGACGAAATATACCGTGAGCGGTTTGTATGCTCGTTGTCCGACATGCTCTAAGATCGGCAATTTTTTGGCGTCAAAGTTGTGGTTTTTCGGAAATTTTCACTGAGCGGTCGGATTCTTGCCAGTGAACAAATTGTATTCATTTTATCGCGATCTTCCTTTCATCATCAGCAACTAATAAATGCGACTGAAACCAGGAACCGTGCGTACTGCTGTTTGAGTCGTGTGTTGCCATCGTTCAATTAGAACATTGCGGTAAAAACAAACGTGCCGATTGCCGACCGTAACAATTTTCAGTGACTAAACCGTCTAACGTCTACTGATAATGAAAATGTAGTTCACAAAATGGCGTTGCAAAGTACGCGCACTCGCGCCGGCTCGGTGAAAACTAGTATTTTTGTCGGGGTCAACTGATCACAACCAAGTTGTCGCGGTGAATCACTTCGGTATAGGGCAGACCGCCCAGCACTTCGACGATTTGATCACTGCGTTTTCCGGAAATGGCGCGGGCGTCGTTCGAGTCATAATTCGTCAGGCCGCGTGCAAACTCGACGCGGTTTGCATCGGACAGGGTGACGACTTCGCCTTGCATGAAGTCTCCTTCCACAGCCGTAATTCCAATCGCCAACAGCGATCGGCCTGATTCCAGCAGCGCGTCGCGAGCCCCGTCGTCGACCGCGAACCGCCCTTTGGGAGGTAGCGTGTATCCAATCCATCTTTTCCAGGCCGGCACCGCTTCGCCTTTGGCCAAGAACAACGTCCCGATTTCTTCGGCTGCCAGAATTTTGTCCAAAACGTCCGCCTTTGTCCCGTTTGCAATGATAACGTTTTCACCAACGGCTGTCGCCGTGCGCACAGCTTCCAGTTTGGACCGCATTCCACCAGTTCCACGGCGGCTGCCCTCATCAAACGCCAGGCCGAATAGCGCATCATCCCATTCCTCAACTAACGGAATTACCCGGCTGTGAGAATTGGTAGGATTTCCGTCATAAAGACCGTCAACGATTGACAGAATGACAAGTAACGGTGCCGGCAACAGATTGGTGACCATCGCGGCCAGATGATCGTTGTCGCCAAACTTAATCTCTTCGATACTGACAGTATCGTTTTCGTTGATGACCGGCACCACTGGGTATTCGAACAATGTGTTTAACGTATTGCGCACATTGAGATACCGATTGCGGTGCTTGAAATCGTTGGCGGTCATCAGAAGCTGCGATGCGTGATACCCGTGCTTTTGCAGACAATCGTCGTATAATCGGATCAATCGAGCCTGGCCGGTTGCCGCTGCTGCCTGCAAATGCGGAAGGTCGTCCGGACGACGATTGACACCCAACAAGTCCATCCCTGCACCGATAGCGCCGCTGGAAACTACCACGACCTTCCGACCCGTTTTCAGCACTCGTTGTATCTGTTTGGTCAGCGAGACAATACGGTCGCCGTCGAGCGAATCGTCCTGGTTCGATAGGACATTCGTCCCGACCTTGATCACCAAAGTCCGAGCCGTTTCAATCACTTCACGTCGCACTAGATTCTTGATCTCATCCATATGTTCTTATGT
>Ga0310123_10000996_pt1 | contig 24276 bp, 15 predicted proteins | sample CB6_AW_1057_MG_FD_203505 | JGI IMG/M metagenome (GOLD analysis project Ga0310123, IMG submission 203505) | Marine microbial communities from Western Arctic Ocean, Canada - CB6_AW_1057 | ecosystem: Environmental > Aquatic > Marine > Oceanic | place: Canada: Western Arctic Ocean | collected... | reverse complement strand
ACCGGCACCAGCGGAGCGGCTCGCATCTACACCGTCGGTGACTACGACACCCCGAACATCAACAACAAGGGCGGATTGGGAGAGGTTCGCAAGGCGATCGCCGTGCGGTCTGCCCAGTCGAGACTCGTGCACGAACTGCCCGGGGTCTCTTCCCCCGTCTTCGCCGTCGCCTACCGGCCCGATGGCCAGCAGATTGCCCTGGGCGGTTTCGACGGAACCATCAGGCTCTATGACGCCAAGACCGGCAAGCTGGTCAAGGCGTTTGTTCCGGTCACGGTGACACCGGTCGTCGCCGCGGCGGGCAAAAAGTAAAGACATCACAGAACTCAGCTCAATCCCCAGGTAACCAGTCGAGTCGGTCTCGGGCCACAACGCTCGACCCGACCAACGACCTGACATGACGAGACAAGCCATGTTGAGATTCTCCGAGTTTTTCCGCTCAAGCACCCGTCCGCTGCTGGCTTTGCTGGCCGTGGTGCTGCTGGTTGCACCGGCGAATTCCGCCGACGAGGCCCCCCCGGCCGAGACGCAGGCTGGCAAGGTGGAGGTTGCCCCGGAGGTCGCCAAGCTGAGCGTCTTCCCGGCCGGGTTGACACTCTCGGGCAAGCGGGACAGTCGGCGATTGATCGTCAGCGGCACCTCGGCTGCCGGCCGCGCATTTGATCTGAGCCGTTTCGTCAAGCTTTCCACCACCGGCGATCTCGTCTCGATCGATGCCGACGGATTCATCGTGCCGCAGAAGGTGGGTCGCACCACGGTCAAGGTCACCGTTGGCAAGAAGTCGGTCGACGTGCCGGTGGAGGTCAAGGACGTGACCGATCACCCGGTCAGTTTTGTCCGCGAGGTGATCCCGGTGATCAGCAAGGTGGGCTGCAATGCCGGCACCTGCCACGGAGCCCAGAAGGGCAAGGGCGGCTTCACGTTGTCGCTGCGGGGCTACGATCCGCTGTTCGACTACCGCGCCCTGGTTGATGATCTCTCGGGCAGACGCTTCAACCGGTCTCGTCCCGAGCAGAGCCTGATGCTGTTGAAGCCGACACAGGGCGTGCCCCACGAGGGCGGGTTCCTGTTCGACGAAGACTCACGAGTCTACTCGATCTTCAGGCAGTGGATCGCCGAGGGCTGCCGGTTCGACACCGCCAAGCGGGTCGCTCGGATCGAGGTCTTCCCGAAGAAGCCGCTGCTGGAAACGACCGACAGCCAGCAGCAGGTGATCGTGATCGCCCACTTCGCCGACGGTACCAGTCGCGACGTCACCCGCGAGGCGGTGTTCGAGACGAGCAACTTCGAGGTGGCCACGGTCAGCGATACCGGTCGGATCGACGCGGTGCGGCGTGGCGAGGCGGCGGCGTTGGTCCGCTACGAGGGCCTCTATGCAGCCGCTCCGGTGGCGATCATCGGCGACCGCGACGGATACGCCTGGAAGAAAACGCCCGAACGGAACTACATCGACAAGCTGGTCAACGCCAAGCTGCTGCGGATGAAGATCCTGCCCTCGGGCACCTGCAGCGAAGCCGAGTTCCTCAGGCGGGTCTCGATCGATCTTACCGGGTTGCCTCCGTCCGTCGAACAGGTCAAGGCGTTCCTGGCCGACAAGCGGCCATCGATCGAAAAACGGGATGCCAAGATCGAGCAGCTGATCGGCAGCCCCGAGTTCGTCGAGCACTGGACCCTGAAGTGGTCCGACCTGTTGCTCTCAAACAGCAAGTTCATCACCGAAAAGGGATCGTGGGCGTTTCGCAACTGGATCCGACGCGCCGTGGCCACCAACATGCCGTTCGACAAGTTCGTCTACCAGCTGATGACGGCCAGCGGCAGCACCTACGAGAACCCCGCGGCAAACTACTACCGGATCTCCCGCGAACCGAAGATCGTGATGGAGAACATGACACAGGTCTTCATCGGGACCCGCTTCCAGTGCAACCAGTGTCATGACCATCCGTTCGAACGCTGGACGCAGCGGCAGTACTACGAACTCTCGGCGTACTTCGCCGGAGTCGGCCGCAAGGCGGGGCCGGTCAAGGGCGAGGAGATCATCTACTCGCTGACCACCCCGACCGACATCAAGCATCCCAGTACCGGCGAGACGATTGCGGCGGCGTTTCCGTTCTCGAGTGATCTCGATAATAAGAACGCCGACCCGCGGAACCGCCTGGCCAACTGGTTGACCTCCAAGAAGAACCCCTATTTCGCCAAGAGCATCGTGAACCGCTACTGGAGCTACCTGCACGGTTCGGGCATCATCGATCCGGTCGACGACATCCGGGCCAGCAACCCCCCGTCGAACCCTCCGCTGCTCGACGAGTTGGCTCGTCGGTTCATCGCCAATGGGTTCGACCTCAAGGGGCTGATTCGTGAAATGGCCAAGAGCCACACCTACCAGCGTTCGTTCCGTCCGAACAAGTGGAACGACGACGACCCGCTGAACTTCTCGCACGCCTCTCCACGCCGCCTGACCGCCGAGCAGCTCTTCGATGCACTTCACGTGGCGACCGGTGCCCCGAGTCAGATTCCGGGCGTGCCGGTCGGGTTCCGGGCCAACCAGATCCCCGATCCGAAGGTCAAGATTGGCTTCCTCGACATGTTCGGGCGACCTCCTCGTGAGAGTCCCTGCGAGTGCGAGCGGAGCAGCGACGTGAGTCTCAGCCAGACCCTGAACATGATCAACGGACCGACCGTGGCCGAGGCGATCATTCATCCCGAGGGGCGGGTGGCGAAGCTGATCAAGGCCAAGGCCGACGACAAGACGATTGTCAGCGACGTCTACCTGGCGGTGATCTGTCGGCCTCCGACCGATGCCGAACTGAAGCAGGGTGTGGAATTCCTGGCCCAGGTCGGCAACCGCAGCGAAGCGGCCCAGGACCTGATGTGGGCGCTGATCAACAGCCCTGCATTCCTGTTCAACAGGTAGGACCCCGGGAGCTCCGTTCGCGCCGCCAGGCGGGTGCCGACACCAAAGGCCTCATGCTTCGCACAACCCTCGGTCGCACCGGCCTAGACGTGACCCGCCTGGGGTACGGCAGCATGGGCCTGCGCGGACCGCGGACGTGGGGGGTCCGGGTGGTCGATGACGAGGAGGCCGACAAGTGCCTCAACGCAGTGCTCGATGCCGGCATCAACTTCATCGACACCTCGCCCGACTACGGCATCAGCGAAGAACGCATCGGCCGGTTGATCGGCTCGAGACGCAGTGAGTATGTCCTCGCGACCAAGTGTGGCTGTGCTTACACCCAGCACGACGATCATCTTGAAATCGACCACATCTGGAGCTGCGAGGTGGTCGAGCGGAACATCGAGACCAGCCTGAGGCGGTTGCGGACCGACACGATCGATGTGCTGCAGTTCCACGGTGGAGACGCCCGAACGCTCGAGGAGACTGGCCTGATCGACCTGCTGGTCGGATTCCGTGACCAGGGTGTCGTGCGGCACATCGGATCATCGAGCAAGCTGCCCGACCTGCCGGGCCTGATCGAGCTGGGTGTCTTCGATACCTTCCAGGTACCGTATTCGTGCCTGGCTCCCGAGCACCACGACTGGATCACTCGGGCCGCCGAAGCGGGTGCCGGGATCATCATCCGTGGAGGGATCGCACACGGGGGTCCCGACGCGGTGATCAAGCGGCCGCCGCTGAACGACGCCTGGGAGGCGGCTCGATTGGACGAGTTGCTTCCCGAGGGCATGACGCGGGCCGAGTTGATTCTCCGTCACACGCTCTCGCACCCTCACGCTGACACCATCATCGTTGGCACCTGCGACCTGGACCACCTGTCACAGAACATCGTAGCGGCCAATCGCGGGCCGTTGCCCGAGGAGCTGACTGCCGAGATCAGTGATCGTGTATCAAGATTGTGAGCAGGGGGACAGGCACTGCTCTCGGCTGACGCCTCGAGTCGAGCCAGTCCCTGGAGTGGTCAGGTGTCGATGTCGAGTTCTTCGATTTTTCGGTAGAGGCTGGAGAGGCCGAGCCTGAGTCGCTTGGCGGCTTCTCGCTTGTCGGGGCATTGTCTGAGCACCCTGGCGATGTGCAACCGCTCGTAGTGACGCAGCGCGGTGCGGAGATCATCGGTATCGGGGAGCGGTTGGCCGAGTCCGAGGAGTTCCGGTGGCAGGTCGCTGGGGCTGATCGTCTCGTCGTCGCAGAGTATCACGGCTCGCTCGACCGCATTATCCAGCTGCCGGATGTTGCCGCGCCATTCGGCCGCCATCAGCAGCCGGATCGTCTCTTCGGTTGCCCCGGTCACTCGTTTGCCCATTGCGCGGGAGTGTCGGCTGACAAAGAAGTCGACCAGTTCTGGAATATCCTCGAGCCGTTCTCGGAGCGGAGGAATGTGCAGCTTGCCCCCATCGAGCCGATAGAACAGGTCTTCCTGAAAGCTGCCGCCATCGACTTCGTGGGCGAGGTTTCGGCTGGTCGAGGCGATGATTCGAGCATCGACGGTCTGGGGATCCGACCCGCCCACGGGCAGAATCTCGTGGTACTCGATCGCTCGCAGCAGTCGGGCCTGCGTCGAGAGTGGCAGCTCGGCGATTTCGTCAAGAAACACGCTGCCGGGTCCCACGTGGCTGAAGATGCCCGGCTCGGGTTCACCCGAACCGGTGCCAAACAGCTGGCTCTCGAGCAACTCGGTCGGCCTTGTCCCGCAGTGAACCGCCAGGAACCGGCTGTCTGCTCGTGGCCCCGCCCCATGAATCGCCCGGGCGAACAGCTCCTTGCCGGTCCCGGTTTCTCCGACCAGCAGCACGTTCGAGTTGGTTTCGGCCACCTTGCGGATTGTCTCCAGCAACCGGTTCAGCGGTTCACTGGACCCGACAATCTCGGTCGATCCGTTCCGCCTCTGCAACTCGCGTCGCAACGCCCGGTTCTCACGGTTGACGGCTCGATACTGGAACAGCCGTTTGAGCTTGTGTGCGAGGTCGTCGAAGATGACCGGCTTGACCAGGTAATCGAACGCCCCGGCTCCGAAGGCCTTCACGGCGTTGTCGACGGTGGCGTAGGCGGTGATCACAAGTCCCGCCGTGTGGGGGTAGCGTTGGATCAACTCGCCCAGTAGTTCGATTCCGTCGCCATCGGGGAGCTGCACGTCGCAGATCGCCACGTCGAAGCCGCTGTCAACGTACGGCTGGTTGTTCGAGAGTGTCCGTGCCGCGGCGACCGATTCGGCCACGACGACCTCGTAGCCCTCTTCTCCAAGAAACTCATGCAGTGACGTGCGGATGATCTCCTCGTCCTCGACCACCAGGATTTTCGGCAGGTCACTCATGCCGAGTGAATCTCCTCGGTGGAGACCCGCGTGGGCTGGAGCACGTCGGGATGCTGCCGGACGTTGTCGCACGTCAGGCGGACCACGAATGTGGTGCCGGTCTCGTCCGAATCGACCAGTTCGATCTGGCCATCGGTTGTCTGTTCGGTGAGGCTTCTGGAGACGAACAGTCCCAGCCCGGTGCCGGTGCTCTTGGTGGTGAAGTAGGGTTTGAAGACGTTGTCGCGGTCAGCGGGTTCGATTCCGTGTCCGTCGTCACGGATGGCGATGTCGAGCCAGCCGTCGGTCAGGGTGGTGGTGATCTCGATCGTCCCCCCCTCGTCGGTGGCGTCCATGGCATTGAGGACGAGGTTGAGGAAGACCTGCACGAGTTGATCTCGAACGATCCTCACCTGTGGCAGCCCCTCGGCGTACCGCGTCACGACCCGCTTCCCCTTCTTTCTCTTGTAGTACTTGGCGATCGAGAGTGCCGCGTCGGTCACTTCGTGGATGTCGCACATTGCGGCCTCGTGCGAGGCCGGGCGGCTGAAATCGACCAGTTCCCTCAGCGTCCGCTGGATGCGTGCCAGCTGGTCGTCGACCATCTCGAGTCGTTCTCGAGTGTACTCGTCGGTGGGTCGCCGGTTGAGCAGTTGGACGAGCGAGCTGATGGCAGCCAGCGGGTTACCGACCTCGTGAGCGATCCCGGCGGCCAGCAGGCCGAACGCCGCGTGCTTTTCCTGCTGCACCAGCAGGGCCTGGGATTCCTGCAGTTCCCGGGTGCGTTCGTCGATCCGTTCTTCGAGTCGTTGCTGGTTGTCCTGCAGCCGGTCGTTGAGCTGGGCCAGCCGCCCGCCGACGCTCTTGCCCAGCTCGGCGAATGCAGTCGAGGCCCACGTGACCCAGCCCATCAGGACCCCCATCAGCACCATCGTCGTCACGTCGTCGCGACCTTGGGCATGCAGGCTGAAGGCCAGGAATCCGAAGCTGGTCACGTGCATCAGGAAGGTGATCGAGGTCACCGTCGGCGTGTAGCGGATCGCACAAACCAGCAGGCTCAACAGATAATAAAACAGGAACGGGCTCTGCAGGCCCTGGTCGTTGGCGCACAGCAGGCCGACGAAGACGGCTTCGAGCAGCGAGATGACCAGGGGCCAGCGGCGGAGGAAGACGAGTCCACGGAGGCTCCAGAGCGTATCGAGGATGGCGTAGCCCAGGCCCAGGCCCAGGATCGCGTTCAGCAGCAGGCGATTGTCGTCGCGGAGCACATTGACGAGCACGAAGCCGAAGACGAGTCCGAACCAACGGATCCGCAGGGTGATCGTTTCGGCCGCCAGCTCGAACGCATGACGATCCCGGGGCGTACGCGGATCGGTTGGCGAAGAGGTCGACACGGTGAGGCTCCTGGGGGCCTTCAGTATAGAGATCACCGTCGGGTCGGCGGAATGCTCCCGGCGTGTGCACAGAGTCGTCTTGATCGAGGCGGTGGCGGCCGATATGTTGCCGCGGCTTGAACATGGTGGCGGATGCTGTTGAGGGTCGGGGACGAGGTCGATGGTGAAGTTGGTGGTTGCCGTTCGAGTGGTCGCACCAGTGGGCGGTCCCGCCGAGGCCACCGATCTGCTGGTAGCTGACGGCCTGCTGCCGCTGTTGGAGAGCATCGACACTCTGCCCGACTTCGGGATCGCCTTCTCGGCGGGAGTCCCGTTCTGGGAACAACTCAAGCAGAGACACCCGGCCACGGCTTCAGGGCTGAGCTCTCTGATCGAAGCCGGACGGATCGAGCCACTGGGTGGCCCGGCCTTCGACGTGGTGCTGGCCGGAGTACCCCGTTGCGACCGGATCGGCCAGGTGGCTGCCCAGCTCGATTGGAGTGAAGAGAACCTGGGGGTGAGACCGACGTGTGGCTGGGTGCCTCACCAGGTCTGGGAACCGACGATGGCTGACGACCTGGTCGAAGCGGGACTCGAATCGACCATCCTGCTGCCCGACCCCAGCGTGACCACTCGATCACCGCACTCGATCCGTTCGGGGTGGTTCCACACCGAGTCCGACGGTCGACTGCTGGGCGTGTTGCCCGCCGATGAGACGCTGGCGGGGCTGCTGGCTGAAGGGAATGTCGATGATCTGCCGGGTCGACTCGAGGCGACCTTCCACGAGTTGGGTGAGGGGCCTGTGGTGCTGGCGATGAAATGGTCCGAGCAGGCCGCCGGTGGCCGGTCTCTGGCTCGGTTGCTGAGGTGGCTTGTGGCGGGCATCGACTGGGACCTGGTCACGCCGAGCGAGGCTCTGCGGCAGACGGGATCTCGTGGCCGCTACAGTCTGCCGGCGGTCGGCAAGCCGGGCGGCAGCTGGCGATTGGAGCGGGACCGCGACCCGGTGGCCTCGAAACTCCATGCCCGCCTGCTCGGCGTCAGCCGGCGGATCGACACGTTGGTGGTCAGTCGTGAACCGCCCGAGCAGTCGGTCACCGCGGCTAGGTGGGGACTGTATAAAGCCCAGGGGGCCGCCGCATCGGGTACCGTAGGCGTACCCGGTCCCGAAGCGTTGGCCGAGGCACGGAGGTTGATGCTCGAGGCCGAACGGCTCGCAGATCGGATCGAAATCAGGCTGGGAGATCGGCAGGCGGGTTGGGTCGAAGTGACGGCCGAGGACTTCAGCCTCGACGGTCGGACCGAAGTGCGACTGCAGAGCGAACGACTGACGGCGTGGGTTGATCCGGCAGACGGCCGCGGATTCCACGAACTGGACCTCCGCGATATCGGCCTCTCGCTGCCGTTGTTGAGCAGCCGGACCGGTGCCGGCACGCTCGGTGGACCTCACGCCTGGTTGCTCGAACCGGGTACATCACGCGAGAACTACCTCGACGGCACCGGGCGGTTGCTCTCGATGGGACCACAGGGCGGACAGATCACCCTGGAACGGCCCGATGGTTCGGCGTGGATGAGCTGGGAGTCGGCCGAAGAATCAGTCGGGCCTCGGATCGACTGGCGGATCGGGATGGAAGCCGGCGACGGGGGTCGGTTGTTGCTGGAGGGCCGCGTCGCGGGGCTCGAGCCCGGAGCGCTACGGCACCTGGCCGTCGAATTGCCCCTGGGAACCGGTTCGTGTGACGACTGCTACGGCTACGACCGCGAGGGCCAGAGAATTGACCTGGAGTCGCTGGAGATCCTCTCCGAGGGCGACTGGCTGGGTTTGATCGAAGAGCAGACCGGTGTCGACTGGTCGCTGGGTTGGTTTCCGCGTTCCGAGGCGTGGCGGATGCGGGGTGCGACGACCCAGTTGGTGGTGCCGCACTGGACGTTTCGGGCCGATGAGGCGGGGCGATGGGACTTCAGGGTCGAATTGATCATCGACACTTCCGCGGCCCAGGCCCGAAAGCTGGGACGGCAGGCACGTCGGGCGGCGTAGCGGCGGCTCAATCGGATTCGATCTGCGTGCTGTCGAAGGCGACTTCGAAGAGGGTGGTCACACCCCGGCCGGATCCGCTGTAACCCTTGCGGATGTGGACTCGCCACACGAGTGGCCCGGTGAGTTCGTCGATCCCGTCGGCACCGGTCGGCACATACGTCTCGAATGACCCACCCGGTTCCAGCACCTTGCCGTCCAGTCCGTCAGCCCCCTGTCCCTTCCAGTTCCAGTTGCCCTCGATCGGGTTGTCGTGCAGCAGTGTGATCGCGGTGCCGTTGCCGGGTCGCAGGAAGTTGTTGGCCATCACCTGGTCATTTTCGTAGAGCCGCGAGAGCATCAGTGTACGGTCCAGCGGTGCGATCTTCTGGTCGCTCGATGCGTTCTCGAGCTTCAGCCAGAGTTTCAGGACCGGGCCGATCGGGGCCCTTGAGGCTCCGACACCGAACTGCTGAAGTGGTTCGAATTCCAGAGACTCGCGGCTGACGCGAAGCGGAGTGACCCGGATGTGCCCGAATCTCTGCGTCTGGCGCAGCGTCAAAGTGTGCCCGCCCGGCATCGGGCTATCGACGGCCACCAGGGTCAGGCTGCGTCCTGCTCCCCGGGCCGATTCAACCGGATCGGGCAGTCGCTCGAGGTTGTGCAGTGGCACATTCTGCAGTTGGTAAAACAGCCAGAAGCAGGCCAGGGTGACGGCGCTGGCGTAGCTGAGCAGCACCAGGAACAGGGTTCGCGGCACCGTGTCGCGGTGACGCGAGTGCATTTGCGTGGAGACCGATGGCTGCTCGGACAGAGCATCACCGGCTGGGTCCTCGTCGGCGGGCTCCGTCACGATCGCTCTGTTTGCGGACGGCATCTCGATGGTGTCAGGACCCTCCGATCCGATTAACGGTTCGTCAAAGATGCTGCCCGACTCGATCGGTGTCGATTCCCGGGCCGGTTGCTGCGGGGCGTCCGCTGCGACGCCGTCTTCGGTCGAATCGACGGGAAAGTCGGGGGCCGTCAGGTGGTGTCCGCAGTGCGGGCAGGCGACGACGATGCCGGGGGATTCGACCACCAGTCGTCCCTGGCACGCTCCACAGGCAACTTCTAGAGGCATCGGCGAAGGCAGACCGGTGTGTGGGTGGGCGAGGGCTAACAGGGGTCACCGGCTAGCTGTGACCAGTCGATTGTCGCCGTGGCATCAGTTGGAAGCAAGTCGTCTGCACCGTGTTCGACTTGGCCGAGAATCGTGACCTGGCCCAGCCGGGTGATGGCCTGTGCGTTGGTGTGGATTGAGTGGTCGAGTGGATCGGGGGGTTGCGGTTGATTGAGAATGACGCCGGAGATGTCCAGGCCACGATGTCGTGCCGCGTCGATGGTCATCAGCGTGTGGTTGATCGTGCCCAGTGCGTTGCGGGCGACGATCACGACGGGCCAACCGAGTTCAGCGGCGAGGTCAGCGACCGTTTCGGTTTCGGTCAACGGGCACAGCAGTCCGCCAACTCCTTCGACGATCAGCAGATCGACCTGACCGTTCCACCAGTGGGCCCCAGATCTCAGCAACCCCGCATCGATCTCGCGGTTTTCCTGCCTGGCGGCATCGGGAGGTGCCAGCGGCAGATCGAAGCGCTGCGGACAGATCCGCTCGTGGGGGAACCCGCCACCGATGGCCTCGTGCAGCAGGTCGACATCGGGCCAGCGTCCGTTTTCAATTCCGCTGGCCGCCGGCTTGTAGGCTCCGACCTTCACACCCTGTGCTCGCAGGTGTCCAGCGGCCATTGTGGCGACCCACGTCTTGCCGACTCCGGTGTCGGTCCCGGTAATGAACAGCCCATGCATGGTCGGATCTCAGTGCCAATTGACCGGTTTCCGGCATTGGCATAGACTGAAATCGACACATCTGTCAAACCTCCGAGGCTACCAAATGGATCTTACAGCCTGTTTCGAACGGTCTTCGAGGATCGCTGTCATGCTTGGAAAGTCGCCGTCCACGAGGTTGATCGCGTGGTGCGTGGTCGCTGTCTTGGCGATCTCGTGTTCTTCGCTCCCGGCTCAACAGTCCAACAGCAGGTCGGGCAAGGAGGACCACACGCTCTCCAGTGTCCGAGACAGTTGGCCGATCCACGTGACCTACTACCCGTCGCGATTGAAGGAGAACGCGGCGGTGGTGGTGTTGTTGCACATGAAGGGCGGCAGCCGACTGGTCTGGACCCGCAAGGGTGGCCTGGCCGAGGCGCTTCAGAAGGAAGGCTTCGCGGTCATCGCTGCGGATCTCAGGAAGCACGGCCAGAGCAAGCTGGCGGGTGGAGCTGCTGCGGCAAAGAAGAAAGGTCGCAAGAAGGGCGGAGATTCGAACCTGACCCGGATCGACTACGCGCTGATGGTTACCAGCGACATGGAAGCGATCAAGAAGTTTGTCAGTGCCGAGCACACGAAGAAGCGATTGAACATGAGGAAGCTGGCGGTGGTGGGGGCGGGGATGAGCAGTCCGGTGGCGATCGTGTTTTCCGCCAACGACTGGGCCAAGAAGCCTCACAACGATGCCCCCACGCTCGCTGCCAAGACGCCTCGTGGCCAGGATGTGCGGGCGCTGGTGTTGCTGAGTCCCCAGGGCAGCCTGCCGGGGATGACCATCAACCGCCCGATGAAGTACCTCAAGGGAAGGGCCGCGGTTCTGGTCTGCGTGGGGGATCGGAAATCGAGAGTCCCGGTGCTGGATGCCAACCGGGTCTACAACTTCCTGAAGCCGATCTCCAAGGACCCTGAGACGCGGATCAACTGGATCAACACGTTCCCCGTGCAGCTGCAGGGCACCGACCTGCTGGGCAAGCGGATCGGTGTCGAGGATGTGGTGGTGGCGTTCTTGAAGAAATATGTCGGCAACCTGAAGGACCCGTGGAAGGACCGCCGGTCGCGGGTGAACCGCTAGCCCCGGCTACTGTACAGCCAGTTCGCTCTTTGCGTCGGTCCCCACCGCCACCGCCTTCATCTCGACGGTCGTCTCGGTTCGCTTCGAGAAATCGTCTCGCGGATCAGTTTCACGTTTCCGCGACCGCGTGACCTTGACGCTCCACCGTGCCAACCCGAAGGGCACCTCGCGGCTGAGCCAGATTTCCGAGGAATGCTCGGATTGACTCACCCGGCTCTGCAAGGTCTCGGCCCCGACCCACTTGATCGAGTTGACCGCTCCGAGGGCTTCCAGGGCCGGATCTTCCGGCTCGCCGGTCTCGGGACGCAACACCTTGTAGTGCTTCAGCAGCGAGATCGCCGGGTAGATCTGTAGCACCTTCGTCTTGATCGGTTCTTCCTTGCGATTCCCCAGCTTGCGATAGCCGCGGATGATCGGCAGGAATGAAATCGGGATCCCGTCGGCGTCGACGCTCCTGTTTTGCACCAGCGTGCCAAAGACCCGCGACTCGGGGATCAGCACCTTGTAGAGTCTCGCGCCGCCCGGGCCGGTATCCAGCCCCTGCTCGCCCGGCTTTCCCGTCTCAACCTTGATCTCGATCCAGCGGCAGGTCACCTGCTTGCCGCGGTACATCGCCGTCTTGTGCTCCTCGGGGGTCGCCAGCGACTTGATCGTCACGTTGCGACGCCAGTTGAATATCTGGTCGCCGGTGGCAACTCCCGGACGAAACTCGGTCTGCTTGTATTCACCCTCGTACCGCACCCAGGTTCCTTCTTGCTCGGGCAAGGACCAGATCAGTCCCTGCGCCGGCAGCACGGCGGGGGTGATCAGCAGGCCGGCCAGGGCCAGGACCCACGTGCGAAGAGTCGTCGAAGATGTGGTCATCGGTCATCGTCCTCGAGGGATCCACAGCCTGGGTGGCCGGCCCGGCCACGCGCCCCTTGGGCACCAAACCCGGTAGACCACCTCTGACTGAAGTTTGCCACAACACCCGGGGGCGGGCAAGGTGGTTTCACCCGGGCCGGTGCCACTGAGGTGGGGTCGCATCGATCGGGTCGACCCCCGTTCTGCAGCTTGCGGCACCCGAATCGGTCGGCTTATGCTGGTTGCAGCGAATGCAACACGTGTCCGGCCCGTTTGGGTCTCGAAGGGGCAAGCGGACACAGTTGACGCCCTCGACAAAGGAGTCGGTGATGTCTCTGAAAGTCGTTTTGCGGTGGACCATGCTGGCCATGCTGGTCCTGGGAATGGTCTCGCGGGCTGAGGCCGAGAAGCCGGCAGAGGTGACGGCGGCCACGCCACCGGCGGTGCCGACATCGATCGCGGTCTTTGGACTGGAGGGCGCGGTGTCGGAGGCTCCCGGGGGAGGCGGACCGCTGGCGATGCTCTCGGGTCAGGCCCCCTCGAGCCTGCGGTCACTGGTTTCGCGGATCGATCGGGCCGGGACCGACAAGCAGATTGCCGCCGTGGTCGTGCTCTACAACGGACCCCAGATCGGGTCGGCTCAAATCGAAGAACTCGTCGCAGCTCTGGACCGGGTGCGGGGTACGGGCAAACCGATCTACCTACTTGCCGAATCGATGGGAACCGGTGGCTACGTGCTGGCCTCGCACTGCTCACACGTCAGCATCGTGCCCGGTGGCGAGGTGGCGTTGATCGGGCTGGCGACCGAATCGCCCTACATCCGCGGCCTGCTTGACCTGCTGGGCATCGAACCCGACTTCCTGGTCTGCGGCGATTTTAAGAGTGCCGGCGAGATGTTCATGCGGACGGGGCCCAGTCGCAATGCGTCCGAGATGGGTGAGCGGCTGCTCGAGAGCCAGTTCCAGAGCTACGTCGAATTGATCGCCAGTGGCCGTGACACAAGTCCCAAGCAGGTCCGCCGCTGGATCGACCGCGGTCCCTACACCGCCTCGCGGGCCAAGGCCGCCGGGTTGATCGATGCGGTCGAGCACCGCCACGAGTTCCACGATCGGCTCCGAAAGGCTCACGGCAAGACCAGCCGCCTGCTGACCCGGTACGGACTGCCACGGCAGCAGAAGATTGACCTGTCGAGCCCCCTGGGCTTGATCCAGTTCTACTCCCAACTGCTGCAGGGACCGGGTCGGAAGGTCAACCGCGGCAACACGATCGCCATGGTCTATCTCGAAGGCACGATCGTCGGCGGGTCGATGCCGTTCAGTCCCAGCGGAGGTGCTTCGGCGTCGAGTGAGACGTTGAGGAAGGTCCTGGGGGAGATCGAACGCGACAAGGCGATCAAGGCGGTCGTGCTGCGGGTCGATTCTCCTGGCGGATCGGCGTTGGCCAGCGAGGTGATCCTGGACGCCGTCCGCAGAGTGCAGGCAAAAAAACCGCTTGTTGTCTCGATGGGCAACGTGGCTGCCAGTGGTGGTTACTATGTGGCCAGCCACGCCGATGTGATCTATGCCGAACCGACGACGATCACCGGATCGATCGGAGTGGTCGGCGGGAAGTTCGCCACCACCGGGTTGTGGGACAAGCTGGGGATCCGCTGGGAGACGCGGAGCCGGGGAGCCAACGCCACGCTCAACGGATCGGCCACGGTGTTCAGCAACCGCCAGCGGAAGCAGGTGCAGGGGTTGATGGACGAGATCTACGAAACGTTTAAGGGACACGTCGTGACCGGGCGGGGTAAGAAGTTGAAGAAGCCGATCGAACAGATTGCCGGCGGCCGTGTCTACACCGGGCGGCAGGCCCTTGAACTCGGACTCGTCGACCGGCTGGGCGGGCAGAAAGATGCGATCGGGGAGGCTGCCAAACGGGCTGGGATCAAGACGTACACGATTCGGGAGTACCCCGAGTCGACCGGGTTGTTTGATTCGTTGCTGGCCAGCGGCGGCAGTAGGTCGAGTCGGCAAGACCAGGTGGGAGTCCGATTGCTCGATCGGGTGGTCCCGCTATTGGGAACACTGGAACCACAACGTGCCGCGGCGATCCTCCGGATCGTCGGGCACCTGGAACGCCTGCAGCATGATCGCGTGTTTTTGCTGGCACCGGAGATTCGAATCGATGATGGATTCTAGGATGAAACGCACCAGTAGGCTCGTGGGACCCGTGGCAGCTCTGTTGCTGCTGGTCGGGTCGGTGACCGGTGACCCGGTCGTGGCCCAGGAGCCTCGAGGACCCTCTCCGCTGGGCCAGTACTTCGGGTTCCAGCCGGTCGAGATCTTCAAGTTGGAGCTGCGTTCGAGCAACCTGGTGGCTCGGGATATCGACCGGGACGGGCTGGTCGACCTCGTGCTGGCCGACAACAGTCACAGCCGCATCGATTACCTGCACCAACGCAAGCAGAAGCCGGCCGGAGAGCCGGTCGAGGATCCCGATGAGGAGGTCAACGCGGTCGAGAGTGACTGGCGGTTCGAACACCGCAAGATTCCTGTCGATCGCCAAATCAACGCGTTGGTGGTCGGCGACTACAACGCTGACGGCCGCCCGGACCTGGCCTACCTGGGAGCCCCCAATTACCTGGTGGTTCGATTTCAGCCAAAGGCGGGTGAGTGGTCCGAGACGGTCGAGTTCCGCATCCCCGATCTCAACCCCCTCCGCGGCAACCTGGCGACCGGCGACCTGGATGGCAATGGGACAAGCGACCTGGTGGTGCTCGGAAAGTTCGAAACGTCGATCTACTTCCAGTCGAAGGAGGGCAAGCTGGGCACACCGCAGCAGCTGATGAACACGTCGTCCCAGCTCGGCCTGGCCATCGTCAACGACCTCGATGGCGACGGTCGCCAGGACCTGTGTTACACGACCGTAGAAGCTCAGAAACGCCAGTTCTGTGTCCGGCTGCAGGACAGCAGCGGTCGACTTGGTCCGGAGATGCGGCTGAAGTTGCCGGCCCACCGCGATGTTCAGCTGCAGAATCTCGATGGACATCGCGGTCGCGAGCTGGTGCTGGTCGAATCGTCGACCAACCGGGTCAAGCTGTTGAAGGTCCGTGGTCCCGGTGGCGATGACGACGCCGAGCAGAAGCAGCGACTGATCCAGTACGGCTTCGGTCGCCAGGGAGCGGCTCGGACCGAGTCACTCCGCGACGTGGCCACCGGCGACGTCGATGGCGACGGCCGCATCGACGTGGTGGTTTCGGATCCGGCCGGTGCCCGGGTGATCGTCTTCCGGCAGCGGCCCACCGGTGGGCTCGACCTGGGCACCGCGTTCCCCGGCCTCGAAGACACTCGACACGTGAAGATCGGTAACGTCGACGGGGTGGCGGGGAACGAGGTTGTGGTGGTCAGCGTCAAGGAGAAGACCCTGGGTGTCAGCCGGATGGTCGACGGTCGGCTTGGATTCCCCAAGCCACTGGCCGTCTCTGGCGATCCCCTGGCCTGTGCGCTGGTCGACGTGGATGGCAAGCCGGGCCTCGAGATCGTCTACGTGGCGAAGCCGAACAAGGGCAGCGGTTACGTGCTGGCCGCGTTGGCCCGGGGCGGCGATGGCAAGCTGGCCCCCCGTTCATTCGGCAAGCTGGCCCAGGTCCCCGTGACGCTCAAGGGAACACCTCACTACCTGGTCGCCGTTGACGCCAACCGTGACGGTCGATCCGACCTGCTGGTCTTTCAGGACCTCGAGCAGCCGCCGGTACTGATGATCACCCAGGCCGACGGGTCGCTGAAGGCGGTTGCGACCAGCGGCGGCATTCAGCTGGGTGACATAGACCCCGGCCAGCTGTTCGTGGGACGTCTCGAGCAGCAGTCGATCCTGGTGGCTCAGCAGAAGTTCGCCCGCAGTGTCGCTCTGACACCCGAGGGCGCGTGGCAGGTGATCGACCAGTACAACGTGACCGAATCCAACGCCAAGATCGCCGGCGTCGCGGCACTCGAACTCGACGGGTCCGCCGGCAAGGAGATCGTGCTGATCGACACCGGGGTGCGGCAACTGAGGGTGATGCGCCGCGAGGGCAAGGGCAAGTTGTTCAAGCCGTGGCGTGAGGTGGAACTGGGGACGCTGGCCTACCGGGCCAATCGCATCGCCGACCTGAATGGTGACAACCGCGAGGACCTGCTGCTGGTGGGCAACGGGAAGTTTGCGGTTCTGTACAACGGCCGCAAGGGGCTGCGGGTCGAGGAACTGGCGTCGTTCGAACCGCGTCGCAAGCAGGCATTATTCGTGACCACCGTCAGCGGAGATCTCAACGGTGACGGCCGCATCGATGTCGCGGCGATCGACAGGCGAGCTCACCGGGTCAGCCTGCTCGATCACTCACCCGCTCACGGACTCCGTCACGCACTGGACTTCCGCGTCTTCGAACAGAAGTCGTTCCGTGGCGCAGCCGGCGGCGGCAGTGAGCCTCGCGAGGCGATCATCGCCGACGTGACCGGTGACGATCAGCCCGACCTCGTGCTGCTGGTCCACGACCGAGTGCTCCTCTACCCCCAGGACACCGTTCCCAAAGCGAAGCCGAAGGACAAGGCCAACACCAAGGCGAAGAAGGCAGCGGCTAAGGAGTGACGTTGCCGGCGCGGAATTCACTTTTCAAGGTTGCCAGCGGGAACAGCTTGCCCGGGCAGGCGGTGGACTTGATGTCGCCGTGTCCCAGTAGGCCGGCGGCGGGGATCGAGTGAGCCATGCGGAGGTGAGTGATCAGCCGCCGCAGCGAGGCGAGTTGTGCGGGGGTTGGCGGTTGCTTGTCGAAGTGACCGATCAACGCAATGCCGATGCCGTGCTGGTTGTGGGCCTGGTGACCGGCGTGTGCTCCGTGCAGCTGGTCACGCCAGCGAAAGGTCGGTTCGATGGCACCGTCGAGCATGCCCTTGCCGTTGCCGATCACGAAGTGGTACCCGATTCCCAGCCACGGCTGTCCCTTGGTGGTGCGGTTGAGATGATTGGCATGGATCGACTCGACGCTGCCCGCCTCGGTCGCGGTGTGATGCAGCACGATCGATTTCCATTCACGAGGCGTCTTTGACGGTCGCCAGGACAAAGGGATGATGCTGGCCGGGTCGATGCGAGGCCGAGTGGCGGGCCGGCGAATTGGCCCACTGCCGGAATCGGCGGGGACGCGAGGCGAGTTCAGGCATCCCGCGGCCAGGACCGCCAGCGGCATCCCGAGTGAGACGACGATGCAGAAGGGTCGCCACCAGGTCGCGTGTCGCGGCACCGAGGGTGTCAATGGGGGCTCCGGAAGCGTCGAGCGAGGCGGGACTGTAGTGCCGTCTTGGCCGCCGTGTCAACCGGCGCTCTGGAACACCGCTACCCTCCGCTTCCCCGCAACCTTTCGACCGTCGCCACCACCTCCTCGATCGCCACCTCGATGTCGTCCTCGATGTTGAACCGACCCAGTCCGAAGCGGAGGCTGGCGCGGCTGAGTGTTTCGGGGACGCCCATCGCTGCCAGCACGTGGCTTGGCTCGGGATCGGCCGTGGTGCAGGCCGAGCCGCTGCTGACGGCGATCCGCTTCAGTCCGGCCAGCAACGCGTCGCCCTCGATATCCTCGAAGCCCAGGTGCACGTTGCCCGGCAGCCGATCTTCCGGGTGCCCGTTGATATGGACACCCTCGAGCCGCATGCGGATGCCCTCAGCCAGCCGCCCGGCCAACACCCTCAACCGGGCCGATTCACTCTCGATGGCCTCACCGGCCAGCCGGCAGGCGGCTCCGAAGCCGACGACCAGCGGCACCGGCAGCGTGCCGCTGCGGAGATGAGATTCGTGGCCACCTCCTTCGATCTGAGGAGCGAGTCGGATCCTTCGATCGCCCCGTCGCACGATGAGTGCTCCGATGCCCTTGGGCCCATAGATCTTGTGGGCAGACATCGAGAGCAGCCCGACGGGCAGGTTGCGGCAGTCGATCTCGACCCGCCCGACGGCCTGTGCCGCGTCGGTGTGGAAGACGACCTCGCGGCCTGCACATCCTTCGGCGATCTCGCTGACCGGGTTGATCGTGCCCACCTCGTTGTTGGCCCACATCACGCTGACCACCGCGGTGTCCGACTCGATCGCGGAGAGGATGTGCGAGGGATCGACCTGGCCGGTCGCGTCGCAGGAGACGCGAGTCACCCGGTGGCCGTTTCGTTCGAGTCGTCCGACGGGGTCGAGCACCGAGGGGTGTTCGGTGTTCGAGACGACCAGGTGGCGTGGGTGATTCGAGTTGCCGAGCAGTCCCTTGAGAGCAAGGTTGTTCGCCTCGGTCGCCCCGCTGGTGAAGATGACCTCCTGCGGCCGTGCCCCGACCAGCAGGGCGACTTCTTCTCGAGCGGATTCTACGGCGGCGGCCGCGTCGTCTCCGAAGGCGTGGCTGACGCTGGCGGCGTTTCCGAATCGCTCGCTAAAGAATGGCAGCATCGCCTCGACCACCCGCGGATCGGTCCGAGTGGTGGCGTGGTTGTCGAGATAGATAGCGGTCGGTTCGGCCGGCATGGCTGGTCCGGTCCCGGATGCCGATGGGTTGCCGAGCACGTCGAAGAGCCGTACTAGGACGACGTGTCCGTGTCCGTGTCGGGCTGGTCGGGCAGGTCGGTCTTGATCGACAGGTCGCGCAGCTGCCGATCGTCGACCGGCGAGGGTGCTCCACTGAGCAGGTCGGCGGCCTTCTGGGTCTTGGGGAACGCGATCACGTCGCGGATATTGTCGTGTCCGGCAAACAGCATCACCCAGCGATCGAGCCCCAGCGCGATGCCACCGTGCGGGGGGGCACCGTAGCGGAGTGCTTCGAGCAGGAAGCCAAACCGCTTTTCGGCCTCCTCGGACTCGATCCCCAACAGATCGAAGACCTGCTGTTGCACCAGCGGATCGTGGATACGGATGCTGCCGCTGCCCGCCTCGTAGCCGTTACAGATCAGGTCATACGACTGGGCCCGCACCGATCCCGGGTCACTGGTCAGTGACTCGAGATCTTCTTCGACGGGGTAGCAGAACGGATGGTGCTCGGCGTCCCATCGACCCTCGCCCTCGTTCCATCCCAGCAACGGGAAGTCGATCACCCAGGCGATGCTCAGTTCGGCGGGGTCGTAGAGTTCCAGTTCGGCTCCCAGTCGGTTCCGCAGCGCGGCGAGTGCGGCGGAGGTGACCGAATCGGAGTCGGCCACGAAGAACAGCAGGTCTCCCGGCTCGGCCGACATCGCTTCGATGATCGCCGCGTGGTGTTCGTCCTCTAAGAACTTGGCGATGGGAGAGTCGAGGGCTCCGTCGGCGACTCGGAAAAACGCCAGGCCGCGGGCTCCATAGTCGCCCACAAAATTGGTCAACTCGTCGATCTTCTTGCGGCTGTAGCCTTCGGCGGCACCCCGTGCGTTCAGGCCTCGCACTCGACCACCCGACTCGATCGTGTTCTGGAACACCCCGAATCCGCAGGCCCCGGCGATCTCACCGATGTCGACCAGTTCCATCTCGAACCGCAGGTCGGGCTTGTCACTGCCGTATCGTTCGAGCACCTCGGCGTGAGTGAACCGCGGGAGTGGCAGTTGGAGTTCTTCGCCGCGGATGACCTGGACCAGGTGAGCCATCAGTCCGTCGATGATCTCGAGGATGTCGTCCCGCTGGACAAAGGCCATCTCGACATCGACCTGGGTGAACTCGGGCTGCCGATCGGCTCGCAGGTCCTCGTCCCGGAAGCAGCGGGCCATCTGCACGTATCGGTCGTAGCCGGCGATCATCAGGATCTGCTTGTAGATCTGTGGGCTCTGTGGCAGAGCAAAGAAGCTGCCCGGGTGGACTCGGCTGGGGACCAGGTAATCCCGAGCCCCTTCGGGAGTGCTCCGTCCGAGCATCGGAGTCTCGATTTCCAGGAAGTCGTGCTGGTCGAAATAGTCTCGAGCCGCCTTGGTCATCTGGTGCCGCAGCACCAGGGTCTTCTGCAGCTCGTCGCGGCGAAGATCCAGGAAGCGGTACTTCAGCCGCAGCTCTTCGTTGGGCAATTCGGAGGAAGCCGGTTCAAACGGTGGAGTCTTGCTCTTGCTGAACACCAGCAGCCGCGTCGTCTTGATCTCGATCTCGCCGGTATCCAGCTTCGGATTGACGTTTTCGGACCGGCTGATCACCTCGCCCTCGATCTGGATCACGTCCTCGCTCCGCAGAGCCCGTGCCTCGCCCTGCATCTGTTCATCGTGCGAGAGATTAAAGACGACCTGTGTGAGTCCGTAGCGGTCGCGGAGGTCGATGAAGACCAGGCCGCGGTGGTCACGATAATTCTGGACCCAGCCGCCAAGTGTCACGGTCTGGCCGATGTGGTCGGCCCGGAGTTCGCCGCAGGTGTGGGTACGCAGCATGTCGGCCTGATGTGGTGTGATGTGGTGTGATGTGGTGCTGCTGGGGCGGGGCCGCCCATGTCGGGCGCAGGGGGGCCATTGTAGAGGCTGCCAGCGTTGCGGCGAAGGGAGGCTCAAGCGGGCCGGTGACCGGCCCGAAATCCGGGTCATTCAATGCCGGTTGTCGCGACCGAGCTGGACTCTTCGGGCGACCTCAGCACGTAGCCATCGCCTGAACGCTTGAGGTAGTCGAGGTAGGTGGCGGCGACCTTGCCCTGCCTGGTATCACCGGCGTGGATGTAGAGTCCGTAGCGGAGCCTCAGCTTGCCTCCTCGGGACAATAGCGCCGGATTGGCCGGCCGCTGGCCGCGGGTGTAGGCTCGTTCGCCGAAGGGGTTGATCGTGAACAGCCCGTAGTTGCGGACGTGATACCTCGAGCGGCGGAAGTTCAGCGGGTGATCAAACAGCGTCATCCCCACCGTCTTGCCCTCGACCTTGCCGTAGTAGTCGATCCAGTTGCTGACCCGGCCCCAGCAGGCGGCGGTGCCGGCTGCTCCGGCCGCGTTGACCACCTTGCCCCCCTCGCTCTCACGCAGCTCGTTCCTCATCCGGATCCCGAACAGTCCCTCCTTGGTGTCTCCGAAGGTGACCGTATCACGGTGTGCGGTGAAGGTGATGTCGTATGAGAACATCCGGTTGGCGAAGATGCTGATCCGGGTCGTTTCGACGACGATCGGTTTCCCGTCTTCACCCAGCCAGTCGTTGGTGACGGCCATCACGGCGGGGTTGGCCTGGTTGCGTGCGAAGGCGACCTCGCGGTTGACGATTCGCCCCTTCTCGGCCCAAAACCTGACTTCGTTGATCTCGTCGACGGCCACCCAGACGCCCTTGTGGTGGGGGTGATCGTCCTGGTGTTCCAGTGACCTGGTGAGCACGGTGCCCTGCGGGCCTCGCACCGGCAGGAAGAACGGCTTGGGCAGCTTGCTGCTGGTGTTGTAGATGGCAAACGGTTTGCCGTCGATCGTCACCTCGACCGAGTCGGTGCCACGTTTGAGCCCGACGGTGGAGTCGGCCGATCGGGCCTGGCTGGCGGCGGCGGTAACCAGAACGAGCAGCGCGGTAACGAGCGTTTTCACGGTGGTGTCCTCACGAGGTGTCAAACAAGCCTGGGCGACGTCATTGTGCCGCGGTGAGCGGTCGGGGTCGAGGCAAGGGGTATCGGTGGGCGGCGAATTCCGTGCCCGGTCGTCCCGGGTCTTCCTGCCTCGGACGACTCTTGCATCCGCCAACCAGATTGTTACCGTTGGGGAAATTTGTCTCCAGAGGTCCGATCTCATCCAACGCGGACCTCCGGCGACCCCCTGCGAAAACAGGCTTCCGTGCCGCGCCGCGACGACATCCAGAAGATTCTGATCATCGGATCGGGCCCGATCGTAATCGGTCAGGCTTGCGAGTTCGACTATTCGGGTGTGCAGGCGTGTAAGGCGTTGCGTGAGGAGGGTTACGAGGTGACCCTGGTCAACTCGAATCCCGCCACGATCATGACCGATCCCGAGATGGCGGATCGGACCTACATCGAGCCGATCACCTGGCAGTACGTCCAGAAGATCATCGAGGTCGAACGACCCGACGCCTTGTTGCCGACACTCGGTGGCCAGACCGGGCTCAACGTCGCCATGGACCTCGCCCGCCGCGGGGTCCTCGACCAGCTCAATGTCGAGTTGATCGGTGCCAAGGAGCACGTGATTGCCAAGGCCGAGGAGCGAGCGAGTTTCAAGAAGGCGATGGAGTCGATTGGACTGGCCGTTCCCAGCAGCTTCATCGTGCACACTCTCGCGGAAGCTCGGCACGCGGTCCGCGAACTCGGGTTGCCGATGGTCATCCGGCCCAGCTACACCCTCGGCGGCTCGGGCGGAGGCATCGCGTACAACAAGGACGAGTTCGAAGCCAAGGTCCGCCGCGGCCTGGAACTCTCGCCTGTCCACGAGGTGCTGCTCGAGGAATCGGTGGTCGGCTGGAAAGAGTACGAGATGGAGGTGATGCGGGACATCGCCGACAACGTCGTGATCATCTGTTCGATCGAGAACTTCGACCCGATGGGTGTCCACACCGGCGACTCGATCACCGTCGCCCCGGCCCAGACACTCACCGACAAGGAATACCAGAGGATGCGGGACGCGACGATCGCCTGCATCCGGGAGATCGGGGTCGAGACCGGCGGGTCCAACGTCCAGTTCGCAATCGATCCCGGGTCGGGCCGGATGGTGATCATCGAGATGAACCCTCGGGTGAGTCGTTCGAGTGCCCTGGCGAGCAAGGCGACGGGATTCCCGATCGCCAAGATCGCCGCCAAGCTGGCCGTCGGCTATCGGCTCGATGAACTCCGCAACGACATCACTCGCGAAACGTCGGCCTGTTTCGAGCCGACGATTGACTACGTGGTGACCAAGATCCCGAGGTGGACGTTCGAGAAGTTCCCCGAAGCGGATCCCGAGTTGACCGTGCAGATGAAGTCGGTAGGCGAGACGATGGCGATCGGGCGGACGTTTCGCGAGTCGTTGCAGAAGGCGTTGCGGGGCCTGGAAATCGGCCACTTCGGACTCGGGGGCGGCAAGAAGGACACCTGGGGCACCGAGCGGCAGCCGACTGTCGAACAGATTCAGCAGAAACTCTCGGTCCCCAACGAAGAGCGGATCTTCTACCTGAGATACGCGTTGCTGGATGGGATGAGTGTCGAGGAGATCCGGGAGTTGACCGGGATCGATCCCTGGTTCCTGCACCAGTTGAAGCAACTGGTGGAATGCGAGCAGCAGTTGCGTGAGTACCAGCGGATCGAGGATGTGCCGCGCGAGTTGATTCGCGAGGGCAAGCGGGCGGGGTTTTCGGACCGGCAGCTGGGAGGTTGGTGGGACACCAGCGAGAGCGAGGTCCGCAGTCATCGACTGGGCCTGGGGATCGCCGCCACCTTCAAGCAGGTCGATACCTGTGCGGCCGAATTCGAAGCCTACACGCCGTACTACTATTCGACGTATGAGGATGAGGACGAGACGCCGGGGAACGAGGACAATCATCGGCGGATCATGATTCTCGGCGGAGGACCCAACCGGATCGGGCAGGGGATCGAGTTCGACTACTGCTGCTGCCAGGCCTCGTTCGCATTGCGCGAGCTGGGGATCGAGAGCATCATGGTGAACTCGAATCCCGAGACCGTTTCGACCGACTACGACACCTCGGACCTGTTGTTCTTCGAGCCGCTGACGACCGAGGACGTGCTCAATATCTGCGACCGGCTGAACCCCGACGGGGTGATCGTACAATTCGGCGGCCAGACGCCGTTGAACCTGGCCCGGGGCCTCGAGGCATCGGGGGTGACGATTATCGGCACGTCGACCGACATGATCGATGCGGCCGAGGACCGCGAGAGGTTCCAGTCGATCCTGCGAAAGGCCAACCTGCGACAGCCGGAAAACGGCATTGCGACCAACGTCGAGCAGGCTCGCGCCGTGGCCGAGGAGGTCGGGTACCCGATCCTGGTCCGACC
>Ga0310123_10000993_pt1 | contig 24379 bp, 20 predicted proteins | sample CB6_AW_1057_MG_FD_203505 | JGI IMG/M metagenome (GOLD analysis project Ga0310123, IMG submission 203505) | Marine microbial communities from Western Arctic Ocean, Canada - CB6_AW_1057 | ecosystem: Environmental > Aquatic > Marine > Oceanic | place: Canada: Western Arctic Ocean | collected... | reverse complement strand
CTGACTAACCAGATTGCACAAGTCATAGAAGATACATTGCACCCACTGGGCGTAGGGGTGGTAGTTGAGGCGACACATCTCTGCATGTTGATGCGCGGGGTAGAGAAACAGAACTCGTTCGCTCTGACTAGCGCCATGTTAGGAGCTTTCCGGAACGATGCTCGTACGCGAAGCGAGTTTCTGGAGTTACTGAAGCTTCGTGGGGATATGCGAGCGGCTCTGAACCCTGCGAGGTTTCCCGGTGGAAACCCCGACGGAGCGTTGTCGTGAATCAGAAAGTCATAGGAGGCGCCGTTCTTGCATCATGTCTCCTGTTTGCTGACATAGCGTCGGGTCAGGGACTGAGTACGGATCCCGCAGAGGTGTACTGCCCGTCAGTGTTGGGCGTTGGCGTTAATACAGACCTTGCTTTTTGCGACATCTTGATTCAGCAGGATGCCGGGTTGGGTGCAAGGGTGATATTGCCAGTTCATCGGGGTGAGGCAACCGTATCGTTTAACCTTCATAATCGCCACATCTATTCTGAAGATGAGGTCGAGGCCGGGCGTGCATTTGCCTCTTACACAGCAGAAATTGCAGTCGCTTCGTTTGAGGGCAATGTTCTGGGCCGACGCTTTATCCTGTCTGAGTTTCGATCGGTGGATGACTTGGCTGATCGTATTACAGGCGGCGCGGGCCCACTAGGACTTAAAGCTGTTTCTCCAATGGGCACTGAACGTGTCTTTGTAAAAATCCCTGAGGAACTTAACGAAGTCTTTATCGTTGGCCAAAGTCTTGAAGTCGTGCGTGTGGACGCTCGAGAAAATATTATTAATGCCGGTCGAACTGTGGCTGTGATCAGTGATGTGCGAGTTGAGTACCAGCCTTAACTTTTAAGGAGAGCTAGCTTCCATTATGGCCATTTACGACCTTGTGATTGTTGGCGCTGGGCCGGCAGGTCTTGCAGCCGCTATTGCAGCGAAACGGGCCGGACTTAACTTTCGTATTTTGGAGAAGGGTGCGTTAGTTAATTCCATTTTTCAGTTTCCAAGTCAGATGGTGTTTTTTACGACCCCGGATTTGCTCGAAATCGGAGATTTACCGTTTGTTACACCGCACGGTAAGCCAACGCGAGATGAGACTCTACGCTATTACCGTCGCGTGGTTGAGGCCTTTAATTTAGAGATTGACTACGGTGTCACTGTTACGGAAATTAAGACTGGTGCAGCCGATGAGCCATTTTCGATTGACACAGAGCATGAGCACGAAGGACAAATGACTTTTCTGGCTCAAACAGTCATTGTCGCAAGCGGTTGCTACGACCATCCAAATCGACTAAGTATTCCTGGCGAAGAACTGCCACACGTATCTCATTACTTTACGGAGTCTCACGAGTTTTACCAGAAGGATGTTGTGATTGTCGGCGGCAAGAATTCTGCTGCTGAGGCGGCGCTTGAACTTTATCGAAGTGGTGCGTCAGTTACTTTGGTTCATCGTCACGCAGAACTTGGTTCGTCGATTAAATACTGGGTCAAGCCAGACATTCAGAATCGTATCAAGGAAGGATCGATCAAGGCATATTTTGAGACCAACGTCATTGAGATTCGACCGCATGAAATGGTTATTGAGCAAAATGGAGAGAGGAAGACTATTCCTGTGGATGGAGTGTTTTTGCTGACAGGCTATTTAGCCGATCTGGATTTCTTGAAGAGATGTGGAATTGTCGTGCGGTCAAACAATGTTCCCGAACATGATGCTGAATCTTTTGAGACGAATGTCCCTGGTTTATATCTTGCCGGGGCGGTCGTTGCAGGAGCCAATCGTGGCGAAGTGTTTATTGAGAATGGGCGGTTTCATGGTCAAGTCGTTGTAGGACATATTGTGAAGCAACTCGGGAATCAGGTCGTCACAGCCTAAAGAATCCGCGGGTCTACTGAATGCCCGATGGAGTCGTGGTCTTGTTGCTCATCAATAGGCGCATTTCCAGTAAGTCGACTAAAGCTTTACAGCGTTCTGGTGGTCCGATTCGTTCAAGGAGTGCCTGCTTTTCAAGAGGCTCGAATTCAAGGTACTGCGCAAGGGTATTAACGAGGTCTTCAGTGGGCATGTCTCGTGGGACCTTTGCTTCAGGACCTGTTCGCGACTGGCTTTGGTCAAGTAATTTCTCAAGCTTTTGTTTGTCTCTGTCAAGTTGAAGCTTTCCGTCCGCGCTAACCTGTTCTGGGAGGATGTCAACATCAGCGCGACGGTAGACACGCGTCTGATCTTCCTGCGCAACTCGAAACCGTTCGAAACCACGTAGTACGATGTTGTAATGAGCATCGTCGGGTGACTCGATATGAGTGATAATGCCAGCGCAGCCGACGGCATAAACGGGTGGATTCGGGTCGGCGTGGAGGTTCCATCCTGCCTTTAAGAGAACCATCCCAATAATTCGGTCATTAGAAATAACGTCCCGAACCATTTGACAGTAACGCGGTTCAAAGATGTGGAGGGGCATGAAGACGTTAGGAAACAGTACGGCGTTTGGCAGCGGAAAAATAGGAATCTGGCTAGGGAGCGTCGCGTTTGTCAATGGGTGTCGCCTCGGGAGCATCTTATTACATCATTAAGACGTTTCAACTGGCAGACGCTCATAAAACAAATCCTGTTACATAACGGCTAATACTGGGTCCGATTAATTATCAGGTCAGCTTCTTCAGTGTTGCCGTGTACTGATTGCGACGGCTACAATGGAAAGGTTCAAGTGGGGTTGTCCCCCCGCGGTCAAAGGTCGTTCATTGGCGACGGGTATGGATCCATGTGCCGCTAGACACTTGGAACAGTAAACGGAGAATGTTTGTATGAGTGGTCATCCTAAATATCCTGGTGAGCGTATTACTGCGAATGGCAACCAACTTGTTGCGTACCACACGGAAGCTCGTGTGACGGACGGCGGGGTCTACTATCCCATTACGCCGTCAACTGAGGGTGGCGAGCTCTATCAGCAATCGTTCGCGGAAGGAAAGCTTAACGTCTTTGGCCGCAGTACGAGGGCTATCGAAGCCGAGGGTGAACACGCGGCGCAGGGCGGAGCGATTGCTTACTCAGTGTGCGGGAGACGCGTTACCAATTTCACGTCAGGTCAGGGTCTTCCCTACGCCTCAGAGCAGTACTATCACGCCCCTGGAAAGGCGTCGACCATGATTGTGCAGGTGGGGGCGCGTGCACTGACGAAACATGCACTCAATGTACATTGTGGGCACGATGATATTAACGGAGTTCTCGATACCGGTTGGATCATTGTGTTCGGTAAGGATGCCCAGCAGGCTGCAGACCAGGCGCTCATTTTACGCCGGGTTGCAGAGAAGAGTCTGACTCCTGGAATGAACGTACAGGACGGGTTTCTAACAACGCACCTCGAGCGGACCTTTTATCGCCACGAGTCGGCCTTCCTTCGAGAGTTTTTGGGGGCCCCGGATGACATCATTGAGTGCCCGACCGAGGCGCAGCGCGTTCTGTTTGGTCCCACGCGTCGGCGTGTACCTAAAATGTACGACTTGGCCAACCCTGTGCTGTTGGGTCCCGTTCAGAACCAAGAGCACTACATGCAGGGTGTGGTCGCCCGTCGGAATAACTTCATCGAGCCGATTCTCCAATACTTGGTCGAGTCTCATGAGGAGTTTGGTCGTCTCACGGGGCGTCACTACGGTCTACTGTCGGAATACAAAACTGAGGACGCCGAGACCGTCTTTATTGCGTTGGGATCGGCAGCCGAGAATTGCGAAGCGGCGGTTGACTATCTTCGAGAGACTAGGGGGGCTAGGGTCGGTTCGATTCACGTTAATGTACTCCGGCCATTTCCCGAGCAGGCCATTGCGAAGGCCCTTGCGGGTAAACGTAACGCCATCATATTGGAACGGACTGATGAGCCACTGGCCGGTGACAATCCCCTTGGCCGCGATATTCGAACCGCTCTTAATAAGGCGTTATTAATTGACGGACGTCCAATTGCGGAGGGTTTTCCTGCAATACAGGCATCTGAGATGCCACGGATTTTTAATGGTATTTATGGACTCGGTTCCCGGGACTTTCGCCCCGAGCAAATTTTTGGTGCGTATGAGTACGCCACATCGGGTCGGGCGCGGACAGATGGTCGCACTGCGGCCGACGGAACTTCCTTCTTTGTTCTTGGTGTTCCCCATCCATACGAAGTCAAATCTGATGAGACGCCGTCGTTGCTCCCCGATGGGGCGATTGCGGTGAGGTTTCATTCGATCGGCGGTTGGGGTGCGATCACGACTGGTAAAAACTTAGGTGCGATCATTGGTGACTTTAATGATTTCCTTTCGGCGCGCAACACAGAGCTGGACGACTTTGGTCGTCCCAAAGAGGTTATCCATGTTAGCGCCAACCCCAAATATGGATCCGAAAAGAAGGGGGCACCAACTTCGTACTTTCTCGTTGTCGCACCTGAACGTATTCGGGTAAATTGCGACCTTCGGCATGTTGATGTTGTGCTCTGTTGCGATCCCAAAGCTTTCACGCATTGCAATCCGCTTGATGGAATGTCGGAAGGCGGTGCCTTGATCTGGGAATCTGATGAGACGGCAGAGGAAGCCTGGGAGCGTCTTCCGATTTGGGCTCGCACCGAGATTCTAGACAAAAAGATACGGATATTCACTCTGCCTGGGTTTGACATCGCTCGGAAGGCAACCGACCGCTCCGATCTACAGCTCAGGATGCAGGGCAATGCGTTTCTTGGTGCCTTTTTTAAAGTGTCACCTTTGCTTCAGGATTTTGAGATCAGCAACGAGCAGTTTGAAGAAGTTGTCCGTAATCAGTATCAGAAGAAGTTTGGCAAACTTGGCCAGGCGGTCATTGAGTCGAACATGGAAGTCATGACCCAGGGTTTCGGTCGCGTGACGGAAATTCAGGTGGGTGAAATTACGGCGGCGGATCGTTCCACGATGCGTGGCCTTCCTATGCTGCCGCTTCCCTCACTGCCACCTGCAGAGTCTGGTGAAGGATGTTCGACCTGTCGTTCAACTCCACTTCCGGAGGAACAGACTGAACGAACGCCGGTGACGCAGGTCGGAGTGTTCGATTCCGAGTTTCGATCTGACTACGGTTACGATCAGCCGGCTTCACCACTGGCTGCCATGGGCGTGATGGCAGCAGGAACCGGTGATACGGCTTCCAAGTATGTCGCCCGTCGTGAAACGCCGCTCTTTATTCCTGAGAACTGCACCCAGTGTATGGAGTGCATCGCTGTCTGTCCGGATACAGCTCTTCCGAATTGCTCGCAGGACATAGCGACGGTGCTTCGGACAGCGATCGATAATTATGTTGAGAGCACGGACGATCGGGCGAAACTCAACGCTCACGTACCGGAGATTGAGAAACGAACACGGTCTCTGATGAACGATGCGATTGGCGGCAAGATGGGCACTCCGTTCCCAGAGCTCGTTCGTGAGGCAACCACTGGATTGAATGGTTTTTCGGATGCGGCTCGAAAACAGTTTCTAAACATCATCGAGCAGGCGCCAGTAGCGTACAACAAGATCAACGCGATCTTTAAAGGGCCAGAGAAGAAGAACCCGGGAAGTGGTGGTGTGTTCTCCATCTTTGTTTCTGACCTGTGTAAGGGGTGTGCAGCGTGTGTCACCGCATGCGGTGACCACGATGCGTTACGGATGGTGGCGGAGACCGAGAGTGTCAATGCGGATCATGAGACCGGAACCGCCTTTCTCGACCTTTTGCCAGATACGGAGCAGAAGTTCCTCGGGTTTTACAACGACGAGCACCCTGCCGATTCCAAGACGGCGACACTGCGAAACCACTTAATGGTTCGCCGAAACTATGACGCCCTTGTATCGGGTGACGGTGCTTGTGCCGGATGTGGCGAGAAGAGCGTCTTGCGTGCGATCGCGTCGATAACCGAGGCCTACATGCGACCGCTTTATCACGCTAAGGCAGATCGGTTTTCCGAGAAAGCGGTTGAACTTCGTCAGAGTGGTGCCGCATTGTTGGCAGCGTTGCACCCAGAGCAGCACGCGCTGTTCGTTCGCACGGTGGCCCATGTCGTCATGGGACTTGGTGGCGACAGCGAGAAGGATACCGACGTTCGACTTGAGGAGAATGGGCCGATATCGGATGAGAAAATTGTCGACGCACTGGCAACCGTGCTTGAGCAGGAGTCATTCAATCACAAAGACTTACAGGCCATCGATGGCAGATTGGACAATGGTCAATGCGTCATGGCAATGGCGGCCCATACCGGGTGCAATACGGTCTATGGGTCGACCCCACCCAATAACCCGCATCCGTATCCGTGGATGAATTCACTGTTCCAGGATGGTGCGACGATCGGGTGGCTCTTTGGCGAGAGCTTTATGGTCGACCACGGGCGTCGCTCGGTTGTTCCGGAGCGTCTTGCCGACATGCTTATAAATAAGACTGGTGATGGTGAGTCGATAACGGCGCAGCACTACTACGACTACACCCACTTTAGTGACAACTTGATGACCGATGATGAAGTCAAAGAGTTGCCAAAGGTGTGGATCGTTGGTGGGGACGGCGGTATGGGCGACATCGGCTATCAAAACGTATCGAAGGTGATGCTGCAGAACCGTCCGAATGTAAAAGCAGTGATGCTCGATACGCAGGTTTATTCAAATACGGGTGGTCAGAATTCAGACTCGACGCCGATGTTGGGTGGTGGTGACATGAACTCCTTTGGCGCGGCCACTCAGGGTAAGACGGCCGAGAAGAAGACAGTAGCTGAAACGTTTCTGGCTGGTCACGGATCTCCCTTCGTGTCGCAGATTTCGATCGCTAATGCGCCGAAATTCTTCAGAGCTATCCTTGACTCGCTTGAGTATCGTGGGACTGGTTTTCTCCAGTGCTTTACGACGTGCCAGCCGGAGCACGGGGTGGGTGACGACATGGCTCTTGATCAGGCGCAACGTGTTAGAGATTCACGTGGGGCTCCCGAGTTCGTTTTCAATCCAGCGTTTGGGGAGACCTATGAAGAGGCACTTGACCTCAAGGGCAACCCCCATGCTGATAAGGATTGGTACACGACGAAATTCAAGAGTACGGGTGAGAAATATCGTTACACCGTGGCGCATTGGTGTGCAACCGAAGCCCGTTTCCGGAATCACCTTAAACGCATTAAGGACGAAAGTAAGATCGAAGGCATGATCCCGCTCGAAAATATGCTCCTTCGGATTACTCAGCAGGATGTTGTCCACCGTTATCACCTCAATTCCGAGCACAGAGCTTTTGTTCCGGACTTTGGAGTGTTCGCGAAGGTGCCAGGGCCGGACGGGAAGCCTCAAGTTGTTGCGTTGTCACGACAACTGGTGCTGTTCTGTGTGGAGCGTCGAAAGGCTTGGCGATTGCTGCAGAGTAAGGCCGGTATTGTGAACAAGGAATATATTGCTCAACGGACGCTCCTGACTGACGTGGATGCCGGGACGCTGTCCAAAGACGAGTTCTTTTCTCGTGCGGAGGAACTGTTCGAAGAATGCCTACTTGGACCGGCTGCGGCTGTATCTGCATAGCAAACCGCAGTCGATTATTTGTATGTGAGGTTTTAGAGCAGCGCCTTTCGTTGCTATCTTCTAAGGCAATTGTTTGACTAATTGCTCTGCGGTTGCGTAGATCGGCCTTATATCTATTGGGATATCGTTGAGTCGATCGAGCACGATCTGAACTTCAGGCCGAACGACCCCAAGCTTCTCAAGCATTTCTTGAGCTTCTTTGTAGTTCCCCTCCGCCTGTATGGTCATTATGCGACTCGTAAGTGTTTCAACTGCTGACGGAATACGATCGTGATTGACTTGGAATGTTCCGTCAGGACTTACGGTGACGGCTCCGGTGTCCAAGAACGTATTAAGTTGGATTGCGATGCCACGGCCGTGAGCTTCATTAATACCGAATCTGATGGAACGAAACGTTGATGCTAGAAAAGTTGTGTATATCGATCGTTCCAGAGAGCGATCGACGACGCCCTTAGCGATCAAGCGTTGTAGGGCCCAGAGCCCAGAGATATCCGCCTTCGCTTCTTCGATCGTACTGTAGGTTTCCTGCAGAACTTGTCGGACTGTGGTTGGCTGATTATCTATCTGGATCGAGTGCGGGCCGAGTCCGTGCATCAGTTCGTGCATCAGGATATGTGTGAAAAATGCGTCAAATGATACGTCCGACCGTTCTTGTGGTGAGAGGGCGACCATCGTGATTGGTCTCAAGATGTGGTCAAACTTGGCTTGTTGTACATTCTTTAGCATCACGCGCTTTGATCCCTTATCGCGAATGACGCGTTCGTCATTGGGAAGGTTGAACGCTGCTGTTTGGACGCCGCTGTTTGCATCGCCTGCGGTGAAGACCACATTGACCACGCGAATGGGCGCAAGGGGTCCTAACTGTGGATTCCGATAATCTGGATGTACTGGAAGGTTATCTTCTAGTTCTTGTAGTTCATTGCTGAACCGTGACAGTTGAGTTGTTTCGATGTCATCTCGAATGGTGACGAAAGCTTCGAATGCGGCTTTATAGTTGAACCATTCATCTTCATAGACTTCGTACGGGCCGATCGTGGGTTCGATACGGGAATCTAGTTCCATCCAGGCGATGTCACTGTCGTAATACTCATTTGAGCGAAATGCTGTGGCCCGAGCTTTAAGGTATTTTTTAAGTGATGGTTCAGTAGTGAGCGTTGCAGCTTCGCGTAGGTGCGTAGCCGCAAGATCAAGTGGTCCTTGGTATTCCAAGCTATACGGCACTGCCTGAAGCGAACCGCTTGCATCGCGTCGAATGGTCGTGAAAAATCCTGTTGCCTTACGGCGGTCACTATCTGAAAGTCCATCGATCCATGCTGTTATTTCTTCCCGTGTCGCATCGGTCGGGTAGTAGCCTGCGCCTTTCGGTTTTTCAGGCACGCCGGCAACAAAAGGTCTGTTCTCTTCGAGTCGTGACCAGGGGCCTTTGTTGATGAGGAAGAAATCGAGAACGTCGCGGTCTGTTTGGTTCTTGATATTTTGGAGCTGCAGCAGTAACGAGGGATTCCCGGTCCATACTTGCTCGAGAAACAGACCGTCCATAATTTGGGCAGCCTTGAGAATTCTTGCCAAAGCGGCACGTTCTGACTCGGGGAGTCCGTCGATGTCAGCCGTAATGTCAACAGGAGTGAACAATGGAACCCTTGGATTTGATAATCGCTGACCTTGCACCAGACCCGTAAGTAACAATAGGGTCACACCTACTACCGTAAGCGTGCGTTTCATCCGTACAATAGTAATGTAGATGCCGATGTCACAGACGATGCACACCGCCGATGTTGTTGTAATTGGTGGAGGTCCAGCCGGGTACACTGCTGCGTTTCTTGCTTCTGATCGCGGGATGTCGGTTACGCTGATCGACGAAGCACCACGACCAGGCGGCGTTTGTCTTTATCGCGGTTGCATGCCTTCAAAGGCACTTTTGCACGCGGCCAAGCTTCTGAATGATGCTAGAGACGCCTCTGTTTTTGGGGTGTCATTCGGTCCGCCTTCCATTGACGTCGATCGTTTGCGTGGGTGGAAGGACGACGTGGTTTCAAAACTCACCAGGGGTCTCGCTCAACTTTCGAAGCAACGTGGCATCACATATATCCAAGGACGAGCGACATTTACCAGCGGTCAAACGCTTGCCGTAGATTTGAACGATGATTCGGATCTGGCAGCAGTAATTGGTTTTAGATACGCAATTATCGCGACCGGTTCCCGTCCTTCGAAACCGGCGGCGCTGAGTCTTGACGATGCGAGGGTTCTTGATTCGACGTCCGCTCTGGAACTGGAGGAGATTCCGTCTTCGCTGCTCGTTGTCGGAGGTGGCTACATTGGTCTTGAACTCGGGACCGTCTATGCGGCCCTTGGAACGGCCGTTACCTTGGTTGAGTTGACGAAAGGTCTCCTGCCCGGTGCAGATGCCGATCTTGTTCGTGTACTGGAGCGCCGCGTCGGTCGGATAGCGGAAGCTATTCATCTTGAGACACAAGTAGCAGGACTTACGGCGGCTACTGACGGAATTGACGTGTCGTTAAAGGATGTAAACGGGAGTGTGCGCACGGAACGTTTCCAAAAGGTGCTGATTGCTGTGGGGCGACAGCCGAATTCAGATCTTGTCGGTCTTGAGAACACAGTCGTGAGTAGAGACGGTGATGGTTTCATTGTGGTTGATACACAGTGTCGAACCGCGGAAAGTTCGATTTTTGCAATCGGTGACGTCTCTGGGGAACCGATGCTAGCGCACAAGGGATTTGCTGAAGCGCGTGTCGCTGTTGAGGCTATTGCTGGCCATCCGTCTGCATTCGAACCGAGAGCTATTCCAGCGGTGGTTTTCACTGATCCAGAAGTCGCGTGGTGTGGTTTAACTGAGGATGAAGCCACTGCAATCGGACGACAGGTCGCGGTGGCGAAGTTTCCTTGGGGGGCATCCGGTCGTGCGCTTACACTGAATCGACCTGAGGGGTTTACAAAATTAGTTATCGACCCAGAAACGAAACAGATATTAGGTGTCGGGATTGTTGGTGTTGGGGCAGGTGAATTAATTGCCGAAGGCGTGGTCGCCGTTGAGATAGGCATGACGGTGTCGGATATGAAAATGCCCATACATCCGCATCCGACCGTGTCCGAGACGTTCGGGGAAGCAGCCGAGCTTTTCTTCGGTGAATGCACGCACGTTTATAAGCCTAAAAATAAAAAGTCTTAGCTTTAAAAAAAACGGTATGGATGCGAAGGTAGTCGCTTTGCCAAAATCAGGAACCCACGGGTCTTCGCCGTGCCACCACGCTATCTGACTTATTGCTTTGGATGATTTGAAACAAAGACGTCGAAAGTCGAATCATAATTTGAAGACTTTAGGTTATTTCAACAAGGTTCTGACTTGTTGGAATACATCCGCGAGCATGTTTGTTGTTAGCTTTCCGGTGTTGGTATTTTGCTGACTTGGATGATAGGAGGCTACGAGTGCCGGTCCTAGGCCTTTGGTCTCGTTGAAAACTAGTCCGTGAGCGAAGCGAGGTTTGGGTTTTGGCGTAACGCCGTGTGTGGCCATGAGTCTCCAGTAGGCACCACAGGCAATTTTCCCAAGCGCTACAACGACCCGTACGTTTTTCAATGCCTTTAGTTCATCTTCCAAAAAACTTTCGCAATTATGGACTTCACGTTTTGTCGGTTTGTTTTCTGGCGGCGCGCAGCGTACGACGGCATTGATGTATACGTCGGTAAGTTTGAGGCCGTCTTTTAAATGTGTGGAGGATGGTTGGTTTGCAAAACCAGCATCGTGCAGTGCACGGACGAGAAAATCACCAGATTTGTCACCGGTAAATACTCGTCCTGTACGATTGGCGCCGTGTGCAGCCGGAGCGAGCCCAATGACTAGTACGCGAGCACGCCGGTCCCCAAACCCTGGCACGGGTTTTCCCCAATAGCTTTCATCTCTAAAGGCTGCTCGTTTCTGTCGGGCAACACGGGCGCAATAGGCTCGAAGTCTCGGACAGCGCTGACATGAAATGACCTGACGTTTTATCGTTGACAGTGTCATGAGCAATGGTAGTTGAGGTTAAGCCGAACAACTTGCAGAGGATAATTCGGCGGCATTGGCCTGCTCGTGCGCATGGTACGAACTTCGAACTAGCGGCCCCGATTCAACATGTCGAAATCCAAGCTCAGCCGCGCGTTCTCGAAGCATTTGGAATTCATCAGGATGGTAGTACCTAGCAATTGGAAGATGCGCGATAGACGGACGCAGATATTGGCCGATCGTGAGGATACTGCAGCTTACGTCGCGTAAATTGCTCATCGTGATGAACAGCTCTTCATGCGATTCTCCGAGTCCCACCATGATTCCAGATTTTGTGGGAATTGAAGGTTGATATAGGTGTGACTTCTTAAGTAAATCCAGTGCCCTGCTGTACCGTCCTCCTGGACGTGCCACTCGATACAGCCGTTCGACGGTTTCAATGTTGTGATTAAGGATGTTTGGAGCGGCATTCAATACGGTATAAAGGTCATTGGTACGGCCAGAGAAGTCAGGGATGAGGACTTCGATCCGGCACTGTGGAGCTTGCCTACGTATGGCGCGAATCGTCGCAGCGAAGATTTCTGAGCCACCGTCATGGATGTCGTCTCGGTCAACTGACGTGACCACGACGTGTTGAAGGTCAAGCTTTGCGACGGCCGCTGCAATCCGGTCAGGTTCTTTGGTGTCTATCGCTTGAGGTGTTCCATGAAGGACATTGCAGTAGCCGCACGATCTAGTGCAGATATTTCCAAGAATCATGAATGTTGCTGTGCCTTGGGTCCAGCATTCACCAATATTGGGGCAATTTGCTTCCTCGCAGACCGTGTTCAGGGAGAGCGTTCGCATTAAGCTTTTAAGCCGGAGATAATCAGGGCTGCCGGGTGCCCGCACACGCAGCCACGAGGGTTTATGGCCACGCGGCAGTGTTTCAGACCGGCGGTGGCGGCCGCGAATTAGTGGGATGGGCACCGGGGAAGTCATTCTTGAGTTGATGTTATCGTGAGGTCTCTATGGCGTCCATAGGTCGTTTTACTATTACTTGGTTGGGGCACAGCACTTTTCTGCTAGGGACTCCTGGTGGTAGGCGGTTGATCTTTGATCCCTGGTTGGTCGATAACCCACGCTGCCCTGACGAATGGAAGCGAAAAGTTCCGGCTGTTGACTTGGTGTTTGTGTCGCACGGGCATTCTGACCACGTCGGTGACGCAGCACGTGTAGCCCGTGAGAGTAACGCTCCAGTCGTTGGTATGGTCGAGCTATGCCGGTGGTTGCAGCGGCAAGGTGTCCGCCGGGTTGAGCCGATGAATTTAGGTGGCACGATTACAGTGGCAGGACTTCGTGTTACGTTGGTTGAAGCTCAGCACAGCAGTGCCTGTTTGGACGATGAGAGTCCGATCTACCTTGGAGCACCGTCTGGATTTATCCTCACTCTCGAGGATGGACGAGTAATCTACTTTGCTGGAGACACCGATGTTTTCGAAGGGATGCGCCTTATTCGGGAACTGTACCATCCAGAGATTGCATTTCTTCCTATTGGTGACCGATTCACCATGGGGCCGAGGGGGGCAGCGTTGGCTTGCGATCTGTTAGGTGTAAAGCAGGTCGTGCCTATGCATTATGGAACCTACCCAGCCTTAACGGGAACTCCGAAAGAACTTCGTAAGTATGTCTCGACTGGGATCGACGTTCTTGAATGTCGTCCGGGTGAAACCGTGGAGTAAGGGGGCGGTTTTATATTTTTCATTATGAATGATGACGTTAAGATGAATCGCCGCTTCACGCTTCTTGAGGCCCAGAAACTTCTTCCTAGGGTGTATGAGAAAACATTTAATGCCGTAAATCTGGTTCAGCAAATACGGGTGCAACTGGACGAGTTCGGGGAGGGTACGTCTAAGGGCCAACAGCTTTTATCTGAAATTGATGAGTCTGTCGTGACGTGGACTCGTGATATGGAAATGTTAGGTGTCGTGGTGAAAGGGTTGTGGCTTGTCGATTTCGATAGCGGTGAAGGTTACTATTGTTGGAAATACCCTGAACCAGCAGTAAGTCACTACCACGGTTATGACGATGGATTTTCTGGTCGTATTAAGATTATTTAACGGGTTTGATGTATTTTCGATGCTGGGCGCACCTTGATCCATGGCTAGCCGGCCGTGTATTCTGTTGTCCCGGTTAACATTACTGGTAGTATCCGGAGGACTGAATGGCGTATTCGATTTGTGAGCCTTGTGTTGGGACAAAAGACACAGCCTGTGTTGATGTCTGTCCTGTCGACTGTATTCATCCACGTAAAGACGAGGAAGAATTCGAAGCCGAAACAATGCTCTATATACATCCCGACGAGTGCATTGACTGTGGTGCGTGCATTCCCGCTTGTCCTGTTGAGGCGATATTTGCTAATGATGAAGTTCCAGACCAGTGGGAGAGCTTCAAGGAGACCAACGCGACATGGTTCGAGGGTAAGTAGGCTTTTTCTCCTTGATTCCGCGTCGCAAAGTCACTATAAATTATGGGTCTTATTGATCATCGTTTTGAAGATAACTTCATCACCACGAATCTTGATCGTGTGCTGAGTTGGGCTCGGCAGTCGTCACTTTGGCCAATGGGATTCGGATTAGCCTGTTGTGCGATTGAGATGATTGCGACCTCAACATCTCGCTACGACATCGCGAGATTTGGCGCCGAGGTGTTTCGTGCGTCACCACGGCAGTCAGACCTGATGATTGTGGCGGGTACTGTTACTAAAAAAATGGCTCCGGTACTGCGACGCCTTTACGACCAAATGCCAGAACCGAAGTGGGTGATTTCCATGGGGAGTTGCTCGAATGCTGGTGGACCATTTCCCACCTATAGTGTTCTGCAAGGTGTCGATAAGATCGTGCCGGTTGACGTTTATGTGTCTGGTTGTCCGCCTCGTCCAGAAGCATTGCTGTATGGGCTCATGAGGTTACAGGACAAGATCCGAAAAGAAAGTACAGTGCTTCGGAAAGAACGCGTGATAATGGTCGGTCAGTCCGAGCCTGTCTTAGTTGAGGACCGGGGTTAGCGTATCGTGCTGTTTCTTGCAAAATTGTTCCGGACGGTTTTCCTAGTTGACCTTCTACAAGGTCTCTGGGTTACGTTGAAATATACGCCTGAGCCGGCCTTTACTTTTCAGTACCCGGCAGAGCGTCGACCTGTGGCGCCTCGCTTTCGTGGCCTGCTTCGTTTGCAGGTCGAGCCAGAGACGGGGGCTCAGACGTGCATCGTATGTGATCAGTGCGCTAAGGTTTGTCCTGACGACCTGATTAACTTGGGCGGTCACCGTGAACCGGGGCACAAAATAAAAGTATTAGATTATTTTGATTTCAATTTATCTCGGTGTTCGTTCTGTGGACTGTGTGCGGAAGTTTGTCCCACTAAGCCGGTGAAGGCCCTCATTATGAGTGAAGACTACGAACTTGGTACTTATAGCCGAAACGAGCAAATCATGCGGGTTGACGAAATGTACGATGGTGTACCAATCGAGCCGTACACTCGCTAAGTTGTTGTTCTGTAGCCCTCCTCTAAAATTCAACTGAGCTTGTTTAGTGGTTTTACAGTTAATCTTCCATTCATTCAGAACCAGGTTATCGCTTCGGGTTTGTGTAATCGGCTTACAGGGTCTTGCACTGGTTAAACCAATGGGGCATAGTTTTATTAAGGAGTTACATTTTAGTTGCCTGCCTACGTCTGATGTAGCAGGTTTTCTCATCCTGAGTGTTGGAGGGTCTGCATGCGCTTAAGTGGGATCGGTATCAGGGGGATATGTCTGATGCTGGCGTTTTCGATTGCACCCATTGTGATCGTTGCCGAATCAACTCCTGCGATCGCTCGCAGTGAGATTCGTCTTCAGCTGGCGGATCTTTTGTTCGCCGATGAGCGGTATTGGGAAGCACTGACTACTTACGAAACTGCTAAAGACGGTGCAAAACCAGAACAATTACTTCGTGCGTCTGGCGGGTTGCTGCGTTCACTATTACAGGTAGCTGAATTTTCTCGAGCATACCAGGAGGCTGAAGTCCTAAATAGCCTTGGTAGTGATGATTCTGCACTGCGTTCCTTGTATGCAGAGGCACTTTGGGCATTTGGCTTGTTTGCCGAAGCGGAGCAGATCTATGACGAGGTTCTCGCCATTGATCCTGCGAATACGTCAGCACGTCATGGGATGGCGCGTAGTCTCGCGGCGCGTGGACAGATGGAAGAGGGCGTCACACAGTTGCATGCAGCAATATCCGGTGAAGAACGGCCAGAGTACTACCATACGCTTGGAACAGTCTTGCGCCGTATGCACCGATACGACGAAGCGGCGGATGCCTTAGAAGCCTATGTGAATCATCTTCCTCAAGTACGCCGGACAGAGAAGAGTGATTGGGCACGTTCGGAGATTCGGTTTCTTCGGTCTTTTGGCGATCGAGTACCGTTTCAGCGTCACCCGGACCAGCTTGGCGAGGTGCATACGATTCCATTTCGTTTGCAACGGGACAAGGTCATTGTCCGCGGGCGGGTGAATGGTGGTGACCTGATGGATTTGGTGGTGGATACGGGTGCCGAGCAGATGGTCATGTCGAAACCATCGGCGCAACGTGTCGGAATAAGACCCATCACCAATACGCTCAGTGCCGGGGTTGGACGTGTGGGTCTTCGTGGTTTGGAATTAGGTCGCGTTGATACGCTCGAAGTCGGGACGTTACATGTTTCCAACGTACCGACCATCATCAAAAATCCCCCACTCAGTGGATTGCCTGATACTCGTAGTGAGAATAGTTTTTCGCCATTGGCTCTGGGACTTTCGACGATTATTGATTATAAGAATCACCACATGATTTTGGCTGATGATTTGCCAGATGAACCGTTTGATATAGAGATGCCGATGCGGTTTCACCGTTTGGCGATGGTTCGCGGGGTCATCAATAGTGAGCATCCGAAGAGCTTTATCGTTGATACCGGTGGTGAGGTTATCTCGATCAGTCTGAGTGCAGCCAACAGTTTGGGGATTGTGCCGGTTCGTCATATTCCACTGAGGGTCTACGGGACGTCTGGGTGGGACCAGGATGCATTCCTGCTTCCAGGGGTGAATTTAATGTTTGACCGTGTGCAGTACGATAATTTTTCTGTTGTGGTGTTGAACTTGCATCGCCCCAGTGCGTTACTCGGTTTTCAGGTCGGAGGTATTATCGGCCATAAATTTTTAAGTAATTACCGTGTAGCGCTTGATTTGGATGAGGGCTGGGTGCGTTTAACGGAGCTATAGATATCTAGCCAGGTAGGATAACGACCGTATCAGTAATAGGTGCGCTAGAAGTCGTAGCCTATCCAAAGCTGCATTCTGACATTCCGGAAGAAGTCGCTGCCGCGCGTGCGACCGTCCCGAGCTGCTTCGGCAGCGAACAGTACATCTTCCCAGCCTCTGTTGAATAGCGTTAGCCACGACCAATCGATATGTATAGGAAATCCGATTGCAAATGTGGTTAGTCCGACCCCGTAGGAGGCACGTGCATTCGCGAGGCGGAACCCGGTGATAGAAACCGGATCACCAAAGACTTGCTCTACGCCATCAGTCACTGGGTTGCGGCGGTATCCAGTAACGGGTCTTACGTTGACTTCTTCACTAGTCCAGGCACTGAGGGGCTGTCCATCGAAACCAGCAACCCCGAAATTGAAGAAAAATGTGCCTCGGATTCCTCCCAATATTCCGATAGGTGTTGCCATTGCTTCAATGAGAGGGAAACGGAGCTCCGCATTGCCATAGAACGATTTATGTCCAATGAACTGGAGGTAGTCATATCCTCTCATTTCTGATAATCCACCAAAAAACGTGAAGTCGGGAAACTGCCCCCAGCTTTTAAACCCACGGCCACGGACGGCGAACACGCCATTTTCAGCAATTCTCAGGTAATACCGAGTATCGAATTCCATTGATTGGCGTGACAGAAAACTAGACATTGGTGGGGCGAACTCATACCCAAGCATGACCGTATTCCCGGAGACTGGACCATATTCTCGTAAGACAGTAGTTTCTTGCACAAAGCGTGCACCGAGTGGTGCAAAGCTTCCATTCCGGAAGAGTGTGGTTCCAAATTGCTGCATTTGAAACACGTCTGACTGCGCCTGTAAAGCATCGTTGGCAAATGTCTCTTGGTATTTAAAGAGACCTCCTGACAATTCAACTCGTCTGTAGCGATCGAACGGATAAATTCCTGAGATGCTACCCCCTTCAGTGCGACGGGTTGCAATGGCCTGCTCACGACTTAGATAGCTGAAGCTGGAACCAAATATTTGTCCGGGGGCATAGCCATAGAAGAATTGTTCCGACTGAGCTCCTTGTATCGAGTATTGGAATCGACCGGACAAATTTGCGTAAGACCCTCCAATGGTCCGGTACTGTGAAATGGAATAAATCAAGGCGCTGAAGTACTGGTCGCCAAGGACATCCGAGAATGAGATTTGCGTGCCTCCAAAAACATCGCCGTTATTTGTGACGCCTATATTTAATGGAGGGAGGGCGTCGAGGTACATGTTTTCGAAGCGCTCTTTTCTTCGAATATTGATTGGATTAAGCGTATGCGTAAGAGGAGCCTGGAAGTCGATAGTTGGGCCTGGTGCGCCGAAGTCACTAGTTTGAGCGACATAAAGCGGCTCATCGTATTCGATGGAGCGCAGTCCGTACTCACCTCTGTAATAGGTGATAAATCCAATGCGCCGGTTGTCCGAATCTTCATTGGGTGACAAGCCGATTGGGTTTACCACACCTGTCGAGGCGTCGGTGAGTTGGCGTAGTTCACCCGTTTCAATATCCAGTGTCCATATGTTGAAGATTTCGGCGTCGGTCGCTGTTTCTGATTCGAGAGGTTGTGTCGGGTCAGCGGCAGTCGATGCAAATACAAGGGTTCGGTCATCAAGAAACTCACCGCCGGCGTCGTCATGCGTGCCGAATGTTAATTGGGTGCGATCGCCAGTGGTTCGATCGAATTGGAATAGTTTGTTATTGCCACTCACGCGTGTCATATGAACGATATATCGTCCGTCTGGTGAGTAGAATGGCGCATAGTCCGCGAGGTCTGTATCGGTCACATTGGTGACTTCATATGTATCAAGGTCGAGTTCGTAGATGTTGCCAACGGCCCCCTCAAGCGCTGAAAATACGACCGTTGTTCCATCGGGTGAAAAGTTTGGTGATTCGGGTTCATCGACCATGTCGAGTTCGACTAACATTTCGATTTCTTTGGTGACAACATTCTGTACGACGAGAGCTTTATGCTTGCCTTTACGAACCATGTACGCGAGCCGGTCACCTGTCGGTGCCCATGACATCCACGGCACCGTATTCCAACGCTGTCCGGGTGCAGGGATGTACTCGAACCCATAATTTTGATTGAAGCCGTTTGTGAGATTGTCAATCACTTCGCCGGTTCGGGATGACAGCAGTACGATGTCTGATTCTCGGTCTTTGCGGTCTGCAGCCATGGCGGCTATCACTTCGCCGGTTGGTGATGCTTCGATCGAATACACGACTGGATAGCGGCTACGCAGCGGATCTGGTGTGAGGTCACGTCCATAGTCGGTTGGGCGCTCTTTTTCTCGAAAGACTTCAAAACGTTCTTCGAGATATGCCTTAAAGGCATCATCGAATTCTTCGGCCTCAAGGTCGAAAGCTTCTTCGTAGGGGTCTTCACCACCACCAATGGCATTCCGACGTAAGGCAAAAAGGAATTCTCGTATGCCTTCCAGTCCCCACCGTTCTTCGATGAATTCGAAGACGGCGTGCCCAAGGTTATAAACTACCCGGCCGCTGGCGAACCCGCCGTACCGTTCGAATTCCGTCATAGATGGCACGATGTCCGCGACGGCAGCGTCGCGGACCTGCATGAGATCGAGAGGTCGCCATACCCCCGCCATGTAATCAGACAGGCCCTCGTCTACCCACAAAGGGATGGTGTTGCGGATGATCGAGCGTGGAATGATGTCAAATTCAAAGATATGAGTTAATTCGTGAACGATAAGTCGGTATAAACCATCGGGCGGTTCGTCGATCGGAAGCACGATACGGTTACGTTGTGGTTCGGCGAATGCCCCGACACCTTCGGGGCTCGCTCCTGGAAATATCAGTTGTTGTTCGAATTCACTATGTGTTTTGAACACAACGAGAGGGATTACAAATGCAAGGTCGTGGCGTAGGTCGGCGCTTATTTGCTGGTAGGCGCTTTCTGCGTAACTTGCGATGCGTCCCAGGTGTTCCTCTAGCTCTGGATAGTAATAAATCTCAAAATGATCCGTTGTATAGATATGCCAATCGAATTTGTCGTATTTCACCCGGTTCTTGCCGTAGTACGGTATGGCGCCAAACTGGGCATAGGTCGTTCCGGCAGAGCACGTCAGCAGAAAGCCTAGTAAGGCTGCGACACCCCACCGAAAACGAGTTCTAAATTGGCTGCGTAACATATCACGACACCTCTTGAGGGTCAGGAGACATATCAGTCTATCCAGTGCGCAATACTTATCTCTGGATAGAGTACCTAAGTTTATGGTCGTGAGACCCTTGAATTGTCACCGTGTTTCAATGGGTTCTTGTTATCTGGGCCTTACTCTTCATCTTACTGACTAACGACTTCTTCGGCAATGCTGCAGTGTGTGAGCAGGTAACGAACTACGTTACCTGATGAAAAAAGCTGGTCGGTTTCGAATGGTGATTGAGTTTGAGTCGCGCTCAAAAGTACGCCAATGGCAGGTGTTCGGGATGACTTTCCCTAGCTTAAGGTTGTTCAATGCTACATTCTCTAGTTATATTAGGGGCATCGTAGATGCTATCTGGAGTGGACTAATTATGATGAGGCGCTGGATATTGGCAGTCGTAGCTGCGGTGGCACTTGGTTTTTTGACCCTGCCGGTTACCCCAACTTTTAGCTTAGAACCGGTTTCATCATTATTTGACTACGACGTATCTGCGGCGGCGGCATGTGATGCTGATGCCAAACCAGCACCTCTCGACTATACCCTGCGCGACGTGACTGGTGAGGAAGTTGACCTGATTTCCCACAAAGGAAAAGTCATTCTTTTGAACTTTTGGGCAACGTGGTGTGGTCCATGCAAGATTGAGATTCCATGGTTTGTTGAATTTCAGGAGACCTACAGGGATAAGGGACTCGTGGTGCTTGGTCTTTCAGTTGATGATACCCCTGAACAAATGAGGCCATTTATTGCAGAGTATCAGGTGAACTATCCGATGCTTGTTGGTCTTGGTCGAGAAGATTTCCAGGAGGCGTACGGGCCAATTTGGGGGCTTCCGATTACCTTTATGATCGATCGTGAAGGTACGCTGTGTCGTAAACATATTGGTATCGCGACAAAAGAGGAATTTGAAAAAGATCTCGCTGACCTTCTATAGAACACGAATGTGTGCAATAGAGTAGTCATTAGCATCACTAAACTGGCGTCAGTCGCTTTCGTGTTGTGTATTCATTAAGGCGAACTCCACTGTAGTATCATTCCTACCATGCTGAAGGGATTCAGGTTTGCAACGCTTGCCTGTGGTTGCCAGGTCGGGTTTCGAGAAGGCTGTGAGGGTAGCCCGGTTACGGTTGTGGTGGAGGACAAGTCCTCGACATGTACGATGCTGCTGCATGTAGCCGGCATGCCTGTCTATGACTACCGTGAAGCCCTGAGACCCTCTAACCGCCCGATGCTTCCAGCTGAGGGAGAGTACGAAGAAGAAGGTTGATACGAGCATGCCCATCTTGGGACTCTTGTCGTTCATAGTAACTTCACTCCTGTGATTTGTCCTCGTTTCTTTAGAGGTGCGTAGCGATGTCTCAACTCTCGTCAGAGATCGAAGTAGATTGCCCGTGTTGTGGTTCAATGCTGATCGTCGATGTTCACCTTCGTCGCGTCGTGTCGCATCGTGAGCCTGAACGTGACGATAAGCCGGTCTTAGAGGATGCTCGCCAAATTCTTGATGCAGAGGCTGCGCGGCGAGAAGCAATCTTTCAACAGTCAGTTACTGATGAGAAAGGTCGTAGCGATGCGTTGGCGAAACGCTTTGAGGAAGCTCTTAAGAACGCATCATCAGAACCGCTTACGAAGCCAGTCAGAGATTTCGATCTTGACTGATGGTGTCTAGTGACTCCGACGTAGAACCTCGAAAAGTCTGTAGGACACTTTCTCTGGTTTTGATATTTTCGGTAGTGCGGGTTGGTCTAGGCGAGTACTGAGTATTCAGTCAGGATGCTCTAATCTGTTCCAGGATAAATTGGAGTGCTGTTTGTTCAGCCCAATACCCATCGAAGCCGGTCTCGGGCGAGGTGTAGAAACCGCAGTGTCCACCGTACTCTGTTATTAGCGTTGTAATATGGGAATTGTTTGAGATAGCTTGTTCTGAAAATTGTTCATGCGGAACAAAAGGATCGTCTACAGCACTAAGGATTAGTGTCGGAATGGTGATGTTGTCGACTACGCGTAGACTACTAGCGCGATAGTAATAGTCTGCCGCATCATTAAACCCATGATGAGGGGCAGTGTATATCTCATCGAATTGTCGTACCGTTTTTACTTCATTGAGTTGTCGAAGATCAAACAATCCTGGTAGTGCGCGTGCTTTTCGACGCATACGTTTCTTTAGATTCCTGACGAAGTTCCATTCGTAAAGGGTATTTTCGCGACGTTCTAGAGCGTCCACACAACGACCAAGGTCCATGGTCGGCGATACGGCGCAAATTGCGCGTAACTGCTCCGGCGGATTCGCTCCATAATCTCCGGCAAGCTTTATCCCAACATTTCCTCCCAACGAGTAGCCCACAATGCCTATGGTATTTAACCGATCCACATTGATAAGTTCTTGGATTACGGCGGCGGGATCGGTCGATAGACCTGAGTGGTACAAGCCTTTCGAAAGATGTTCCGTATCGCCGCAATTTCGTTGGTTGAGTAGTACTACGTTGAGGCCAACGCGGTACGCTTTGTCTGCTAGGCCATGCATATAGTGAGCTCTACTCGAACCTTCAAGTCCATGTAGTGCAATGAGTGTTGGATGAGCTGAGGGATTTATTTGCCAATGACAGTGTGCCAATACTCGTGCGTCCGGTGCGACATCGAAGTAACGTCTGACGGGGCAAGGAAGCTCTGGGAAATAACGCGGTTTCCCCCACGTGTAGAGGGTCATGCGGTGTCCGCCATCGAGTCCTTGAAACGGGACGAAGTGGTCGTAGGTCACAAGTAAGAAAGTAACTTATCAGTTGTTAGGTCGAAGGACGTAACATCACCACATTACTAGTACGCACTGGTGCGTTGCGCAAATCGTGCGTCTGTGCGCAGGTCATACACCAAAAATGATCCTTGTTCGTGTACCAGTGGCAATTCGATCGGGTGTTCGGTGATCAGGTAATCGATGTGATAACGCCGAGCGAGACGTTTCGCACGAGAAGGGTCGAGCTGTGAAAAATCACCAAGCTCAATGATGCGATTTGAAACCCTGTCAGCAATGTCGTCTGAGTAGATCGCGATACCGATATCTTTGATTTCTTCAAGGTACACATCCCGGCCACTGGCGACCCTGACACTTGATCCGTAACGCCATGCATGTCCTGGATCAACTAAAAAATGGGTCCCGATTGGTTTCTGTTCTGCCCATTTCATTACCGCGGTCCATTCAGTGTTCGGTAGGTCAATTTCAACTAGTGGATGACTCGAACGTTCGAAGTACGACACGTATGCTCCGCGAGATAATGCGGCGAGGAATATGAGTGCTATCCCGACGTAGCGGACTTGTAGACATGAAGATTTATTTGTGGTGTTAAGCGGACTTTCGATCACGAGCCAGACCATGTAGGTAATGGCGATGATGTCCAAAAGCCAAAAAATTCGACTGAATTGTAATTGAACGATGAGTGCTACACCCGAGTGCGCTAATGGCACCGACAGTAGGAAGAGCATTAGCAACGCGGTGCAGCCGGCGACTAATCCCGTTTCTCGCGGTGTGGTCAGATTAAGCGTTCGTCGATAGTCATAGACAGCAGCAACGATGGCTGCAAAACTGAGGTTGGCAAACCATGTCAACATCGGCCAGTCGGTTGCCTGCAGGTAGTCTTTTGTTTGGAGTAGGGCAGTCCATGATGGATTCATTACGACAATTTGTTCTCGAAGTGTACTGGCTAAAAGTACGACTGCGGCTGCGGCACCTGCTCCAGCGATTGCGAGAATGGGTTGGCGGGATTCTCGGTCCGATACTAAAGCGGCAATGCCAACTAGCACAGCAAACCAAATTGCAGTCGTTGGATGGAGAAGCATTGCGCCGGCTACCGCACCGACCGCTAGCCATGTTTTTCCTCTGAGGAAGATTGCAACTCCGACTAAACCGAGTGCGAAAGCGAGTTGCCGTGGGTGCAAGTAGGCTTCAAGAGTGTTGACGGCTGTATCGGGAATCCGGTGACGGATTGTTAATGCTGCACTGAGTGCTGCCACACACCACCACGATTGATAAAGTGAGCGTCCGATAGCTACGGTTGCCCCATACAGAACAAGCAAGCCTATGAAGTAACTCGCAAGAAATGCGCTTGGAAGGGTTAGGCCGCTGAATTGAATCAGTGGTGCAAACAGGTTGTCGAACGCGAATAATTGATTCTGGGCCGCCAATAGAGCGGCATCGTGAGGAAATAGTGACGGGTTTAAGGCCTGCTTGACGACCGGTATATAGAAAGCCTGGTCGGACACTCCATAGCGATAGCCTCCCACGTTGAGAATGACGAGGAGGCAGAATATTACGCTGCCGAGTGCAATTAGTGTTACGCGAAGCATCAAAAGTAAGGCCACCGACCATTAATAGTTATCGACAGATGCGGGTGTC
>Ga0310123_10000992_pt1 | contig 24392 bp, 24 predicted proteins | sample CB6_AW_1057_MG_FD_203505 | JGI IMG/M metagenome (GOLD analysis project Ga0310123, IMG submission 203505) | Marine microbial communities from Western Arctic Ocean, Canada - CB6_AW_1057 | ecosystem: Environmental > Aquatic > Marine > Oceanic | place: Canada: Western Arctic Ocean | collected... | reverse complement strand
TCGCGGCGCTATTCATCAGCCCCTCCTCCTTGATCATCTTGGCGCTCCCGGCGGTGTCGTACGTGGCTACGATCTCGACGCCCTTGAGATGACGGAGAAAGCGTTCACACTGAGCGAGGCCCTGCGGATGTGAGTACACCCGCTTGATTTCCTCGAACGTGGTGCCCTCATTGACAAGCAGATGGTGTACGACGGCCAGTTTGACTTCGGCCACGATCGGCAGCTCGTGCTCGAGCAGCAGGTCGTAGTTGCGGTGAATAGTGCCCCCGATCGTGTTCTCGATCGGCAGGATGCCGTGTGTCGCCTGACGCTGGTCGACTGCGGTAAAGACGTCTTCGAACGATGTACAAGACATCAGGTCGGCCAATGCGTTAAACCGGAGGGCGGCCGCTTCACTGTAGGCGCCAGTCACACCCTGATACGCGATACGCATGACCTAAGAATACAGCGACGCGCCGGGCACGCGCCGCTGGAGACGAACCCAGGTGGCCGAAAATTCGACCCCGTGCAGAAAGATCACCGCCGAGATGTAGACCCAGAACAGGAACGTCACCACCGTCGCGATCGAACCGTGTACGCTCAGGTCGGCGAAGTCGGCCAGGCACCACGAGAACGCGACGGCCGCGACATGCCACAGCGCGCCGGTTGCCGCGGCTCCCATCCACACATCCCGGAAACGGACCTTCTCGGCCGGCACGAAATGGTGCACGAACGCCACCGCCACAATCAAGACCACCGTCGCGGGGTAGCGGCTCGAGAACGCCTCGGTGACATCGAGCGCCGGCACGATCTCGAGCAGCCGCGCAAAACACGAGCTTTGCACCATCCCCACGAGACTGACCCACGCCAGCGCTAAGAGCAGCAAGGTACCCGCAGCCAGCAGCATGACGAGCCACCACCTGGTGACGAAGGAGCCCCGACGGTTCTCGAGATCCCAGGCGTGGTTGACCGCCATCGAGATCACCCGAAAGACACCCAGGGACACCCAGGTAATGAACGCCGTCCCCGCCAGCCCGAACCCGGCGCCTGCGTTACTCAGGTTTGTCAGCTGGTTCGCGACCAGGTCGACCTGCTGCGGAAAGAACTGGAGGACGAGCTCAGTGACGGCCGCACGCTCGGTGTCGGAATCGGTGAAACGGCCAAGCAGGGAGACTGCGAACAGCAGCAATGGGAAGAGGGAAACAAGGGCGTAGTACGCGATCGATGAAGCGTAGGTGAGATCCTCGCTCCGAAGTAGACGCAGCAAGGCCTGCCGGGTAACCCCGCCGGTCAAACCAAGCCACCGACGAAACAGCGTCAGCAGGTCGAGCTTAGCGGGCCGGGCGGGCCTGCGGAGTCTGTCCGACGTCAGGCGACTCCCACGACGCCCCCGCTTCTGACGGCCGCAGCACATCGTCAAGCGCGCGTCGGCCCTCGTTCACTGCAAACCGCGCCTTGTCCACAACCTGCTGCGTCTGATGGATCTCGTCGACGATGTTGTCGAGGAACGGCTCGAGCTGGACCCTGACTCGTCGGCCACGCTCCGTCAGATACAGCCAGCCCACCATGCCGCCAACCGCCGCGCCCAATGCGGTCGCCATAAAGACCTGTGTGCGTTCATCCACTCGATCGCCCCCTTGGTGGTCCATATTCATGATACCCCTGGCACGAGTCTATAATTGACGCTACTGAGCCAGCTATGAGTGAGTCCAAGAAGACACCGCCCATCCTTCCTAGAAGCACCACACCATCGGCCGAATCTGCCGTTGTATGCGAGCGTTGCGGTGCGGAAATGTTCAGGATGCACGCCGTCTGGCGCTGCCCGGCCTGCGGCTACAAGACCGACTGCTGCGGCTGGTAGCCTGACACGCTCGCGTCAGTCTCCTATATAATTGACTAGATATGTGGACCAAGCTGATGACCAACCCGCGCAAGCGGTCACCGAAGCGGATCGCCGTGATCGACCCGGAACAATGTTTTGGAGCGTTCGCGTGCGCGATCTGTCAGGCCGCGTGCCCGGTTGAGGACTGCATTGTCGAGGAGAAGGATGCCTACGGCCGCTGGGTCTGTGCGGTCCGCGTTGACAAGTGTATCGGCTGCGGTCTGTGCGTAACCCTCGGTAACACCACCGCACCCCAGCCACGCGATTTCGGATGCCCGGCGGACTACGACGCGATCGACATGCACGATTGGGATGATGTCGTCGAGGTGCTGGAGGCCCCGGCCGAGGGCCAGCCTGTCCAGCAGGCTGCAGAGAAGCCGTCTGAAATCACCACCTGATCCGACCGGAGGGTTTACCTCCACGATCCATCGTTCTATACTGCCACCCCGACGCCTTTTCGGGGCACGACCTACCGCTTAGTCACGCGGTAGTGGCATGTGCACGAGAACGGCTGTGACGGCGAGTATCACACAGGCGAGTGCGAGTTCCAAGCCGGCAGATGTCCTCAGGGTCGCCCTTCCTGACGGGGTACCCAGCCGGGGTCGAACCCGTCTCCAGTTATAGGCACCCACCGCCCCGGTCACAAACATCAACACGACCTTCCCGACAAGCGTCAGACCGTAGCACGTCTGCCACAGCTGACTCCAGTGTTCGACATACAGAAACGCAGTAGCGCCTCCAGTCACCAGCACTGCCCCCACCGCGGCGACGGCCAGAGGAGAGAAGACATCCACCAGGGCTGCCGTCAGCTGACCACGTTCGTCCACGGCTCTGACACCCGACGAACAGATCGTCGCCAACACGCCGGCCAGGGTCCCCAGCCACAGTCCCCCTCCCACGCCGTGTCCCACTTGTAAGGTCCAGGGCCACGCAGTTCCGCCCGGGTGCGACATCGCATGCCCCGTCATCGGGAGCGTCACCGCGAGCACTGCTGCTGCCGCCGCCGTGAGCCACCAACCCGTGCCTGGCCTGACCAAGCTCCAGACGACCGCCACGAGGGCGAAGAACGTGGCCCAAAGTTGAGGCAACCAGCGGGTGCCCCAACGCGTCTCTATCGCCACAAGCCTCATCAGCTCGATGGTGACCCGTTCGTCAAGACCGAAGACCGCGTAGGTCTGTGCGTAGAGACGGGCCGCTGCAGCGCAAGAGAGGAGCACCGCCGACACGAACGCAAGACGGCGTAGCTGCCGGTCGACAGCGACGAAGAGAGCTGGAGCGATCGTGCCTCGGCGGCAACAGATCGGCACGACGACGAGTCGTACGACGACCGCGCCGACCAGACCGAAGAATCCCAGATAGGTGATCCCCTTGGCCAGCGACAGATAGGCCAGCGCCAGGGTTTCACCCGACATGGTAGGAGTGGGCGCTAGTCGGCTCCACGCACGGTGAACACGAAGTCACCTCGCCGCACGTGGCCATCGTCGCCGGCGGTCCGCCAGGTGACGGTGTAGCTACCGGCGGCCAGCGCTGAGGGCACCATCGCCATCAACGATTTCTCGTCGGCGATCGTCGTGTCACCCAGCTCGACCTTGCCGGCTGGACCTTCCAGTCCGAGCTGGCTCACAGCCGGGTCTGGATCCTGCGTGAACCACACCTGGATCTTCGGCGGCGACTCGACGACAACGGTATCGGCATTCGGCATCGTCTTTGTGGCAGCCAGATGAGCCATAGCGGTCGCGACAGCCAGCACGACGAGTACAGACGACCAACTTAGCACCCGAATGGTATGAGACATCGCTTCTCCACCCTGCATTCTAACCGTTCCGGCGCAATGCGCGGTGCGATGAATCACCGTCGGCGCCTGAGACGTCGCCCACGTCCAAGACGGCCCCGGCCCCTAACGGAGAACCTCGCTCATCGGGCGCCCGGCGTACCCGGTCATCTCGAGATACCCGCGTCCCCCGACTGGCTGACCGCCCGATGTTCCAGACGCGACAACCGCACCCTCCCAGTAGGTCACGCCGGTCGACTGTTCCGTGTGGATCTCCTGGGCGTCAACCGCGGCCCGCACCTCCAGACGAAGCGACTCACCGGGGATCTCCACCGCCCACTCGACCGGATACCTGGCGCGGCTCGTGGGCGACACCCACTCGCGCCCAGGCACAAGTTTGAGGTCTTCGGCCGCCAGGGGCACGACCTGACCGTTCGGTCGGACCAGTGTCCCGCTCGAGTGAGGATCGACCGCCCCGTCTTGCTGGCGCAGGAGATACACCATTACATCCGTCCCGTCATCGAGCTGCAACGACAACCAGTCCCATCCCTGCAGCGAGGACTCCAGAAAGGTCGTCCCGAACTCATGGTCCATCCAGCTCAGACCCCTCACGCTCACCGTCTCGCCTTCCACCCGCAGCTCTCCACTGGTCTCCATCCGGGTCAGCGAGTAGTAGTGCGACGCGTTCCCCTCTTGAAGACCCTTCTGGCTCAGGCCAGCGTCCCCATGGAGCACCGGAGGGCGGTCGGCGGCCAATCGAAGGTCGACGCCGTAACGCCCGTCATCGCTCATCGCTCGAAGAACATGACCGGCATCATCGGTATCGAGGTGCCAGTCTTCGTTCCAGACCTCCAGCCGATCCGTTCGGGCACCGGCCCAAGCCACACCGGCGCGATTGAGTCGTTCGCTCACGAAATGCTGTCCGCGATCAAGGTCGGTCACCGCCAAGTGAGCCACAAACAGATCCCGGACCGACCACACGGACGGGTTCGCCGGGTCACGATCGATCCCGACCCGAAAGAAGGTCACCTGATATCCGAAACGCCGCCCGTCGACGGCCTCAAGGTTGCCGGTGTAGTACCACCACTCGACCCGGTAGTCGGGATGACTCGCATGGTCCGCCGGGAACTCGAGGACTCGCCCGGCTCGTGCCTGCGCCCACCCCGTATCGGACTCCTGGCCGACCGTCGACTCGGGCAGCGTGACCACCATCACGACAGTCGGCAGGATCAGCATCACCCACCGCCTCATCGTCATCATCGTCCGACACCCCGCCCGGTCATTCTTCTCTCAGATCTGCCATGGTGAGTCCACCCGCCAGCCGCGCCGGATACAGGCCAGCCAGTATGGTCGCGGCCAGAATCGCCAGCGACGACTGCACCAAGAACATGATCGGCAGATGAAACTGGATGGTCCACCCGAAACTTTGCACGTTGATCACGAAGATCAGAATGAGAGACAGCGCCAGGCCTACGACCAGTCCCATGCCAAGACTCACGAAACCGAGCAGACCCGCCTCAACCATGACCATGCGCCGCAGATGCCGGCGCTCGGCGCCAACGAGCCGCAACATCGCCATGTCTCGCCGACGCTCCAGGGCCAGCGTGAGCAGCGTGCTCGCCACGCCAAACATCGACACGAAGATGGCGATCGCCTCGAGCGCGTAGGTAATGGCGAACGTACTGTCGAAGACCTCGAGTACCTGGCGTCGAAGAGCGGCGTTGGTGTTGACGAAAACCCGACCGGTTGAACCAACCGACGCCAGAATTTCTTCACGCGCGACTCGGGGGTCGATGTCCTCGTGCAGATAGACGCTCAGACCGGACGGACGTCGCGCGTCGTAGTGCCGAGCGAAGACGGCTTCATCCATCACGACCAGCCCACGGTCGCTCGAATAGTCAAAATAGACGGCGGCGACATTAAACCCTTTCGGCCCTCCGGGCGTCGGCAGTTCGATTCGGTCGCCAACCTGTGCGTCATAGCGGAGCGAGAAGCTCTCCGACACGACCACGGCCGGCTGCCCAACCGCTGCCGCCATCGCCCGTCGCCCATCCGGCGGCGACTTGAACAACAAGTTGCCGTGCGCCAGCAGCACCTCGAACCGACCCGACCCGACGATGATCGTCGATTCACCATACGGGACATTGATACTGCGGAAGCCATCGACCGCAGTTACTCCGGAGTATTCGACGACGGCCCGCTCAACATCAACAGAGATACCCCCTCGATCACCGACGGGTGACCGTCGAGCGCCCGAGATAAAGAGATCGGCCTGCAGTGTTTGCCCGACCCAGTAGACGACCGTCTCCCGAAAACTCCCGATCATGATGGCGATCGCCACCATCATTGCCAGACTGACCACCAGTGCGGATACCGAGATCGCCAGTCGGCGAATCGCCGCACCAAGATTTGCGCGGGCCAGCATCACCTCGACCCCAAAACGCCGGTCGACGGAACGCGGGATCCGCTGCAGAACCGACAGCGCTACCGGAACCAGCAACGCCGCGCCGCCCACGACGGCTAGCGCTGCGGCCAACCCGTATAGGGGCAACCCGGACACCGGTGGCTGCAAGGCGCAGAGTCCGGCCACCCCGAACAGGACAAGGGCCGACCAAACATACCGACGTGGAAACCGATCATAGACAAGCAGATCCGGCTCTCCTCGTATTGCCGCCAGCGGTGTCAGTCGGGCAGCTTCGTAGGCCGGCAGGAACGCCGCCGCAAGCGCGAGGGGCACGCCGATCGCGAACGACAGCCCGACCTCACCGACACCGACGTCAGGCACCGTCGCTGCGGCCGCGACCCAGAAAGTGCTCACGGTCGACGCCGTCATTCGGACCGCCGCCCGTGCCAGCACCCCACCAAGCGGCGCACCAATGACGCAACCAACCAGGGCCAGACTCAACGCCTCGCCGAGAAACAGCCAGAGAACGGTGGAACGTGAGGTGCCGAGTGTCCGGAGCATCCCGATCTCTGCACGACGGGAGATCACCGAAACCGTGACGGCGTTGTAAACGAGGAACAACCCGACCAGTAACGCGATATACGACAGGGCAGTCAGGTTGAAGTGAAACGCCGCCAACATCGTCTCGACCTGCGCACCGCGACGATCCGGACGCTGCACCGACAACCCCTGCGGTAAACGGTCGCTGATCTCGCGCTCAGCGCGGTCGATGACCTGGCCGTCGCCGAGCTGGATGTCGACACGATCGACCGCCCCGAGGCGTCCAAGCGCCAGCTGCGCCGCGGCGATGTCCATCAGCGCAAAATTACCGTCCAGCACCTGCGCCGGTCCGTCGTCGCCAAGCAACGCGTGAACCACCAGCGGCACCTCGCGGTCGCCGACCAAGAGTTCAACGTCGCTTCCAACCGTGAGACCGTGACGGTCTGCAAAGGCCCTCGTGAGGACGATGGCGTCCGGAGCGGTCAACAACGAGAGGAACTCTTGCGTCGTCATCGGTCCTGCGTTTCGCCCGCGCCCCGCGTCGTCATCGACAAGCTGGTACTCACGGAATGGTCGATCGCGAAGAATATCGACGCCGAGCAACCGAACCAGTTCCCCCCGCAGGTTCGTATCCGATGGGCGTATCAACACATCGCTGTCGATGATCGGGCTGACCCGGCCAAAGGTGCGTAACCACGCCAGTTCGGCCAACCGGTCTTCGGCCACCCCGACGCCCGGGCTGGTGACCTCGAGCGACACCTGACCGGAGACCGCCTGGAGCGCCGTTTCGAAGCCACGCACGGACGCCTCGTTTGCCAGTCGAATCGCGACAACCACGGCGATGCCGATCGCAACGCCGCCAACCGTGACCGCGCTGCGTAGCCGCTCACGCCTGACGTGCCGAACGATGAACCAGCGGAAAAGACTCACGATTAAGGGTTAACGATCTGACCATCTCGCATGTGCACGACCCGTCCCATGCGTGCGGCCACGTATTCATCGTGCGTTGCGAGCACGATCGATGTTTTCGAGTCTCGGTTGAGAGCGACCAGAAGCTCCAGGACCCGAACGCCGTTCTCGGAATCGAGATTGCCAGTCGGCTCGTCGGCAATCAGTACCACCGGCTCGTGAATGACCGCCCGGGCAATGGCGGCGCGCTGGGCTTCCCCACCTGACAGCTGTTGCGGAAAATGATCCAATCGAGACGAGAGGCCAACACGCTCGGCCATCACCTCGACCGCAGCGGTCGCGGACCGTTCGGCGTGGTCTCCAAGCAGCAGCGGGAGCCCGATGTTCTGCGCGACCGTCAGCGTCGGCAGTAAATTGAACGATTGAAAAACGAAACCGACGTGCTGCCGCCTCAGTCGGGTCAATCCGTCATCGCCAAGCGAGTGGAGATCCCGGCCGTTGAAACGCACGATACCTTCGCTCGGACGGTCCATCGCTCCGCAGAGATGGAGCAGCGTCGACTTCCCGCACCCGGAGGGTCCGACCACCGCTAGTCGCTCACCGGCCCTCACGCGAAGGGTGACGCCACGCACCGCTTCAACGGCCTGGTCGCCGCGCTGATAGCGCTTGGACACGTCGAGCGCTTCGAGCACGTGGTCGGGATGAGTCGGAGAAACAGATGATTCACTCACGGTCGGCTTCAGACTGCCACCGGTCGGGCGCCGCCACATACCCTCGACGCGCACACACGACATACTGGCCTTCCTTCTTCACCCGCACCCGTATCGCGTGGCATCCGTTGTCAGGCGGGTGGTCCGGACTGTACCCGAGCGTGTATTGATGACTCAGCTCATCCACGATGCGTGCGGTGGCTGGGACCAGGTCGGGACTATCGTGAATGACTTCTGTATATCCGCCGCTTTCGTCGGTGATTTCGCGCAAGGCTCCTGGATTCACTCGGTCGTTGAGTGGACGCGTCTTCGGCGCATCGATCGCCACCGCGTAGATGAACGCATCGGATCGCCTGATTTGACGGCGGACATCAGCCATGTCCGTATCGCTGGCCGTGTCGGAGCCGTCGGAGATCAGGATGATCGCGGCGCGCTGGTGAGACCGCGTCTTGAACATGGGAAGCGCCATCGCCATCGCCATCGTAGATGGCGGTTGCACCGTACGGTCGTATCTCGTTCAATTGTCCGCCCAGACCCTCCGGACCCGTCGTCCACGCCGCCGCAACCGTCGGATCATGGTTGAAGACCATCAGAAATACTTCGTCGGTCGGTCTCAAGAGGTCGACGAGAAACCGGTCGAGCGCGAACGCCGCGTCGCTCATCCGCTGACCATACATGCTCTCGCTAGCGTCGAGTACGACACCGAGACTGACCGGGACACGGCCCCGCTGGAATTGCGGGACGGGCTGGACCGTCCCGTCCTCGAACACCTCGAAGTCCGCTTCGGTCAGATCGCAAACCAGTCGCCCGTCACCATCACGCACCGACACCGTCACCTGGACAAGGTCGACCCGCGTACGGAACACCTGGGCCCAGGCAAGGTCCAGCATCGAGACGAGTAGCATCAGGAAAAAGAGAAGGCCAGCACCACGTCGAGGACCCGTCGTCACCATCCTGTCCTCAGTAGAGGATAACTCAGTGTCCGGAATGTAACGCCGCGAAGTTCAGTCGATACCGTGAACACCGGGGAACCCACCAGCCGCGAGTGACCGCGCCCGGCCGGTGCACCCATTTTTACGTGGAAACTTGGTACGATGCGTCGGGGAGTGACATCGTGGGCTCCGACACCTGGCACCTGATCGCGATCGCACTCGGCCTCGGGCTTCTCGTCGGGTTACAGCGGGAGTGGACCAAGTCGGACGGCGCCGGGATCCGCACATTCGCCCTCATCACGGTCCTCGGCGCCGTCAGCGGATTGCTAGCCGTCGCCTACGGAGACTGGATCGTCGCGGCAGGCCTGCCGCGGCGCCATCGATCCTTCCGCACCTCGCCCCGCAGTTGACGCCAATGAGCGCCTGGATGGATGCTCGCGATCTCAGCGGGCGTATACCTCCTCGTGCCGCAGCGGGAAGTCCCAGACCGGTTCGCGGTGGGCGACCCTGCCGAATTGATGCCGGCCGTGATCTTTGGCGCCTCTAGCACTCGTACTGTTCGCCGTCGCCGCCGTCCAGCATCAGGTCGGTGACCGAGGCCTGTATGTCATCGCCGTACTCGGGTCGGCTCAGCTCCTGCGGCACGTCGCCGTGGGCTTCGGTCTCGCACTGAGCGGCGGCCTGCTGCTGCTACTGCTGTGGCCAACCTAGAGCCCGTGCGTCAAGCGGCCACGCTTTGACGAATCGGCCACGCGCACCTACCATAAACCTAGTGACATTGTGTCGTACCATGAACTACGCACTTTTTCCGGTCTATGGAATGCTTGATGCCTAATACTCGTCTCTCGCACTTCATGCTCTCCTTAGTCGCGGTTACAGTCGTCGCCTGCGGCGGCGCACCGCCACCCGATGACCCGGTTCCTGATCCTGTGGCCGAGGCAGGCGCAGCTGAGCCGACGCCACCACCGTATCGCGTCTACGTCACCAACGAACGTTCGGGAGACCTGACCGTGATCGCCGGGGACACGCACGAGGTGCTTGCAACCGTGCCGCTTGGCAAGCGCCCACGGGGACTCGCAGTACGCCCGGACGGACGACAACTGTTCGTGGCCCTGAGCGGATCACCGCCGGCACCCCCCGGGGTCGACGAAGCCACCCTGCCCCCGCCCGATCGAGCGGCTGACGGCATCGGTGTGGTCGACGTCGCGACGCAGCAAGTCAGTACCGTCATTCAGGCTGGGACCGACCCAGAGCAGGTAGCCCTGAACCTGGACGGCACGCGTCTCTATGTCGCCAACGAAGATGCGGGAACAACGAGTGTTGTTGACATCGCAACCGGGGAGATCATCTCGACGCTCGAGGTCGGCGATGAACCCGAGGGGGTCACCACGAGCCCCGACGGACGATTCGTTTACGTGACGTCAGAACAGGACAACCAAGTGGCGGTGATCGACGTGGCGACCAACGAAGTCATCGAGCAGATCGAAGTTGGCCCCCGTCCCCGAGCCGTGGCTTTTTCCCCCGACAGCAGCCGAGCCTACGTCAGTTCAGAGAACGGCGCCTCGCTGTCGATCATCGACACCACGTCTCACGAGGTGGTTGCCTCGGTCGACGTGCCCGGTGAGCCGTCCCGACCGATGGGTGTCGCCGTGTCGCCTGACGGCAGTCTGGTATTCGTCTCGACTGGCCGAGGCGGTACCGTCGTGGCTCTCGACACGATGACCGGCGACTCTCGTGGCACCGCCACGGTTGGTGAGCGTCCGTGGGGGATCGCGTTAAGCCCAGACGGTTCGCTGCTCTACTCCGCCAACGGCCCCTCAAATGATGTGTCGGTGGTCGATACCGCGACGATGACCGTCGTGGCCACCATTCCTGTCGGCGACAGCCCGTGGGGTGTCGCGGTCATCGATAACCGCTGACCCAGTCGGCACCGCCGTGCGCCATACAGAGGGTACCGGTCGTCTGGAAACCGATGACCGACTCGCCACCCGTATCGCTCCTTGCTGAGGTCTGACTCAGAACCTACTCAGGCAGGGCGAACACGAAAATCCCGTTAGCACCTACCGGACGACGCTTCTCCGGTGTCAGTTGAGACGGGATCGACGATGCCAGCTCCCACCACCCGACCCAACCGGGACCGCCAGGAACTATTTTCCCCCGGCTGCGTAAGTAATCGGATGTCCCTGCACAGCTGAAGATGTTGGGCGTTCTCTGTCGTAATCTCGTCGAGCGGGCTGTATCCCTAGCCATCGAGTGTTCGACGCCAGTTGAGCCAATCAGCCGGATCGGGATCCTGCGACATGGCATCGGTGACCATGCGGAAACCGCCGCTCTGTGCGTGAGACGATGACAAACCCACTGCGAACGCCAGCACGATGGAAATGCCGAGTGTTAACCGAGTTGGCATACTGCCTCTCCTTCCAGACTGACTTGTTGGCTGTAGCGCTAACCACGCCCGGTGCAAGCCCCGAGTCACTACCCATCACGACTAGCGTGCCCTCCCGCTCATCGCCCACACCACGAAGGCTAATCTAGGTTATGTGGCGCCTCCGGATCACCACTTAGGGCGGTACCGGTTGCCTTAACAACTAACACGACGGTCTCCACGAACTGTCAAGAAAACAGGGGTCAGGCTCTTCCGATTCTTCCGCCAGCGGCAAGTTGCACCCGCAAAGGATGGTGGTGTAGGCTCTCGATCAACCCTACCCCTCTAGATGGCACAACGTCGAGGTGAAAATGCGAGTAATTAGTGTGATTGTCACGTTATTTATAGCCGGCGGTGTTGCCAGCGCGCAAGCGCCATCCAACGAACCGATCGGGACTCTCGCCCAGCTCATGCGCGGCATCATGTTTCCGAACTCCAACAAGCTGTTCGACCTCCAGTCGGTAGAGCCCGGCACCGAGCTGCCGGAGATGAGTTCCGAGATCTCCGAGGCCGTGTCCGCTATCATGGGACCAGCGTCTTCTCGCTTTGCGTCAATCTACCGCGGCTGGCAGGACGTCGAGGGCGCTGCGGTAGCCCTCGCGGACGGCGCCAAGCTCGCCATGCTGGAAGGCCGCCTGTGCGAAAATGGCGTGGCGGCGCCGGTCGACCAAGCGGACTACATTGAAGGTGCCAGGCTCCTCGAGGAATCCGCCGTCAAGGTGCTCGACGCTGCGCGCATCCAGGATTACGACGCCGCCTCTTTCGCGGTCAATTTCCTCGTCGAGTCATGCTCGCACTGCCACAAGGTATACCGCGACGGTCCCGACAGCAGACAGGAACCGCGCTGCCAGTAGCGGGACAACTGCAGCCGGCGTATTTCTCGCTTTCTGGAGATAGTAAAGGGTGATTCGGACCTTATTCGAGTGGATGTCGATGCTGGAAAGCAGCATCTCGCTGCGTGAGGCATTCAATTTCTATCCCTGGTTGTTGACGACGCATGTCCTCTTCACGTCGTGGTTCGCCGGGTTGATCATCATGATGGACCTGCGCTTGGCGGGAATCGGCAACCTCAGCACCCCATTTTCGCAAACACAGAAACGTTTATTCCCGTGGCAGATGGCCACCATGGGACTCAGCTCGCTCACCGGCCTCTTGCTGTTTTACGGCGACCCGATGCGCTTCTACCCGAGCTTCTACTTCTGGCTGAAGCTGACACTGATGGCCCTGGCCGGCGTGAACGCAGTCGTTTTCCACATGACCGTGTATGAGCAGGCCCTCTCGAGGATCGAAGCCAAGCTGACCGAAGCCCGATCGTGGGTCTCTTGGGATTTTTCTGGCGTGGTGCCGTTCGAGGCCAGGGTGGCCGGTTTCCTGTCTCTCGTACTCTGGGCCAGCGTTATTATCACCGGTCGCATGATTGCCTATAGTGCCCTCGTACCGCAGTGGTGGCTTGACTTGGGCCTTAACAACTAGGACTGACGTGATGGACTTGCTACCGTTCTTCCAATGGATGGGTTCAATCCCCCTTAGTACCTATGTTCTTGGCCACACCTGGCCGGCGCCGATCGTGCAGGTGATTCACCTGGTCGCCGTCGCGGTGTTTGTCGGCGCGCTCATCGTGGTCGATATGCGGCTGCTGGGACGTGGGTTCACAGCCAGGCCGTTGGCCGATGTCGCGCGCGACGCGCAGCCGTGGCTGATCGGGGCGTTCATCCTCCTCTTCATCACAGGACTTCCGTCCCTGACTTCGACCGCCCTGAAGCAGTACTACAGCCCGTTTTTCTGGTGGAAGATGGAAGCCTTGCTCCTCGGAGTCATCTTTACGTTCACCGTCCGCCGCAAGATCATTCAGAGCGACGAGGCTCGGCTTGGCTCGGTCTGGCCAAAAGTGGTCGGCATCATGTCGATCGCGATCTGGACCAGTGTGACGATTGGCGCACGGCTGATCGGCCTCATGGGATAGCGCGGTCATAGCCGCAAACTCGATCGACGCTCGCACGGCCGATGCACGCCAATATCGCACTGCTTCCAGGCGACGGAATCGGCCCTGAGGTCGTGTCCGCGGCCACAAAGGTCCTTGAGGCCGCTGCGGCACTGTCGGGCCACACCTTTGCGCTCACCAGCCATCCGGTAGGGGGCACTGCGCTCCGCGCCGGCGAGGCGCCCCTTCCGACAGCAACCCGAGACGCCTGTGTCGCTGCAGACGCGGTACTGTTGGGTGCCGTTGGGGACCCCGAGTTCGACCAAGCACCAGGAGACCGTCGTCCAGAAACTGCCCTGCTCCAGCTTCGTCAGGAACTAGGCGTCTTTGCGAATTTGCGACCGGCCAAAGTCTGGCCCGGTCTCGAAGGGGGTAGCTCGCTCAAGCCCGAACTGATCAAGGGACTCGACCTCCTCATCGTGAGAGAGCTGACGGGCGGGCTGTACTATGCCGAACCTCGTGGCCGAACCGACGACGGTCTTTCAGCGTTCAACACCATGCGATACTCACGCGCTGAGATCGAGCGGATCGCGAAGGTGGCCTTCGAGAGTGCCCGCCAGCGTGACGGTCGTGTGACATCCGTCGACAAGGCCAACGTGCTCGAAGTTTCTCGTTTCTGGCGCGAAGTGGTGATCGATGTCGCGGTCGACTATCCGGATGTCACGCTAGAACACCAGCTCGTCGATTCATGTGCGTTGCTACTGGTCACCCACCCCCACAAGTTTGACGTGCTTCTGGCAGGGAACCTCTTCGGGGACATTTTGTCAGATGAGGCCGGGGCAATTGTGGGTTCGCTGGGACTGTTACCCTCGGCCAGCATCGGCGGCCGGGGTGGCCTCTTCGAACCGGTGCACGGCTCCGCACCGGACATTGCCGGACAGGATCTAGCCAACCCGGTGGCGGCAATCGCGTCGGCCGCACTATTGCTGCGTCACGGCCTGGGTCTTGGTGAGGAAGCGGAGATCATCGAGACAGCGATCGGCGAGACGCTCGTTGCGGGCATCCGGACCGCCGATCTCGGCGGCACTGGGACACCGGCATCCTGCTCGACGATGACCCAGGCTATTCTCGACCGCCTCCCGTCCTGACCACGACTCTCGACCGACGACTTACGACTCCCGACCCTCGAGCACTGGCAGCCTCGCCGACTCCCAGGCCGCGAGCCCGCAAGCGACCTCGCTGATCTGATCCATCTTCCGGCGCTGAAGCAAGCTCGCGGCGATCGACGAGCGATATCCGCCGGCACAGAGCACGAGGAGGAGCCGGTCAGCCTTAGGCGGGTCCCACTGAAGCAGGCGGCTGCCGGGAACGTGTTTCTGCTCGTACTCCACCGTGGACCGCACGTCAATCAAGAGCGGCGTGCCGTCCAGCCTCAGACGCTCTCGCGCGAGCGGCCGGCTGACACCCGACCCGGGGCGTGTCGGTCAGGTCGGGGCGGCTGTCAAGGCTGAGTATCCCGTGCTCGAGGTATCCCGCTGCGGATCGACCACGCCGCGACATCGGAATCCTCGTCTCCGACCAAATAGGATGCGTGAGCCAGGCAGTTGAGGTAAAACTGCTTGAGAATCACGTCATAGCTCCCATCGACCGCTCTTGATCCGACGCACCATAACTACTTTGTTATCATAAGCTGAAGACCATCACATTTCGTCAAGGTGGGCCCGCCTCGTGAACCTATCAGAGCTTCAGGTGTTCCTGACCGTCGCCAACGAACGAAGTTTCTCCCGGGCTGCCGCCCGGCTTCACCGCACTCAGCCCGCGATCAGTCAGGCTGTGAGACGACTCGAGGAAAGCCTCAATGAGCGACTCTTCGACCGCTCCTCGAAGGGTGGACAGCTGACTGAGGCCGGAACGATCTTACTGGACTACGCCAAGCGTCTCGAGCGTCTCACGCGCGAGGCGAAAGGCGCTATACAGGAGCTTCAGGATCTTCGACGGGGACACGTGTTGATCGGGGCGAACGAAGCGGCAGCCCACGTTCTGCTGCCGGTCATCAAACGGTTCCGCGAGGACCATCCACAAGCTCAGGTTGAGGTAAGCCGACAACCGGCGAGCCAGATCGCCGAGGAGGTCCTGAGCCGCACGCTCGATTTCGGAGTCTTGACGTTTTCGCCGCGCGAGCGAGGTCTGGCAGGTCTCACGCTCGGGGAGGATGAGCTGGTCATGCTGATGCACCCAGAGCACCCGCTCGCCAAACGTCAAGAAGTGACAATGGAGGAATTCCGGCGACAGACGGTCATCGCCCACAACGACCCGTCACCGACCCGCGAGAGCGTCCTACGACTGTACGAGGAACGTCATACGCCGATCAATATCCAGATTGCGCTACCGAGCCTCGACGGGATCAAGCGTGCGGTTGAGATGGGTTCTGGCGTCGCACTCCTCCCGAAACGATGTGCGCTGTCGGAACTGGCCAGCGGGCGACTCAGGGCGGTCACGGTGCCCGGTTTGGAACTTCCTCAACAGGTTCAGCTTATCTATCGTCGTTCCGGAGAAATGTCACACACTGCGGAAGCGTTCCTGAAAGTGGCGAGGGCAGTCGCGCAGGCCCGCGACCCAGGCCGCTCGCCAAAGGCCTCGGACGGACGGGCCAAGCCGTGAGAACTCAGAACGCCATGAGATTCCGCACGGCGGTCGCGATGTCAGACGCCTGTGGCAAAATGGCATCTTCGAGCGCTGGGCTGTACGCGCAGAACGCATCCTTCGCAGCAAGACGGCGCACCGGGGCATCGAGTGACGAAAACAGCTCGTCGGCGATACGGGCTGCGATCTCGGCGCCATAACCCCAGCTGACCCAGTCTTCGTAAACCACGAGCACACGGCTGGTCTTTTCCACTGACCGCTCGATGGCCGGCCAGTCGTACGGGCTCAGCGACCGGAGGTCGATGACCTCCACCGAGCATTGACCATCCTCTGCCAGACGCTCGGCAGCCTGCACTGAACGAACAACCGTTGAGCCGTAGGTCACGATCGTGAGGTCACGTCCCTTGCGGACGACGTTCGCCGTTCCGAACGGAATCATGTAGTCGGGACCCGGATACGGCGCCCGATTGTGAACCTGCCGATACAGGTGTTTCGGCTCGAGAAACAAGACCGGATCATCGCTACGAATTGCTGTGCGTAGGAGCCCACTGGCATCGAGCGCCGTCGATGGCATCACGACCCGTAGGCCTGGAATATGGGTGAACGCCACCTCGCCCGATTGGCTGTGATACACCCCCCCTCCGCGCAAATAGCCACCGATCGGTGCGCGGATGACCACCGGGCAGGTGAACTGGCCATTTGACCGCCATCGCATGTTCGCTAGTTCGTTTCGGATCTGCATCATGGCCGGCCAGATATAGTCGAAAAACTGAATCTCGACGACCGGCTTCAGTCCGCGTAACGCCATCCCGATCGCCCGACCGACGATTCCGGCCTCGGCGATCGGTGTGTTCCACACGCGGTCGCTCCCGTGCACCCGCTGGAGTCCCGCGGTGGCCTTGAAGACGCCGCCCTTCCCTTTGAGGTCATTGAGTAGGTCGTCTCGACTCACATCGGCCACGTCCTCACCAAATACCACGACCCGGTCGTCACGTCTGAGCTCATCCCCGAGACAGTGATTAATCACTTCGATCATCGTCTGGGGTGCCCCACCACTCTCCGGAATTCCGGAGAAGGCCGGGCCGGTCGGATCGGTATCCGAGTACACACACGATAGGGCGCTTGTCGGATCGGGTGGCGCCGCCGCTGCCGCTGCAGCCGCTGCACTGGCAACCTCATTCTCAACCTGTTGCTCCAGTTGACTGAGCTCGGTGTCGCTGACGAATTGCTCGCTGAGCAAGTACTCACGAAACCGGGGCACCGGATCACGCGCAAGGTCAGCTTCGCGCTCCGGACCGGGACGATACGCGCCGTCGTCATCCGAATCCGAATGCGGGTGAAGCCGAAGCACGTGCGCGTGCACCAGCGCCGGACCGTGCCCCGACCGACAGTGCTCGGCCGCCGCCGCAAGCGCCCGATAGCTCGCAATGGGGTCAGCCCCGTCACAGGTTCGTACAAGAAGATGGGGAAAATTTTCGACCAGTTTCGAAATATCTCCACCCGGCGTTTGCACGTCGACTGGAACACTAATCGCGTACCCGTTGTCTTCGATCACGAATAACACCGGTAGCTTGCCGGCCGACGCCGCGCTGATCGCCTCCCAAAATTCACCTTCGCTCGTCGACCCTTCACCGGACAGCACGCAGGTGATCTCCGACTGGTTGTGCTCCAGGTTGTGGCTGGCCGCTACTCCTGGGTGACGCGTCAAATAGATCGTGGCCTCGGCACACCCGACCGCGTGCAGGAAGTGCATTCCAGTCGACGACGACCGCGAGGCGATGTGTAGCGGGCGGCTCCCCCAGTGGTTCGGCATCTGCCGCCCCCCGGAGAACGGCGCGGTGCCGGAGCCTGCGGCCTCAAGCAAGATGTCCGCTGCAGTCATGCCAAGGGTCAGGCAGAGCGCCTGGTCGCGGTAGTATGGGTAAACCCAGTCGACCCCGGGTCTGAGCACGAGTCCAGCTGCCGTGAGGAGCGCCTCGTGACCCGCACAGCTCAGCTGAAAGAACGTTTTCTGCTGGCGCTTGAGCGCCCGCTGGCGTTCATCGACCTGCCGCGAGAGAAACATCCCCCGATACAGACGAATGAGGTCGGTGACACTGATGTCAACGGAATGCTCGCTCTGCAACGTCATCGCACTGTCTCGCAAATGACCAGCGCAGGAGGAGCCGGAAGAGGCCGACGTGTCACGTGAAGTGATGATGACAAAAATGAACGCGCGGGCTTGGCTGAACCAAGTAATAGCATGCTCGATCAACTACAGAAGAAAGGCTCGCATCGACCCCAAGGTAGATTATCAGATGGCGACACCGCAGGCTCACCGCTCTTGCAAGCGTAAACGCGCTTACTAATATAAGTAGTAATAATAATTATACTAATGAGACTCCGTCGTCCGGCCGAGAGCCCCTGTAGAACAAACCATGGATTTCGCACTGAGTCAGGACTAGCAGCTTCTCCGGCGGTCTATCCGCGAATTCGCCGAAACAGAGATCACACCACATCGACACCGGTGGGATGAAGACCAGCACTTCCCTATCGAGCTGGTCCCAGCGCTCGGCCGTCTGGGTCTCATGGGCATTCAGATCGCCGAGGAACACGGCGCCGCCGCCATGACGACTCTCACCTACCGCCTCTGTATTGAGGAGCTTGCGCGAGTCTATCCTGCAATCGCGCTCTCGGTGGCGGCGTTTGGCGACAGGACGCTACACGTGGAGCGGCATCTCGAGAACCCTCGACATATTGAAGCGTAAGTCGTTGGAGATCGCCACGGCCATCTCGTTCAACTTTTCGAGCGAGAGTGCTCGGTCCAACGGCGCTACCAGAAGGCCCTCGAAGAGACACCATCCGCCGCGGTCTCAGACACTCGGGCCACCGCCCGCGGCACCCGTCTCTCTGACACCAGCGTGACAAACTCGACCGATCTCGGCGAGCGGGATCGAACTAGCCAATCCGACCGTACCAGTGGTAGCATCGGCAACGGTCGGGGCGCTTGTAGGCTCAGATGGTGCGTTACGTCTGACCAGGAGTCGAAAGGAAACATTATGGGCAACTGGAAGCCGTCCCACGTGGGGACTCTACCGCTCGCTATGATCCTGCTTCTCGGGCTCACTTTCTGGGGTGCCCGAGCCGACGCTCAAGAAACTGAAAACCCGTTCACAGGACCGGTCGATGTCCGGATAGGGGAGCGGCTCTTTGAGGCCCAGTGCAGTAACTGCCATGGCCTCGCCGGCACCGGTAACCCAGAGGCGGGCGGACCCGACCTTACGACCGGCCGCTTTAGAACGGCAAGCACTGATGCCGGTCTCTTTCGTGTGGTTCGGGAGGGTATTCCCGGAACCTCCATGATCGGGATCAAACGCAACTCGTCCGATCAGGCCGTCTGGCAGGTCGTGACCTACCTTGAATCGCTCAATCCGGCCGATTCACTCGACAACCTCCCCGGGTCGGCGACCGCCGGGCGGCAGCTGTTTGAAGGGAAGGGCAACTGCGGCCGTTGCCACATCGTGAACGGCAGCGGTGGACGTCTCGGGCCAGACCTGTCGCAGGTTGGCGAGCGACGCCCGCAGACCGACCTCCGGTCTGATCTGACCGACCCTAATGCCGAGGTCGACCCGCGGTGGTGGACTCTAACAGTCACCCAGGAGGATGGCTCGGTCGTCCAGGGTCTCCGCATGCACGAAGATTCGTTCTCGCTGCGGCTCATGGATGAGCAGGAGGGTCTGCGATCCTTCTCGAAATCTCAGATCCGGTCGTTCGAACGAGACAAGAACTCGACCATGCCAGCCTACAGGTCACTCACGGCAACAGAGCAGGACGACCTGATCACCTATCTCTTGAACCTTCGGAGGGAGCAATGACATTCACTCGAGTCACTACCTTACTGGCCGTTGTCGCGTCCGCGCACCTGACGCTGGCTCAGGAGCTGACAGGAGACGGAGGGATGCCACCCTTCTCGCCGGTCACCTGGGAACGGCTGCTCAACGCGGCAGACGAACCTCAGAACTGGTTGATGTACTCCGGAACGTTTGACGGTCAGCGGTTTAGTCGTCTCGACCAGATCGACACCGGCAACGTCGACGGTCTCAAACTCGTGTGGGCTCACCATATTCCTCAGCTCGACCGTAATGAGACAACCCCTCTCGTCGTCGACGGCGTGATGTTCATAACCGAATCACCGAGCAACGTGACCGCTGTCGACGCCGCCACCGGTCGCCCGTACTGGCGATACGAGCACGAGCTACCCGACGACCTGCGTGTTTGTTGCGGCCGAAACAATCGTGGGGTCGCCATTCTCGACGAGACGCTTTACATGAGCACCCTCGATGCCCACGTCGTGGGTATCGACGCACGCTCGGGTAGCCTGCTGTGGAACACCGAGGTGGCCAACTACCAGGAGGGCTACAGCAAGACCGCAGCGCCACTGATCGTCAAGGACAAGGTCATCACCGGTATCGCGGGCGGTGAGTTCGGCATCCGTGGCTTCCTCGATGCGTACGACGCCAAGACCGGGACACGTGATTGGCGGACCTACACGATTCCAGGGCCAGATCATCCCGACAATCGATCGTGGGCTGGTGATTCCTGGCGAACCGGTGGATCCCCGACGTGGATCACCGGGTCGTACGACCCCGAGCTCAACCTTATCTACTGGGGCACCGGCAACCCAGGGCCGGACTACAAGGGCGACATCCGAGGTGGAGACAACCTGTATGCCGATTCCGTGCTTGCACTCGACGGCGATACCGGTGAGATGTCCTGGTACTTCCAGTTCACGCCTCACGACGTCCATGACTGGGATGCCATTCAGATACCGGTGCTGGCCGATATCGAGGTCGACGGCAAACCGCGCAAGGCGATGCTGTGGGCCAACCGGAACGCGTTCTACTACACGCTGGACCGTGAAACAGGCGAATTCCTGGTGGGAAAGTCGTTTGCTCGTCAGACCTGGGCTGAAGGGTTGGACGACAATGGCCGACCCATTCGCCGGCCCGGGAAACTTCCGACTGTCGAAGGCACACTCGTGGCGCCGACCGCCGGTGGCGCCACGAACTGGTGGTCGCCCGCCTTTAGCCCACGGACCGGCCTCCTCTACGTCAACGCCTTCGACGGCGAAGCGAACTTCTATATCCGGGACGAGGAGTATACGGCCGGTGACCGATACACCGGCGGCGGCACCGACGCCCCGCTTCCGATCGACAACTACATGAGTGCCATCCGCGCGATCGAGCCAGCAACCGGTGATATCCGCTGGGAGTTTCCGATGGAGGCCCGCTCCCGAGCAGGGGTCCTGGCCACGGCCGGAGACGTCGTCTTCAGCGGTACCGTCGACGGATATTTCTACGCCCTCGACGCCAGGACCGGGGAGGAACTTTGGCATATCGCGCTCGGCGGACGGATGAACGCCTCGCCGATGACTTACGCTGTCGGTGGGCGGCAGTACGTAACGATGCCGTCAGGCAACGTGGTCTACACGTTCGCGCTCGACAACTGACCGGCTTGACAACCGAGGAACCCGACGAGCTGCGGCGTCTGAGCAAGGCGAATCGAGAACTCTGGATCGAACGGGAGATCCCAAAAGCTCCGCGACCTTCTTCGCCAAGCACCAGGCGCGAGGTTTGCGTGGATTGCTGCGGAGAAGGCCTGCTTTCCAGTCGCGAAGCTCTGTCGGGCGCTGGACGTGTCGCTGAGTGGCTTCTACGCGTGGCACACCCGGCCAAAATCGGCGCATGGCCAACGCGACCAGCAACTGCACGTGCTGATTCACGCGTCGCCGGTAGAACATCTCTCTAAGAAAACAGACTCATTGGCCTGCTTCAGTTTGACGAGGTATAACTGAGGGTATCGATCGGACCCTCCCATGAAAACAGGGGCTATCGGCCCCTTCAGTCTGTAACAACTACACCGGAAGACAGCGCCCGCGGCGGGTCGGTCGAAAAGCACTATCGTGTCCGCGGTGACTTCCCGAGAGAACATTTCTGGCATGGTCTTTGGAAACGTTGCACGAGTGCGCCGAAGCATCATCGTCGTTTGGCTGCTTTTCGCGGCCGGTGCGGCCTGTGACAGTGGCCGAACTCTCTCTCCGCTGAGTCCCAGCGATGTGCTATCCGACCCTCGACTGGCCGTCGAGGTGCTCGCCCAATGGTCTCCGTACGTCGGGATTCACGTGACCGGTGAGGCGCAGGCCGCGTATCGCGATGCCGTGTCTGCCTTGCAGTCTGCAGGCCGGCTGCGAGGGGCCCGGATCGAGATCTCCCGAAGTCTCAGCGCGGCCGACCCGACGTACCGCACCATCAGGGACACCGGCATCGAGTTGCTCGGGCTCATCAGTAACGAATTCCTCTTCTCGGCGAATGTCGAGCAAGAGATTGACCAGATCTTCGCCGCCTTTCCAGAGATACGTCATTTTCAGATCGGCAACGAAGTTACGACGATCCTTCCGACCTCGGGACCAACGGTCACCATAGAGCAGTACATGACGCTGTTTCGGCAGATCTACGACCACGTACAGAATCGCCACCCGGGGCGCGCCACACTGCTGACCCAGTCCACCCTCGGTTCGGGCTTACGCGGACCAGAGGAGCTGGAGTCAATGGTGAATCTCGGGATCACTGATTTCGATCCACGTCATGTCATCATCGCCATCAATTTGTACGACCTCGACCATGTTGGTCAGTACTCCGGACTACTCGGGGGAGCGCTCCGTCAGTTCCGTCTGTGGGTCACCGAGTCGGGTATCCGAGATCCAGATCTGCACATGTCCTGGATCCGGGATAACTACCCGCGCATCCGTAACCTGGTAAGGGCGGAACGGGTGTACTGGTACATCATGTGGGGCGGGGACACCGGCCCAGACACGGGCTTCAGCCTTATCCGCAATCCTGAGAACTTCCCACACTACTCGAGGAGCCCGCTTTTCGAGCTTCTCACCGGCAGACCGTAGACCGATGATGTGGCACCACCCGACGTCGTTCGGCACGCTCGCCTTCGTCGTGTGCTTCAGCCTTCCGGCGGAGGTCTTGGCACAGTCTTCAGACACGAGAACGGATGGTCGCCGCAAGTCCGCGACGTATCTCCAGGCAGGCATCGCCCACGGACAAGCTGACATTTTCAAGCGCAGTAGCCTGACGCAGTGGGACGTGAACCTCTTCGGCGCAAACTACGATCTAGTGAGCGCGAAGCTGGAGTTCGAGAGCTACTTCGGGGACACCCTACTCCAGCTGTCCGGCTTCTCGATCGGCTACCGAAAAGACGACCTACGCCGCGCCGAGTCGGGTCACATGTTCAGTGGGAGCGTCTTTCGTGACTTCGATGTGAAGGTGTTCGCCGTCAAGGTCGGCGGCGGCGTCGAATGGGGTCTGCCCTCTCTCAACTTCGACCAGACCGAGTTCGCGCTCACAGACGATAGAACGGTCAGGTATCGGCACACCTACATGCATCGGAATGCCGACGTGCCACTTCTCGGCACGGCCAGCGACGGCACGGTCTATCCATTCATCGAGCTCAGCATCGTGCAACGACCTTCGTTCTTGTTGTTCGAAATAGGGATGCGCGTCGGCATCACGAGGTTCAACGTCGATGACTTCGAGATTGACCCGACGGGTCAGCTTCTCCAAGCTCTGGGGCGAACGCGCGTGCTCGTGCCGTACCTTTTCGCCGACTTCGGCATCCGGTTGTTCTAGCCAACAGGTCGGTGCTACGGCGCGGCGAGCAGGCTTGCTGCGCTACACACGAAGAGCCGCCCAGTACAAACCAAGGCAGTGCCTTCTACGCCATCGAGGTGAGTGGCTCCGTTGTTAGTGCGTGGTCCGGTTCGTGGGCCAGATCAAGGTCGTCCACGTTGGAGGCTTTTCGTATATGTCGCCAAAGAGAGCGTGCGAGAGACTGCGACTTCAGCCGAATAAGGGTGGGACTTCAGACAGGAAGATTGTGGACAAGTGGTTGAGGCGGGTGCGATTCAACTCGCGAGCACTGAGATTCTTCGAGGACCTCGGCTGGGCTGAGTGGATCGCCGCGGCCTACGCGGACCAGATCGACGATTCGGTTCTGACGATACAAGAGAATTGCAAGCTCCACGACCTGCTGAGTCGGCTTTACCTATTGCAGAACTAGCGAGACTTTGAACGGGTATTGGCTCACGCCGTGACGAGTTCAGAGCACGCTCGTAGCCGCTGTGTTTAGTAGGAGACCGGCGACTCCAGAAGTCTGGTCACATCACGTGGCCCTTCGTCACGGACCAGGCCCAGCGGATAGGACAGGCAGCGGGGGGGGCGCTCGAGTTC
>Ga0310123_10000990_pt1 | contig 24399 bp, 15 predicted proteins | sample CB6_AW_1057_MG_FD_203505 | JGI IMG/M metagenome (GOLD analysis project Ga0310123, IMG submission 203505) | Marine microbial communities from Western Arctic Ocean, Canada - CB6_AW_1057 | ecosystem: Environmental > Aquatic > Marine > Oceanic | place: Canada: Western Arctic Ocean | collected... | reverse complement strand
AGGACGGGCTGGTTACCTCGATCGAACTGCCGTCGACCGAGTTCTATGCCAGCGACGAACACGACCTGATGATGTTCATCGGCAAGGAGCCGAACCTGAGGTGGCAGGCGTTTGCCGATTGCCTGTTTCACCTGGCGCATGACTCGGGAGTGACCCGGATCCTGTTCGTGGGGTCCTTCGGCGGAGCTGTGCCGCACACGCGTGATCCGAGACTCTACACGACCTGCTCGAAATCGGAGCTGCTGAGCGAGATGGAGCAGTTCGGGATGAGGCGGACCGGGTACGAGGGGCCGGGGTCGTTCATGAGTTACCTGATGAGCCGTGCCGAGGATGCGGGGCTCGAGATGGTCTCACTGATCGCCGAGATTCCTCACTACCTGACCGTCACCAACCCTTCGAGTATCGAGGCGGTCAGCCGACGCCTGGCCAAGATCCTGCAGCTGCCGCTGGAACTCGATGAGCTTCGCTCGGCGAGTACCGAGTGGGAACTGGAAGTGTCCAGCGCGATCGATGAGAACGACGAGTTGGTCGAGCGGGTGCGGGAGTACGAGGAGGCCTACGACAACGAGCTGCTGGGGATCGAGCCGGAGGTCGACGTGATGGGCCCCGACGATCTCGGCGATGTCGACGGCCTGATCCTGGATGACCTGGGTCCCGACTGAGTCGGCCGACGCGGGTCGCTCTAGTACTCCATCGCCGCGGGCGTGGTGCGGTCGATCGGGACGTCGATCAGCCTGGGTCGCGGATCGGTCAGCGCCTCGCTGAGTACCTCGGTCAACTCACCCGGCTCGCTGACACGGCAGGCATCCACTCCCAGTGACCCGGCCAGTGCTACGAGATCTACTTCGGGCTCGACCAGGTCCATGCCGACATACTGGCCCCGGGTGGCGTGAGGCAACCCGATGCCGCGAGCTCCGACCTTGAGGATCTGGTATTGGGCGTTGTTGGGGATCACGAAGGTGACCGGGATGTTGTAGCGGGCTGCAGTCCACAGGCCCTGGATGCCATACATCGCGGCACCTTCGCCGATGATGCCCAGCACCGGTCGGTCGGGCCAGGCCAACTGGACACCGATCGCGCAGTTGAGTCCCCAGCCCAGTCCCCAGCCGCGGTGGCCGAAGTAGCCGCTGGGGTCCGAGATCGCGCCGAGCCGTTCGAGGTAGGTGTTGGTCGTGGTTACAGCCTCCTCGATGACCGCAACGTTGGGAGGCAGTGCCCGGGCGATCGATGACATCAGGGCCAGGGAGGTCATGGGGCGGCGGTCGAGTTCTGTTGCGGCCCGGGCCTGCAGAGCGGCGCGGGCTTCGGCGTGAGTCGACTCGCGGAGGGTACGCCGCTGTGAGATCGATTCGTGCTGGGCGGGTGTCAGATGCTCGGCGAGTTGTTGGGCCAACTCGGCCAGGGTCGGCTTCAGTCCCCCGTAGACGGCCACCTCGGTCGGGTAGTTCTTTCGCAACTCCCACGCGTCGTGGTCCAGGTGCACCAGCCGGACGTGCTCGGGGATGGCACGCTCGGGTTCGTAGTGGACGTAGAGCCTGAGCACATCGAGGCCGACGGCGAGGACGACGTCAAACTCGGAGAGCCGCTCGTTTATCTCCGGTGCCCACAGCGGCAGGCCCGGTGCCGAGAGCGGGTGGGTGCAGGGGAAGCCGAGTCGTCCGTGGGTGGTGCCCGCTTCGCTGATGACCGGGGCGCCGAGCGTTTCGGCAACGGCGACCAGTTCGCTGATGGCATCGCTTTCGACCACCCGGCTGCCAGCCAGGATCGCCGGGTTGGTGGCGGTCGAGAGCACGTCGACGGCGCGGAGTAACTCGTCGGGCGGGGGACGGAACTCCGAGTCGATCGGGGTGGGGGGGGTGAGGTCCAGCGGGGGAGATTCCTGCTGCTGGACGTCGACGGGGATCGAGAGAAAGACGGGGCCGGTGGGGGGCATCATCGCGGTCTGGATCGCTCGACGCATCGCCGCGGGGATGTCCTCGACCCGCTGGACTTCCGCGGACCACTTCGTCCACGGACGAGCCACCTCGACCATCTCGCCCCAGAGGATCGGTTCGCTGAAACGGAGTCGGCGGTCCTGTTGGCCGGCGGTCACGATCAAGGGAGTGCCGGCGCGGTGGGCGTTGTAGAGCATGCCCAGGCCGTTGCCCAGGCCCGGGCTGATGTGCAGGTTGACCACGCCCGGCTGACGGGTCGCCTGGGCATATCCCTCGGCAATCCCCATCACCGGGACCTCCTGAAGGCCCAGGATGTATTCGAGACGGTTTTCGGAGACCATCGCGTCGGTCAACGGCAACTCGGTCGAACCGGGGTTGCCGAAGATGTAGCGGACGCCGGCGGACGCCAGCATTTCGAGCATGATCTGGGCGCCGTTCATGGGCGGGGGGTGTCGGGGGCGTGTCGGGGGCGTGTCGGAAAGAGTGATGGAAGCGGAGAGGCCGCGACTGATGAGGATAGGCGATTGTGGTCGGGGATTCACGTCGAACAATTCGAGTCAAGAAAACTCCATAAAACTGCCGATTCTGTTATTGACACTGTAACATAACACTGTAATATACGGTCATGAGCAACTTGTGCACGATTGGTGAGTTGAGTGACCGGGTGGGTCGGGTGTTGTCGTTGACCGGTGCGGATCATCAGGCATCGGGTCGGATCACGGCGTTGCCGGACATCCGCACGCTGCGTTATTACACGACTCGCGGCCTGTTGTCTCCGCCCGAGGAGACTCGAGGCCGAACGGCCTTTTACGGTCGTCGCCACCTGGTCCAGGCGGTGGCGATCAAGCGATTGCAGGCGGCCGGTGAGTCACTGGAATCGATCCAGCAGCGGCTGCTGGGCGCGACGGCAACTCAGTTGGAGCAATGGGCCAACATACCCGAGTCGATCTGGGGTCAGTTGGATCGTTCGGAGTCCGAGTCGCCAGCCGAGATGTCACCACCGGCCCCACCGGCCCCGACATCCTCTTCGCCGGAACCGGCGCTGCGGATGTCTTTCCGGAGAGACCCGGATCCCGGGTCAGCGGCTGGAGCCGAGCCGCCGTCCGAGGCCAACTTGGCCTTCTGGGCTGCCGCTCCCGAGTCGACTCGGCCTTCGAACTCTTCGGGCAAGCTTGCTGTTCAGTGGGAGTTGGTTCCGGGCGTACGGGTGACCTGGGACGACGCTTCCCAGGCCTCTCGAGCTGCGGAGGACCCCGGCTGGCGGCGGGCCGTATCGGCTCTGGCATTGCAGGCGGCGCGCATCGTCGCGGAATCGGGAGACGATTGGGCTTGATTGGCCCTGATTGGCACGGAGCCAGTCAACAACAACCATTCAAAAACATCGACCCAGAGAAAATGGAGAGAACCATGATTCAGGAACGAGTACTGCCCATATTGGACCTGCCCGATTCGTTGACTTCGGATTCCACAGCCGGTTTCGGTGCCCTGGAGACATCTCGCGGCTGTTTGCCTCTTGTGGCGATGGACGTCACATCCGACGTCTCGGGACTCTGGTCCCGGACCCGGATCACTCAGACCTACTGCAACACGACCGACGGTCCGATCGAGGCGACCTACATCTTTCCGTTGCCTGATCGGGCCGCGGTCCATTCGTGTGTGCTTTACATTGGCGAGCGTCGTGTGGAGTCGGAGTTGAAGGAGCGAGCGGCTGCTCGTGCCGAGTACGACGAGGCGATTGCGACGGGACATCGTGCGGCGATTGCCGAGGAGGACCGCAGCGGGGTCTTCAGCCTGCGAGCCGGCAACATCCCATCAGGTGAGAGTGTGCGGGTCGAGTTCGAGATGGTGGGTCCATTGGAGATCGACAGTGGCGAGGCCACGGTCCGGTTCCCGCTGGTGGTGGCACCTCGATACGTGCCCGGTTCGAAGCTGGAGGGTCTTTCGGTCGGCCTGGGCACGGTGTCTGACACCGACGAGGTCCCTGACGCCTCGCGGGTGACTCCCCCGGTGCTGTTGCCCGGTTTCCCCAACCCGGTCGACTTGTCTCTGAGCGTGACGATCGATCCCGCCGGCCTGGAACCCTCACCGGGCGCCTGGCGTGATCAGCTTCGCTGCACTCTGCACTCTGTCGTCACCGAATCGGGTTCTCCCTGGACGGTCCGACTGCGTCCCGGCGAGCGATTGGATCGCGACTTCGTACTCCGGTTTCCGGTCACGTCTGCTCAAACCGCGGGCACTCTACAGGTCAGCCCCGCGACCGAGACTCGTTCGGGCACGCTGGCGGTGACGTTGATCCCCGACGACCTGGGCCCCGACGCGACTTCGAAGCCCCGGGACGTGGTGGTCCTGGTCGACCGTTCCGGCAGCATGCACGGCTGGAAGATGGTTGCAGCCCGCCGTGCGGCGGGGCGCCTGATCGACAGCCTGGGTGATGACGACCGATTCGGAGCCATCGCGTTTGACCACGAGGTCGAGACCCAGGTCGAGGGCCTGCAGTCGGCCAGTGATCGAAACCGTTTTCGGGCGGTCTCGTGGATGTCCAATCTCGAGTCGTGTGGTGGAACCGAGATGGGGGAACCGTTGGAGTTGGCAGCACGCTGGCTGGCCGAAGCTAGCGAAGCGGCTGATCGCGATCCGATCATCGTGCTGGTCACCGACGGCCAGGTGGCCGGCGAGGACATGCTGCTGCGACAACTGCAAGACGCTTCGGGCCCACGGATGCCTCGCGTCTTTTCCGTCGGCATCGACCAGGCGGTCAATGCCGGCTTCCTGCGTCGATTGTCCGATTTGGGAGGCGGTTTGTGCGAGCTGGTCGAGAGCGAGGATCGGCTTGACGAGGTGATGGACCGCATCGCCTGCCGCCTGCGGCCACCGCGGCTGAGTGAACTGTCGATCGAATCCGACGGCATCGAGTGGGACGCCGAGAGCCTTGTACCGGGGCGGCTGCCGGACCTGTTTGCCGGACGCCCGGTCACGATCCTGGCCCGTCATTCCAGCCGTGACCTTCTCAAGGGCCTCGTGATCCGGGCCCGGCGACCCGACGGTTCGAGTTGGGAGTCACGCCTCGAGGCCATTGCCGGCGACGAGTCGATGCTGGTCAGTGCCTGGGGTCGCCAGCGGGTTCGGGAGCTTGAGGACCGTGTGGCGAGCGGGGCAATCGGCGACGTCGAGGAATTGCAGCGGGAGATCGTGCGGGTGTCGCTGGAGAGTGGTGTGCTGAGTCGTTACACGGCGTTTGTGGCAGTCGACGAGGCCGAGACGATCGACAGCCAGGCTCCTCCGCAGCAAATTGTTCAGCCGGTGGAAATGGCGGCTGGCTGGCTGGCCTCCGCGATGCCGAAGCGCGCGGTAGGAATGCACTTCATGTCTTCGCACTCGATGGCTGAAGATGTGGACATGATGCAGTGCGACCATAAGGTTCAGCCAAGTTACCTCGAGGCACCGTCTGCCGGCCCAGTTGATGTCGGGAGGTTTCTGGAGGCCGTCGAAGTACTCGAGGAGCTCAGCTGGATGCAGCCGATCGAGGAACCGGTGCCTGCTCTGGCTGCTTTCGCCAAGCTGCTGAAGAGGCTTCGACGCCTGGCCCGTCGTCGGAATCACTCGGGGGTGGTCTTGATCGAGCGTCTCTACGACGACACGGTGGCCTATCTCAAGTGGCTGCGTCGGCCGAAGGGCCGGCCCGGGCCGTTCGCGACGATCGAGGAGTGGATCGAGCGGGCGGAGTTGGTGTTGAGGGAGTTGGCTGGAGTTGGTGATCCGGACGACTCGGGTGATGTGGGCGACGTTGGCCCGAGGGATGCGTTTTGGGCATCGCACGCCAGTTGAGGGGTGGGGACAGGCACGTCGCCTGGTCCGCCTGCGGCGGACCGGGCGTCGAGCCAGTCCCTGGTGCTAGGCCAGGTCGCGGCGGTGTTTGAGTGCGGGCAGGCTGGTGCGGATGTCGTGTTGGCTTTGGAAGTCGAGTTCGGCGGTGATCACGGCTTCGCCGTCGGGAGCGGTGGCCAGCACGGTGCCCCAGGGGTCGATGATCACCGAGCGGCCGTAGGTGGTGATGCCCGGTGCATGCTGTCCGAACTGGTTGGGGGCGACGACGAACACCTGGTTCTCGATCGCCCGGGCTCTCAGGAGCACTTCCCAGTGATCGCGCCCTGTCGCCTGGGTAAACGCCGAGGGAACCACAATGATCTCTGCTCCCCGATCGACCAGCTCGCGGAACAGTTCGGGGAACCTGAGGTCATAGCAGGTGGCCTGTCCGATCCGACCAGCGGGTGTTTCACAGACAACGATCTCGTCACCCGGCTCGACAAACGCCGACTCGCAGAAGCTGACCCGGCCGGGCAGGTCGATATCGAAGAGGTGCATCTTGCGGTAGCACCCCAGCTGGTCACCTCGGGGTCCGAACACCAGGCTGGTATTTGAGATCCGCCGGTGTCCTTCTCGTCGTTCGGCGAGGCTTCCGCCGACGAGTGTGACGTTGAGTTCTTCGGCCCATCCGGCGAGCATCCGGCTGGCGGGACCGGGCACCGGTTGAGCTCCCGCGGCGATCACCTCGGGCTCACCGAGCACTGTGAACAGTTCGGGCAGTGCGATCAGCGAGGCGCCTCGACTGGCGGCGACCCGGACCAGCCGATGTGCGATGTCGAGGTTTTCTTCGACATCGTCAGTTGAGGTCATCTGGACGGCGGCGGCGACGATCGGCTGCCTCACCCCCGCTCCGGTCGCCCCGGTCCCTTCGGTCGCCTCGGGCTCCGGGGAACTCATTCGATATCGATCCGCGTCCAGTAGAGTTTCTCACGGTCGGCGCGGTTCCTGAAATCTTCGAGCATGTCGGAGATGCTGGGCTTGAGGAACTGGCTTTTGCCTCGTCGGCCGTTGACGGTCACCGTGACACGGTTCTCGAAGTCGACCAACTTGGGCGAGAGCCAAAGCGTGGTGGCTCGTGAGGCGGAGTTGACGTGGATCGAGTTCCCGACGGTGATCTTGGCGGTCAGTTTCAGCGGCCGGGTCCTGCGTCCGCGCACGTCGCTCAGCGGCAGGGCTCTCATGTGCACCCAGTGAAACCGGTTGTCGCTGGCCCTGAGCGTCCCGGCTTCGAACTCACGCGGCTCGTCACCTCGAGTGTGCCGCGGCAGCCAGTCGAAGATCGCGAAGAGTTCCTCGGTGTAGGATTCGTATCCTCGTCCGGCGTACTCGCAGTAGATCATCGGAAACTTGTGTCGGAGCATGCGGTTGAGTCCGAAGGCGTTGCGTTCGACTCGTGCGCGATCGAGTTCTCCGTTGACCACATACCAGGCCAGGTTCCTGGCGTTATTCCAGTAGTAGGTGCAGTACTCGGTCATCCGCCCCGCGATCGGCACGACGGCCGCGAACCATCCCGGGCGGCTCATGCCGATTTCGAACGCGGCATCGGCTCCCTGTCCGTGCCCGGCGAGGTAGATGCGATCCGAGTCGATTCGAAACCGTCGTCGGGCATCGATCACGACCGAGTGGACGGCCTGGTGCAGCCGGGGCCCGATCTGCAGGTCGGTGGCCGGTGCCCGGTCCGGTGCTGGGGACCCCGGGGCGGCTCGGACGACTCCGGGCAGCTCGGGAGCCACCACGATGTAGCCTCTCCGCCTGGCCGGCCTGGGCTTCTTCTGAGTCCCGGCCCACCAGTGGATGCTTTTTTCGGGCGAGCTGCCGGCATCGTGCAGGATGACGAGAGTGGGGTAGCGGTGGTTGGGGTTGTATTCCGGAGGGAGCAGCACCCAGTAGCCGGGCCCCCCGGCGGTGGACTCGACCCGCGTCGTGGTCCCCGGTCGGATTTCAGGCGAGGGAAGTATTGCCGGCAGCCTGCCGATCAGCGTGGCGATGCGTGCCGGGGAGATGCCTTCGAGGGACTCGAGTTGCGAGAGCAAACCAGGCAGGTCGGCCAGGTCGGCTCGAGCGGCTTCCAGCAGCAGGTCCCGGGCCCGGAACAGCGAGACAGTATCACTCACCACGGTGACGGCGTTGGCCGATCCGCTCAGCCAGCCCGACCCGGCCAGCGCCAGTTTTTCGGACGGTTCGAGTGTCGCATCGTCCGAGAGTTTGAGGAACGCATCGAGTCTCGAGATCGACTCGACATCGACTCCGGCGACGATTTCATCGACGAGCGGCTCGAGTTGTTCTCGGGTCTTGGTTTCGGTGATCTCGGCCAGCGCTTCGGCGAGCAGTTGTTTGGCCGACGCGAGCTGATCTCTCAGCGTGCGGTCCTGTTCGATCAACTCGCGCACCTGCCGTCTGATGACGGCGCTGAGTTGATCGAGTGGGAAGGAGGCGAGTGCGGTTCGAAACAGCTTGTGCTGTCCGTTGTCTCTGCGTCGTTTGAGTTCGTCGAGGATTTTCTGGCCGACGAGTTCATCGAGTCGTGCCTGCAGGCTGTCGATCCTGGTTGCCTGTTTCGGAAACTTGGCCTTCACCGCCGTCAGTTCACGTCGGGCCTGCTTGAACATGTCGGCCTGGAGGTAGAAGCGGGCGATGGCGAGTCGGTCGTCGAGACGATCGGCGTCGGTCAGTCGTCGGAGCCAGCGATCGAGCACATCGGGTGGGATGGCGTTGGTGGAGATGCCGTGCGACCAGCCGATGCCCTGGGCGACGACGCTGGCGTGGTGCGGTGTCAGCTTGGTGACCCACTGATAGATGTTCAGTGGTCGGTCCTTGACCCGAAAGATCACCCGTCGGCGTCCGAAGTCGTCCCACGGCCCGACCTCGGCCGGGATCCCCAGCGACAGCAGTTGTGTCGAGAAGCGAGCCTTGCGTCGTGAGAGTTCGAAGGTCTGAAACCGGTCGAGGTCGGAATCGTTGTTGAGTTCTGCGACGTGGCGTGTGGGCACGTAGTAGCGTCTCAGCGGCGTGACGGCGGCTATGATCGGGTAGGTGGTCAATTCGCCGGCGCTGCGTTGCGAGGCGAGTGCCAGGGACTGCTGGGCTCGGATGGTGCCTCGCAGCACGGTCCCATCCGAGAGCCTGATCTCACCGGCGATTGCACCAGCGTTCACGAGTACGCTGCAGAGCATCGCGACTGCCATCAACCCGGCAACTCTCTGGTGCTGCATGAGTTGGGCTCGATCGGCGGGGGCCAGTCGGTGGGGAGGGAGCCGGGTGCGGCTTAAGGGCTATCGACCGTCAGCGGTGTGCGAGTGTGGGCCATTCGCGGTGGTGGTGTTGTGGGATGCGATCGGTGCGATTGTGACGACTGCGCCGGCTGCCATCTCTAGTTGAACAGGTCCTTGATCTTCTGTCCGTGTTCATCGATCAGCCACCAGGCTCCCAGTCCCAATACGACCAGCACGGCCAGGAAGACGGTCAGCCAGACCCAGCCCATGGCGCTTCGGAACAGGAAGCTCAGCGATCGCCACTTCTTTCGGCGGTGGTGCTGCTTGTCGAGCTTTTGGTAGATGTCCTGCAGTCCACTGCCGGTTCCCGAGCGGGCCTGCGAGAGTCGTTTCTTGATGGCGGGTTCGAACTCGGCGAACTGGGCCAGGGGCATGAACGATTCCGCCTGGTGCTGTTTGGCCTTGGCCTTGAGATCGAGCAATTTGCCATCGATGGCCTGTCGGATCCTGGCGGTCGACATCCGGCTGACGACGGTGCGGCCCTTGGCGTTGGTGTGTTGGATGAACCAGTTGTCGTCGTCGGCCGCGGTGGCCCTTTGTGCGGCGGCGTCTTGGGAGGAGTTGGGAGGGGGCAGGGTGACGGCCGGGAGTGACGAGGGTGGTTTGGTGGTGGCTCGCCGGGAGCTCGAGGAGGCGGAGGCGGCGTGTTGAGCGGATCCGACGGCCGGTTCGGCCCCCTCGATGAAACCCAACGTCTCACCGGCCAGTTTCATCGCGTTGAGGTCACCGAGCAGTTCGCTGCAATCGGCATACCGGTGGTCGGGGTCCTTGGCGATCATGCGATCGATGAGCAGATCGAGCCGATCGGGGATCTCGTTGTTGAGCTTGCGTGCGGAGGTGAACAGGCCTTTCTCCTTGGCCATCACCAGTTCCAGGGCGGTCTCACCCTGGAAGGGGAGTTCACCGGTGAGGAAGTGATAGAGGCTGCAGCCCAGGGCGTAGATGTCGGCCCGGAGGTCGACTGCCTTGGCGTTGCGGGCCTGTTCGGGAGCCATGTAAAGCGGGGTCCCCATCCCGGTCCCGCTCTGGGTCATCGACACGTCCTCGTCGGCCGTCTTGGCCAGTCCGAAGTCGGCCACCTTGACCTGCCCGGTACTGGTCACCAGCACGTTGTCCGGCTTGATGTCCCGGTGGACCAGGCCGGCCTCGTGTGCGTGCACCAGTGCCTGGGCGCACTGGATCGTCACCAGCACGGAGTCGGCAACGCTGAGGTGGCCCAGTTGGTTGACCCACTCCTGCATGGTCTGGCCATCGACGTACTCGATCGCCACATAGTGCCGTCCCTTGTCGGTTTCGACGGCAAAGACCTTGAGCACGTTGGGGTGATCGAGCCGGGCCATCGCCCGAGCCTCACGGAAGAACCGCTCGACGAAGGTGTCCTTTTTTCCGAGTTGTTTGGAGAGGACCTTGAGTGCGACGTTACGGTTGAGTCCCTGCTGGCGGGCGAGGTAGACCTCACCCATCCCGCCCTCACCGAGTTTCTTCAGCAGCTTGAAGTCACCCAGTTCCGACGCCCGGCTCTTTCCCGAGGATTCCTTCGAGCTGCTCGAGGTCTTCGCCGCCGAAGTGCTCTTGGGTATTGCATCGCTTCGAGCCATCTCGGCCAGGTCACCGGTATCCGCCTCACCGGGGACGTAGGTTTCCTGCAGACCCTGCTCGGCCGCATCACCGTCCTCACCGGGCGGCGTCTCGGAAACCGGTGGTTCGGGCACAGGGGTATCCATCGTTCCCCTCGGGAGTTGGCTGCGGTGTGCTGATCGGCTCCCCGGCCGATCCCTGCGCACTCATTATGTGACCCACTGCTCACGGTTGCAAATGGCAAACGCGGCGAAGTCTAGGCCCAGGCAAACGCATCACCGACGAGCAGTTCGAAGGCCTCGATGTACTTCGCTCTTGTCTGCGACACGATGTCTTCGGGCAGTCCCGGAGGGGTACTGTCCTTGTCCCAGTCGGTGGTTTCGAGCCAGTCTCTGACGAACTGTTTATCGAAGGAGGGTTGACCGTGTCCGGGCTGGTAGAGTTGCTGCGGCCAGAATCTCGAGCTGTCCGGAGTCAGCACTTCATCGATCAGCAGGACCTGTCCATCCTTGATGCCGAACTCGAACTTGGTATCGGCGATGATGATCCCCTTGGTCAGAGCGTACTGTGCGCCTTGCCGATAGATGTCGAGGCTGAGTTCTCGCAGTTGCACCGACAGTTCTTCGCCGACGATTTCGATCATCTGTTCGAACGAGATGTTGATATCGTGACCTTCTTCGGCCTTGGTGGCCGGAGTGAAGATCAGTTCCGGCAGCCGATCGCTCTCGGTGAGTCCTTTGGGCAGTTCGATTCCGCAGACCGCCTGGTCGCGTTGGTATTCTTTCCAGCCGGACCCCGAGAGGTATCCTCGGACGACGCATTCCACGGGCACCACATCGGTCTTGGTCACGACCATGCTGCGTCCCTCGAGTGCCTCGAGGTCGGCGTCTGCGGGCAGCGGCAGGTCATCGAGCTGCATGCTCAGCAGGTGGTGTTCGACGTCGAGCCGATCGAACCACATGCGGCTGAGTTGAGTCAGCACGCGCCCCTTGTCGGGGATCCCGGTGGGCAGGACCCAGTCGAAGGCGCTGATCCGATCCGAGGCGACAAACAGCAATCGGTCGCCGAAGTCGTAGATATCTCGAACCTTACCTCGGCGAACGGGAATCCCTTCAACGGAGCTTTCGAGTAAAGCGGCGGCACTCATTGCACGTCCTCTTTCGGGTAGGCGTCTGGTGTGGTGTCGGGCAAGAATCTACCACCGCAACCTCACTTGGACAACGCACCGGGCGGGGGTATAGACTGGGAGGGTGGTTTCGGGCCGGGTGACGGGCCGCCCGTGTCGCTTGAAACGGCATGTTGAGTGTGGGGACATCCATGGGCGAGATGCGATTCCGGGTGTCTCCTCCCGGGTTCCTTGCCGGCTGGCCGGAGGCCGAGCAGGCCTACATCAGCGGGTTCGACGGCCGCGTGTTTCCGACTCGCGTCGAGCGTGACGGTGACGAGTTGGTGTGTCGTCGCCCGAGTTCCGACAGTGGCAAGTTGCACGTGGCCTGGCCGGTACCCGGATTCGGCCGCACCTTGGTCAGCACATCGAGTCTCCGGGAGCAGGAGGCGGCCTACCTGCTGCCGCTGGAGTTGGCTCGCGGCAAGATCGGTCAATTGCGGAACCAGCAGGCGGCGTGGGAGATCGCGGGGATGTCGGTCCCGCCGGGCTTCGCCGAGGCGAGTCGCCAGGCGCACCAGATCTTTGCTCGGGCAACCACCGCCCAGGCGGATCCTGAAGAAGCGAGTCGTCTCTCGGAGGCGGCCCTGGTGCATGCTCACAATTCGGCCCAGATGCTGGCCAGCGCCTACATTGCTCAGCGGCTGGCCGTGCGTTGTCGCCGATCCGAGCGATTCCCCGCATCGCTGGGCTGTGGTCTCTCGGGAGCGGCCCCTTCGGCCTGGGAGAATCTGCCCGCTGGAGTCTTCAACTCGGTCACGCTGCCGGTCTGCTGGCGTCGGATCGAGGCGATCGAGGGTGAGTACGAGTGGGAGGAGTCGGACGGTCTGATCGACTGGGCGGTAGAGCAGCGGCTGCTGGTGCACGGTGGCCCGTTACTGGATTTCGGTGCGGACGGCTTTCCCGAGTGGTTGGGGGCGTGGTCGGGGGACGTGGAGAACCTGCAGAGTTTCGTGTGTGATTTCATCGAGACGGCCCTGTCTCGCTACGTCGGGCGGATCCGGGTCTGGGAACTGGCTTCGCGGGTCAACACCGGAGGCGGGTTGCAGTTGTCCGAGGAGGCACGGCTGGCGTTGTTATCCCGAGCCGTCGAGGTGGCTCGAGGGGTCGACGACATCGAGCAGTTGATGGTCCGGATCGAGCAGCCCTGGGGTGGCTACCAGTCGCAGGGTCGGCACCTGTTGAGTCCGTTGCAGTTTATCGACGGCCTGATCCGTTGTGCCCCCGGACTCTCGGCCATCTCGCTGGAAATCACTTCCGGGTTTGCCCCCTGTGAGCCGGGCCGCCGTGACCTGATTGATCTCTCGCGGCTGCTGGACATCTGGAGCACGCTGGGATTGCCGTTGCACGTGACGATGGCTGCGCCCTGCTCGGGAGGCGTGGATTCCGGCGGCCGGTTTGTGCGTCGGGGGATCGAGTCGGAGGGTGGTTCGGCGAGCGTTGCGGATGCGGGACCCGAGGGGGAACGGGAGACGGAGCAATGGAGTGGTGTGCGTCAGGCCGAGTGGGCCAAAGCGGTTCTGCCGTTGCTCTTGGCCAAGCAGAGCGTGGCGGGAATCACCTGGGCTCAGCTCGACGATTCCGGCCCGTCGGGGTTTCCTTCGGCCGGACTGATCGATGAAAACGGATCGTCGCGTCCGGTGGTCGAGGCGATCCGGGAGCAGCGGTACGGTCACTGGCCTGCCGACTGAAAAAAGTCGACCCGGCTGCTACGATCTACCCCTCTCGCCCCTCCCGCTTTCCTTCAAGCTCGCACGCTTATGCCCCTGGACCTCTACTCTCCCTGCCCCTGCGGCAGCGGCCGCAAGTTGAAGTTCTGCTGTCGGGATCTCTCCGACGACATGGAACGGGTCCTGAAGTTCCAGGAGAACAACCAGCCGCGGATGGCACTCAACGCGCTGGACGAACTGGGTCGCAAGCATCCTGAGAACACCTGGGTACGGACGACTCGGGGCGGACTGCTCTTTGACGGCGGAGATCTCGAGGGGGCTCACCGCGAGCTGTCGGAGGTGATTGCCATCGACCCCGAGCACAGCTACGCACTGGCGCTGGTGGCGATGATCCAGCTCTCGGAAATCGGATATGTGGAGGCACGTGAGGCGATCGAGCGGGCGTTCCGGCGATGTGCAACGGTGCGGCCCGACATGGCGGGCAACCTGGCGATGGGCGTGGCGGCCTGGATGCGGATGCACGGCGAGTTGATGGCAGCGCGTCAGCACCTGGTGCTGGCGTTGCAGTCGGCGGTCCTGGCCGAGCAGCAGCAGGCGATTTTCGGGCGGTTGGCCGAATTCGACGGCACCCGCGAGATTCCCTACCCGTTCCGCAGCGTCTATTCGCTACAAGAGGCTGGTGGTGAGGATCCTGCGGCGGTCGCCGGCTGCGGGTGTTGGGGTGAGGCAGCGAAACGGTACGAGTTATTGGCCGCGGAGAGTCCCGACGACTTCGGGTTGCGATACAACCAGGCTCTGTGCCTGGCCTGGTCGGGCCAGTCGACACCGGCTTCCGAAGCGCTGGTTAGGGCGGCGGGACTGGCCGAGCACTCGGACCGGGCCGAAGAGTGCCAGGCCCTGGCCCAGCTGCTGGTGCTGGGTGAACGCGACGACGCGATCCAGATGGTCGATCGACGGTTCGAGATCGACAACGTCTCGAAGTGGCTCACCGATCTCGATTCCTCGGAACAGTTCATCCGCGTGGACGAAGAGGGTTCCAAGGAAGAAGGGGCTCCGGTGGGGATGTACCACCTGGTTGAGGGCGATGTGGTCGAGGCGTCGCAGGCCGATTCGCTGACGCTGGAGACGGTGCCGCGGGTCACGGCCCGCTTGATGGTGCAGGCGGCTGATGACGAGGAACCCGCTTCGATCGACCTGATCGCCAAGGGTGGGGACGACATCGATGCGGCCGAGGCGGCGTTGCGGGAGGTGGGTGACGAGTTGCGTGCCTTCGGGGGTGCCAGTGAGGACGAGGATGAGGACAAGGATGAGGACAAGGATGAGGACAAGGATGAGGACAAGGATGAGGACAAGGATGAAGTGCAAGGCGACCAGGTCGTCGACCTGATACCGCGTGAGTTCGAGGCGCTCTACACCTCCTGGCACTTTGCTCCGAAGACATCCGAAACGGTCAAGCGGAGGCTGCATCGGGAGTTCGTTGAGAAGTTCGTGACCGAGATCTGGCCGTCGACCCCGTTAACGGCCCTGGGCGGCAAGACACCCTCGGAGTCGGCCGGGGATGCGGATCAGGTTTCGGCGTTGGCCGGAGCCGTGTGGGTGCTCGAGTCACGTTGCGAACAGAACCTGCTGACGGTGGACCTGCCGGCCATCCGCCAGGCGATGCAGTTGCCCGAACCCACATCGATCGTCGTCGAATCGGACGACCAGCTGGCGATGCTATCGACCGGCGACCTGCTGAGGGTCGTCCCCGGCTCACTCGACGACGACTACCTGGTGATGCTGCTGAATCGCTCGCTGTTGGTGCACCACAGCGGCCTGATGTTCCGGGTGTTGACCGAGTACACCGGCCGGGAGTCTCTGCAGCAGGGTGAAGACTTCCTGCGGGCGGCTGTGACCCTGGCGGATCTGTGCGAGGTACGGCACGACCGGGCCTCGGCGTTGAAGTGGTTGGCTCGGGCACGCCAGGCGGCGATGGGCCTTGAGAACGAATTCGAGCAGACGCTTCAGCTGGAGATGCGGGAGTTGAACCTGCGGCTGCAGGACACCGAGGACCCCGGTCTACGGGACCTGCTCTCTCGCCTGTGGACCGACTACGGCAGCAAGCTGCCTCAGCTTCGCGAAGAACTGCAGTCGTTGGTCGAGGCGGAAGACATCACTCCTCCCTGGTCCGCCGACGGAGGCAGCGTCACCGCTTCGGGGCTGTGGACTCCGGGCGATCCCACCCCGGCCCCCGAGGGCGAGGGCGAGGGCGAGGGCGAGGGCGAGGGCGAGGGCGAGGGCGGTGCCGCAAAAAAACTCTGGGTCCCCGGCCAGGACTGAACTCGGGGACCCCTTCCGTCTCGACGCGGGCACAGCGGCATGACCGAGTCGTTCGAAACTCTCGAGGCGGTGATGCAGCATGCCGTGGGCCTGGCCGCCCGGGGCGTGGGGCATGTCGAGCCGAACCCGGCGGTGGGAGCGGTGGTCATCGATTCGGGGTTGCGAGTCCTGGGTGAGGGTTGGCACGGGGTCTTCGGCGGCGCCCATGCCGAAGTCGACGCTCTGGCGGCTGCCGGCCAGGGGGCTCGCGGCGCGACGCTGGTCGTGACGCTCGAACCGTGCTGCCATCAGGGCCAGACGCCTCCCTGTACCGACGCCGTGCTGGCCTCGGGTATCGCTAAAGTGGTGGTGGGAATCGAGGATCCCTCGCCACATGCCCACGGCAGCGGTCTTGCGATTCTCCGCGAGGCGGGACTCGAGGTTGAGGTCGGCGTGGGGGCCGAGTCGGTCCGGCGGCTCAATGCTCCGTTCCTGCACCTGGTCACGACCTCTCGGCCGTGGGTTCACGCCAAGTGGGCCATGACGCTCGACGGACGCATCGCCACATCCGCAGGCCATTCGCAGTGGATTTCGTGCGAGGAGTCTCGAGGCTTGGTCCACGAGTTGCGTGGACGGGTCGACGCGGTGGTGGTCGGTATCGGCACCGCATTGGCTGATGATCCGTTGCTGAGTGCCCGTCCGCCGGGCCCGCGGACGGCCACTCGCGTGGTGCTCGATTCCCACGCTCGCCTGGGTCTCGACTCACAACTGGTCCGCACCGCCGGGGAAGTGCCGGTGATGGTGTGCTGCTGCGAGTCGGCCGATTCCGAGAGAGTCGCTGCGTTGGCGGCGGCTGGAGTCGACGTGTTCCGGGGCGAGTGTGGTGAGACGGGGCGGATCGACCTCTTCGGCCTGTTGATGGAATTCGGGATCAGGCGGTGGAGCAACGTGCTGGTCGAGGGTGGCAGCGAGGTGTTGGGGAGCCTGGCTGACGGGGGCTTTATCGACGAGGCCCACGTGTTCCTGTCTCCGAAGCTGGTCGGTGGTCGAGCGGCGTTGGGGGCGGTGGGTGGCCGGGGCCTCGCGCAGGTCCCCGAGACGGCCAACCTGGAGTGTGTCGAGACGCGCAGCGTAGGTCAGGACGTCTACTGGCGGGGGGTCCGGTCGCGGGTCGAGGAGAGCCGCGACTGCTGAAGGGCCAGGTAGCGACGGTACTGCCGATCGAGCTCACCCGTGCCGACTCGGGTCAGCGTCTCGAGCGATGAAACCGAAATGCGGCGGCCCGGGGTATAGATCTCCGAGAGGTGTCGGATCAGCGCGTCGCGATAGCGACCGCCGTCGTGGTGCAGCAGGAAGTGGGCCAGGCCCGACGCCTGCGAGTAGTTCCGCGAGATATTGGGATCGGTCTGGAACGCGCGCATTCCCATCGACGCAAAGGTCTTCAGCGGGATGTAGTACTGTTGCTTGAGTACCCGGTGCCGCGCCCAGTGGAATCTCACGTAGTTCGGATCCCCGATGTTGTATCCGGATGGGGATGGCTGAAACGACTCCATGTAGCAGGCAAAGCCCTCGACGATCCAGAAGTTCGCATTGTGGGCGATCGGCCGTTGTCGCGACTGGCTTTCGTAGAGCAGTTGGTGAGTGGCTTCGTGGAACAGGGTGGCTCGGGGGAAAAGCGGATCGACCGGCTCACCGTGAAAGAAATACGCGATACGGTCCTCGGGCATGTACAGCCCGTTGGTGATATCGATCTGGGGGATCCGCTGCTTGAGCGTGCGGCGGTATTCGTCGCGATCTCGATAGAAGTGGACCACGTGGGGGCGTGGCGGAGTGCGTGATTGGCTGCCGGTCACCCGGATGGATCCGTCGAAGAGTTTCTGAATCTGCTCGGGAGTCTTGAAGAAGCCGGCAAACGTCGAATGGAAGAACCGGTAGAAGGTCTCGAGACTTTCGGCCAGAGCGACCCCTTCCTCGAGGCTGTGGTTGGTGCGGACCAGGAAGTGATCGGTGCGGACTTCCCAGGCGTTACGGAAGTCGCGACGGAGTTCCGCTTCGCGTTGCAGCGAGACCCAGCGTCGCTTGAAGAACCGTTGTCCGGAGTCGTACTTCTCGACATGGGAGGCCGGCAGCCATCCGAACTTGCTGTGCCAGACATGTCGCCGCCTCAGCTGCGCCGCGGCAAACGGAGTGACCCAGCGTTTGCCCGAGCGAACGAATCCGAGCAGTAGCCGGGCGGGCCGTGAGTCGGGGTCGCTGGCCGCGGATTCGCGGACCAGGTCGTAGGCGAAGCTGGTGTACGCGGCCTTGAGCACACGGCGGCTGAGTACGAACAGGGCCTGGGCGTGTTTGCGTCGTTGAGTGCGGAGCTGGCTTTGCCATTGTCGCTGGGGAGCGGGCAGGTCTGGCGAGAGGCCTGGGGCGACCTCGTTGGGGAGTTGCAGGTTGGTGGCCGGCTTGGTGGCCGCCTGCCCGATCGCCGCCTCGACGGCCCGGACTCCCTCGCTGAGTCTCTCAGCCGCACAGAATGCTCGGATCTTGTCGAGAGCGGTCAGGTGGTCCTTGCGGAGTTGGGCGTGCTGGGTGCGAAACAGCTCGAGCCGACTGCTGGGCTCAGCGACGGCCGATCCCGGGCCACACAGTAGGACTGTCGCCAGCAGCAGTGCGACGCCATGCGATGCCGACGCGTTCCCGTTGTGGGGGACGTGCTGCGCTGGGCATTCGACAGAACGGGAGGCCATGGCCGCATTCTAGGCTCGCCTCGGGCATCGTCCTAGCCGGAATCGACACCGTGCGAGGTGTGGGCCGGGCGAGGGGGTTGTCCGAGAGCTATTTGCCGGCGGTCTTCTTGTCCTTGCTCTTCTTATGCTTGCTCTTCTTATCGGGCCGCGGTGGTGGAGCTTGCAGCCTCTTGACTTTCGGCGGTGGGATTTTGAGTACGTCCTCGAGTCCCTTGCCCCCTGCGGCAGGTGCCGACGAGGGATCCGGAGGAAGTTTTCCGGGTACGAACCCCGCGGGCAGTGACGGGGCCTCGATTTCGGTGGGTGCGGCATCGGGAGTTTCAAAGCTACCGATGCGGCCCTGGTGTTCGGGTTCGGGAACCAACCGCACCTCGTAGTCCTTCAGCAGGCTGACCCAGCGGATGACGATCTCTCCGCCGGCCGTTGTTTCACGACGGGTCCAGCCCGAGATGCTCTGGTCGACTTCGGCCAGCCCGACACCGGTGTCGGAGGCCTCGATGTTGAGAGCTTCGAGGGCCTGCAATGTGCCGTCGTAGCCGAACTTGGCAACGGCCTCGAGGCTGGTCACCGCGGCGAGCGCGGCGATCAGGATCCAGGTAATGATCCGTCCGGGCGTGATTGGGGATCGGGCGGCCACCGGTGCCGTGGGGGCCTCGGCATCGGACTCGAACACGTCATCGGGGCTCAGGGGTTCATCTGCCATCGTGCGATCCCGATGCGTCTCATTTCAGTGACTGCAGGTAGGCCATCAGGTCGGCCAGTTGCCCGGCGGTGAGATTGCCCACCATGCCGTCGGGCATCATCGACTTCTTCTGGCGGACCCGTTCCTCGATCTTCGTCTTGAGCAGCGTGACGGGCAATCCGGTCAGTTGCCGAATCTCGACCTCCCGGGCACTCTCGCGCGACACGAACCCGGTAACCAGCTTGCCCTCGGTCGTGGCAAACACATAGGTATCGAATCCCTGTGCGATCTTGTCACTGGGCTTGAGGATCGAGATTAGCAGTTCGGCCGGCTTGGATCTTCGGCCGATGTCCACCAGGTGCGGCCCCTTGGGTTTCTGTCCATTCGCGGTGGTGTGGCAGCGGATGCACGACTGGGAGGTGAAGAGCCTGGCTCCGTTGGCCACATTGCCAGGAGTCGTCAGCGTTTCGGCGAGCACCTGATGGAAGTCCCGGTTGGCGATCTGGTTCTTGTCTTTGGGGTCTGCCTTTTGCAGCACGAGTGGCTTGGCAGTCTTGGTGGCGGCCACCGTGCTCGGCTGGGGCAGTCCCTTGATCTGGACCTTGTGTCGGGCCAACTGGGCGAGCAGGTGTTGGGAGGCTTGCTTGTCGCCGTCGGCGATCACGGTCCGAATCACCATAGCGATCGCCTCGCTGGCGGCCCAGGGTGTGCGGTCGTAGTAGGGTCCGCTGGTATCGGGCCGGGTGCCCCACCAGTCGCCGGTGTAGTCGCCCTCGTGGTGATACAACCTCACCAGCGTGGTCAGGGTGGCCTGTCGCCGAGCGTCGTCGCGGATGGTGCTGAGTCTGGCGATCAGACCCTCGACAGCGTTCGGGTTGTGCAGCGATTTCAGAGCCCACTGGGCCCCGGCGTGGTCGGGGCCATCGACGGCCCCGAGCAGCAGTTCGACGTTGCCAATGGCGACCAGTGCCCGGACGGCCAGGTGCGGGATCACCCGTCCCGGGTCGGGTTGCTTGTGCAGGGGCGTCTTGGAGGGCGGCTTCTGGCCGGGATCCCGGCGGGTCAGAGGCAGGATGGCCTTGGCGGTGTCCTGGCGCCCCATGCGGCCCAGGCTGATCAGTGCCTGGGCTCGGACCCGAGGGTTGGGATCCTCGAGTGCTGCGACAAAGGGTGGGGTGGGGATGTCCTTGATACGTCCGCGTCGGTCGGTGAGTGCCCGGAGTGCGAATTCGCGGGCTCCGCCGGTTTCGGCCAGCCGCAGCAGCCGCGACACCACGCTCTCTTCATCGAATTGTCCCAGCGTGAAGACCGCGGCGGCTCGTGAGTGGGCCCTCGCGGTCTTGTCGGCGGCGAGTCTTGTGATCCGCTCGATGCGTCCCTGTCCGGCTCCTCGTCGCAGCAGCTCGAGTTGGCTGTGCAAGCGGTAGACGGCGCTGGGTGAGGCGAGGTGGTCGACGAGTTGCTGGTCGGTCTGGGTGGCCAGCACCGGGAAGGGCCTGGGCACGAAACCTCTGGGAGTCACCCGCACCACGAAGCCAACGTTGGGTCCGCCATAGTTGAACTTCCCGTTCTTCCAACTGGCGACATACATCCGCCCGCTGCCGTCGATGTCGAGGTCGGTGGGGCGGGGGATCTTGAGGAAGGTTTCCTGGTGCGTGGTGAAGCTGGCTCCGTTTCGGGGCAGGTTGTGCAGGTAGATCTCACTGCGGCCCCAGTCGCAGGTGTAGAGCGTATTGCCGTACTTCGCGGGCCAGCGGAGGTCGTGCACGAACAGGCTGCCACATCCGCTGCCTCCGCCGTAGTCCCCCAGTGGCGGCATGATCTCGTCGGAGAACTTCTGGTACAGCGACGGGTAGCCGTATCGACCCGACTGGTGCAGGTGGCTGAGTCGAATGTCCCAGCCGCCTCCGTCGTTGGTGTTGTCGCGGGTGAAGAGGTTCATGAACGGGTCGACGGCGACGTCGACGATGTTTCTCAGGCCCCACGAGTAGACTTCCATTTCGCTGCCATCGGGCCGAACCCGCAGCACGCCGCCGCCCCGGCGGGTCAGCTTGCGTCCGTCGGCGGCGGTGGCCTTGACGAAACCGAAGTCACCCACGGCGATGTAGATCCAGCCGTCGATGCCCATGCGGATGCCGTTGGTGGTGTGGTCGGCACCTCGCTTGTGCAACTGGTCGGTGGTGATTCCGGAGATCAGCACTTCGTTGCGATCGGCGGTGCCGTCGTGGTCATCGTCGTGAAAGACGCTCAAGAGCGGAGGGTGCAGCACCCACAGCTTGTGGTTGTCGAAGAACAGGCCACGCGGGTGATCCATTGTGGCGAAGCGGTTGATCTTGTCGGCGGTCCCGTCGCCGTTGGTATCTCGGAGCCTGAGCACAAAGCCTTCGCCGGGCTTCTTGCCGAGAGATCCTTGCCGGTCGACTCCGACAAACACCGTCCCATCGGCCGCGGCGGCCAGGCAGACCGGGTAATTGACCTGCGGCGGCTTGGCGAACAGTGTGACCTCGATGTCCTTCGGAGCGGTGACATCGGCGACAGACGATTCGCGTGCCGCGGCCGGATTGGTCAGGGCCCTGGGCAGCGGCGGCAGCTTCTGGGTGCCCGCTTCGAATTCCCAGAAGCTGGCCCACTTGCCGGTACTCGAGCCCAGGAAGCGGACTCGCAGGAACCGGGTTCGGGGTGCATCGACGGTGTGGGAAACGATGCGGGCGACCTTCTTGTTCTTCGAGTGGTCGACGATCTTCTTCCACCGGGTTCCATCGGCGGAGCTTTCGACGTGGTAGCGGTAGGCCGAGCCGGCCATTTCCCAGTGGATTCTCAGCGACTTGACGTGCTGGACCTTGCCGAGTTCGACCTGCCAGGTCTGTCCACTCTGACCATTGGCCGCACACCAGCGAGTCCTGGGATCCCCGTCGACGGCGTGCCGGGCGAAGTTCTTCTTGGAGACCTCTTCGCTGCTGGCCCTGGTCGTCCGTCCGAAGGCCACGTTGCCCTCGCTGCAGCACTTGGTAACGAGTGGGCCGGTGGTGGGCTTGGCCGCCGGTGCGGTCGAGGTACCAATCTGAAGTGCCAATCCCAGCACCATCAGTGACTTCGTCATCTGCAACCTCGTCATCGAGACAGCTATCGCATGGTGTTCCGTGCCGGTTGATTATCGGCCCGCACCGTCGAGAACGGAAGTGGCCTCAGAGTGATTCAGCCGATGCTGTGACGCCGTCGCGCGCGGGGCGAATCGGGGAAGACGTGCCGGGAGATGACCGAGGGGCGTTGGCGTAAAGGCATTGGCCCTCGGCCAACGGATCACTCGGCGGAGTCCTCTTCGGTTTGGGATTCTGCCCGAATCAGCAGTCGTGCGGTCCAGAGCATCAGTAGTCCGAAGCTGAAGTCGCACAGGCTGCCCAGTCTCATGGCCCATTCCGGCAGCCATGTCAGCCAGTCGATGGCCATGGGCAGGAAGCCGGGAACCCAGAGCATGACCAGCGACTTGATGAGTGCCAGGCAGGCCAGCACTCGGACACACCGCTCGGCCAGCGACTTCCTGCCTGCCGGTCTCATCAGCACCAGCAGGCTCATCACGACCCAGATAACGGCAATGGCGTGGCACAGCGGCTTCAGTTTGGAGAACGCCCGCCAACCCTCGATGTAAGCCCCCGGTGCGAAGATCCCGATCGGGGTGATCGCCAGCAGGAACCCGGCGGCCACGATGGCAAACGACGAGGTCTTCATGTCGGGCTTCCCGTTGGGGTGCTAAGAGGCGTGTCGCGATGTCGATGGTCGGGCGTGTTCAACACAGTGGGCTACTTCCCAAAGTGCTTGGAAAGGAATTCCAGAGTTTTTCCGTTCGACCACTCGTGCGGGCCGTCGAAGAAGTCCGCTTCGATTCGCTCGGGGACGCCCAGGAGCGTGTAGACGCGTTTCAGTTTTTCGAGTCCCTGGCGAGCGTCGGCAATGGGGGCACTTTCATCTCGCGTGCCGTTGATGAGCAGGACGGGGCGAGGGGCGTGGAGCGAGACCACATCGGACATCTCGCCGTACTGCATGACGCCCGGCAGGAGATTGCAGATGCAGTGATTCATGGCGAAAAACGAGTTGCGGTAGGATGAGAAGATGCCTGCCATCATGACCAGCTTCACGCGCTTGTCGAGAATCGGCAGGTAGAGCGACAGGGTGCCACCTCCGGACAGACCGGCCAGGCCAATTCGCTTCGAATCAACCTCGTCCTGTGTCTCGAGAAAGTCAATCACCCGCATGGCATCCCAGCACCGCAGTCCCGCCGGCGACATGCCCAACAGCACGCTGTTCATGGTCACGTGTTGGCAGCTGCGTTTGACAGAACCTCCCTGGGGGTCCTGGTATCCGGCCGTCTCGTTCCATCCGCGGACGATGGGCAACGCCGTCACGTATCCGTGTTCGGCAAAGAAGCGGGCGAAGTCGCGGGCGAGCACCGGCCGCGGCTCGTCGGGCTTTCTTCCTTCTCCCAGGTACGGGACGACGCCGTCGTGCCCGTGGAGGCAGACGATCGCTGGGACACGCTGTTTGATCTCGTGCGGCACCAGGTAGTAAACCGGGCACCAGTAGGTCCTTTCCGTTTGAATGTAGATCTTGTGCCGCGTGAACCTCTCGAACCGCTTCTTTTCGACCCACTTCACTTTCAGCGGCACGCGATCGGGCATCCGGCCCAGCACCTCGAGCATCTTCGTCTGAAAGGCGGTGTGCCATGCCTTGTGCTCTTCGATCGTGGTGGCCTTCCAGGCGAGTTCTGGCGGCGTGGAATCGGCCAGCCCGCGGAAACTCGTTTCCACTCCGGTCTCGGAAGGCTTCTCCGAAGCTGCGGCGTCTGCCTCAGCAGCTTGAACAGTTGGCTCCTCGACGTTGGCGGGGGTGTCCGCTGGTGTCGGCGGCACCGCACCAACACCAGGCAGCGGGGAATCGCCACCACACCCGACGGTCCCGATCAGCAGCAACGTCAACAGGAATCTCATCGCGTCTCTCCGGTCTACGGGGCCTTCGCGAGTCTCCACGTTCCCGCCCCGGCGTTCAACCCGCCAGACCCGAGCCACGCCTGCCGGCGTTGCAGGGTAGGGCGGATGGAGAATCCGTGGATTCACGGAGGCGTCGATCATGGGCGGCTGTGGGTGACACTTCAGGTCACCGATGGCCTCTTCACCCGTCCGGCGACCTCACACGGATACCGATCG
>Ga0310123_10000987_pt1 | contig 24426 bp, 18 predicted proteins | sample CB6_AW_1057_MG_FD_203505 | JGI IMG/M metagenome (GOLD analysis project Ga0310123, IMG submission 203505) | Marine microbial communities from Western Arctic Ocean, Canada - CB6_AW_1057 | ecosystem: Environmental > Aquatic > Marine > Oceanic | place: Canada: Western Arctic Ocean | collected... | reverse complement strand
GACTGCAGGCTCACTGGGAAACCTCACCTGCCGTTCTTTCTATTACGCATCCTGAAAGAACTCGCCGCACTTCTGACAGCTAGCGAACCAGATTGGTGACTGCTGCCCGCACTTGGGACATCGTTTACCGTGTCGCAGGGCCGATGTGCTGACCGACCCCGGATCCGAACCCGTGCTACTGGATCCGTCACTATCAGGATCTTCATAGACCAAAGCCGGGTCGTCTTCGATATGATACGTCTTGCGGCCGGAAGTCGGTTTCAACGTAGGCAAATCGGGTACACGTACAACCACTTCGCCCGCACAGTGCGGACAGAGACCCTTCTTCCCCGCGTACTTGTCTTTTACACGGAATACGTGTCCATCAGGACATTGGACGCGAATCGACATGATAGCTGCCTCCTACCAATGTGCGCGCCGTCTCCGCTGCCGGAGGAATCGGCTCTTACATACCAGACGCATCCGTCCAGTATTACGACATATATAGGATTGAATGATGCCGAAAGACTTGTTAGCCGATTCCCAATGTCTGCTCCTTTTATTTTATCAACAAATCATCTATTGCGGCTACTCGGTTTGCCATAAATTTTTCCGTCAAGGCCCGGTTCTAGGCCACCTTTTTTCCTGATCCTGACAAACTACAAACACGTTTAAACCAGACTTTTCCCCACCCGCAGCGTGACGGCGCCCACGGAAGATGGTCAAACGAGATAGACCGACAAGTTGCGGACATCAAATTGGGTCGATAGAACCAGTGGCTTGTCTGGCCTCGCTCCAAATCAATTGGGACAACGAATATCAACGGATGCTTCTAATGAGGCAGTGACTTCTCCGGATGCCACCCGCCTGGTTCGTAACACCATCGACTCGAGGGGGGTTTGCCGCCAGCGGACGGATGCATGTTGAACTCTTATTTCAAATGTCGTTGAGAATTTCCGGATGAAGAAATGTAGTTCGAAAAGAGGTTCAAGCTGCCCGCTACCGTTGAGCCCAGCAACTTCTCGCTGGATGTGATGCTGTAGCCTGCATCCCTTCTGAACCAGTTGGCCCATTTTATCGTCGAACGACCCGCCCGGTGCGTGATCAATTCAGAATTTACCGATTTCAGCGATTCGGGGATTTAATCAGAAAACAACAGGTAACACATCTCTGACGTAAGTGATGTGTCCTGGCAACAAGAATCGCATTACGCCGTTTCTTTACACATCTATGTGATGTATGGGAACATATACTTGAGTTAGTGAAAAACCGTCTCCTGATCGACGGTGCGGTGTCGGTGCGGAACTGGTTCCTGGAACCAGCTATCTGCTGCATGGCCTTCATTTTGAACTCATTGCAAAGTCGATATCGCGAGCGGGTGTTAGAAAGCGACTTAAAACTCCACCCCGGTACTCCTCCGGCACTACCTCTGCAGGGAACCCAGGCTTGGCCACTGAAATTCAAACGACGTCTATCTCGAATACAGAGCCTTCCGGCGACGTATCGTCAGGTGCCGCGCAAATGGCCTGTCGCACGCTCAGCGTGCTCATTCCGGTCTACAACGAGCGCTGGACGGTCGCCACGGTGATCCAGCGAGTCCTTGGAACTAACCTGCCACTGGACTTAGAGATCATAGCGGTGGATGACGGTTCGACGGATGGATCGGCTGACATTCTCGACCAACTGGCCCGCGAACACCCACAACTGAACGTTGTGAAACATGTCAAAAATCTGGGCAAGGGTACGGCGATCCGCACGGCCATCGAACACATGACCGGAGATGTGGCTGTTGTCCAGGATGCCGACCTCGAATACGACCCTGCTGACTACATTCTGCTGCTGCGGCCCATTCTGGAAGGAAAAGCCGACGCCGTTTACGGATCACGCTTTGCCGGGCACCCGAGACGTGTGCTGTTCTTCTGGCACAGTCTAGCAAACCGGTTTCTGACATTGGTTTCCAACATGTTCAACGATTTGAATCTGACCGATATGGAAACTTGCTTCAAGATGGTACGCAGCGATGTCTTAAAACAACTTCGACTCCACAGTAAAACGTTCACCTTCGAACCCGAGTTAACTTGCCGACTTGCCCAATGGGGGGCGCGATTGTACGAGGTACCCATCAGCTACAGTGGCCGCACGTATCAGGAAGGCAAGAAGATTCGAGCCACGGATGGACTGAAGGCACTTTGGCAGATATTTTATACGCGCTTTGTGGACATCCAATTCACCGACCATTCAGGCTTCTATGTCTTACTCTCGACAGCCAAAGCACAACGTTACAATCGCTGGATCGTCAAAAAGTTTCAGCAATTTCTGGGAAATCGGCTCCTGGAAGCCGGTTCCGGGACAGGGAATCTAAGCGGACTTCTGCTGAACCGCGAACGGGTCGTGCTCCTGGACTCTGAAAAGGAGTACGTGGCCTGCCTAGGACAGCGGTACGGTTGGTACGCCAACGTGCGAGTGGCAGGAGGCGACCTGACCAAACGCAACACTTACACTGCGTTGCAAGACGAGCGCATCGACACCATTCTGTGTTCCAATGTACTGGAACACGTGGAAAACGATCGCCAGGTGCTGGCACACATGCATGAGACACTGGAGCCCGAGGGACACTGCATCATTCTCGCACCGGCAGAACCCTGGTTGTACAACGGAATTGACGAAGAGCTGGGCCACTGTCGCCGCTACCGCCTGGAAGAACTGCGGGCCAAAATGCAAGAGGCCGGCTTTGACATCGTCATGGAATCCCAATTCAATCGTCTGGCCTGGCTTCCCTGGGCCTTTTCGGGGCATGTCCTGCGACGTCGGCATCTGTCGCCACGTCAAATAATCTGGTTTGACCGTATCATCCCCGTGGCCAAGTTACTGGAACACTGCCTTCCCAATCCCGGCCTGTCGCTGCTGGTGGTAGGGAAAAAGACGTCGTAAACCGAGTTGCAAGACCTCCCACAGGCGACCAGCGGTACTCAGCTGACGCCATTCCAGGGTTCCCCGTGCTTCCCATTGCCAAAGGACTTCGCCAGAAGCACGGGGCGTCGTACGACAATTGCCGGACAAAACCGCTACAGCTCAAAATCCTCGAAGAAGGCGTTGGTGAACTCGTTGTTGGTTTCCACAAGCGTGTCGACATCGTCACCGCCAGCCAGGGACACCCGACCTGCAAATTTAGAACCCTCGATTTCCAGGACATCATCCCCACCTCCACTTCGCACAGCAAAACTCCTGGCAAAAGTCGAGTCGACAATACGAATCGCGTCCGCACCGTTTCCTGTTCGAATTCTTGTCGGTCCGCCGACCTCAACCTTGTTCAAATCCACACGGTCGACACCCTCCCGCCCGTTCACGATGACACCCCCGTGAATCGACGTATCTTGCAGACTGAGGCTATTCTCCGCACCACCTCCTAAATCGACTCGGAGACGGTTCAATTTGGAAGCCTCGACATGGATGGTGTCATTGTCCTTGCCGCCGCTCATAATTGCAGCGCCTCGGTTGGACACCTTGGTGAGTCCGATGTCGTCGTTTCCAGAACCAGTATGAACCTGTAGCACTCGGCCCGTGCGCACGTCGTTCAGTGACACCGTGTCATCGCCCTCATGGGTATTGACACGTAGTACGCATCCTACCTTGGATTCCACAATCTGCACGACGTCGGAACCCGGACCCGTTTCAATCGCCAGGGAACTCCCCACACGGGTACCGCTCACGCGAATGTGTGCAGGCAGCGGCACTCTGGGCGGACTGGGTGGATCTTGCTCGGGAATCTTCTCGTCGTTGCCATCTGCATCCTGGTGAGCCATTCCACCAGACCCACCGCCTGGACCCCTGTCACCGCCTGGACCCCTGTCACCGCCTGGACCCCTGTCACCGCCTGGACCCCTGTCACCACCTGGACCCCTGTCACCACCTGGACCCCTGTCACCACCTGGGCCCCTGTCACCACCTGGGCCCCTGTCACCACCTGGGCCCCTGTCACCACCTGGGCCCCTGTCACCACCTGGACCCCTGTCACCGCCTGGACCCCTGTCACCGCCTGGACCCCTGTCACCGCCTGGACCCCTGTCACCGCCTGGGCCCCTGTCACCGCCTGGACCCCTGTCACCGCCTGGGCCTCTGTCACCGCCTGGGCCATCCGAAGAAGGTGACTGGCGAGGTCTGCCAGTAATGAACAAGCTTCCCGCCACATTTGAATCGACGAGTTGTGCTTCATCTGCTCCGTGTCCCAAGTCAATCCGAGCGTTCCGGGCCACCTTGACATCCTGCAAATGGATCACATCGTCACCCGGCCCACCGCTGACACTAAGCCGCCCATGAATTCCAAGTGAATTCATTTCGACCACGTCATTTCCCTGGTGCAGCATGATGCGCACACCTCGGGTGACGTCTTCCACCGTAACGGAAGTTGCACCATTAACGGTCGTTTCCTCTCCGCTGACGGCGGGCAATCCAGAAATCACGTACGAACCAAGGTCTTCTCCTGCAACAATCGCGATCTGATTGTCGAGTTCGTCTCCTTCTAGAAATAGGTGGCCTTCAGGAGACACGGTTGCCGCCACGTCACCTGCCATCAGAATACGTGTCTCTAATGACTCCACGCTACAAATGTTTGATTTTTGGAGACGATTCCCAAGGCTCATGTTCATTCCTCCATTTCCTGTAGGCTCAAGAGACGCCCTACAAGTTAAAAGATGCCATTTGCCTGAATGGACTTCAAGCCCTCCAGGCTGAACGGCCGGTCATTACCCCTAACCGATGTTGAATCGAGGAAAACTCTGTTTCACCCAAACTGGCGAGTTGCTGCCTTTTCCTCTTCACCTTTAAAACACCCAAAAACTGGCAAGGTTTCGCTGAAAAAAAAGTTTCCAGGGAAGTCATTTCCCAAACGTGAACACTAGCTGGCTGAAACTAGTCGTGGTTGCCCTCGGAAATGCATGACAACGAAGCGAAGAGTTCCTACGCTTGACCCAGTAAGGAAATCGCCTTGGCAACTGGTCGTTGCCACTGGCTTCCAGAACAACTCGCCCAATACACAGGAAAAGACTTCATCCATCGTCTTTCTACAACTCAGATCTGAGAGTCTTCCATCAGCAACCAACGAGCTGATTCGATTTGACAAAACTTGACAACGCCGCCACATCGTCCTGAATTGTACGGTAAACAAAAAAAGAAATCCTCGGGCCCATCAGTCCCACAAAACTCAAGATCCCGGCTCCATGGAGTTCTGAAGTCCAGTCAGAGTGAAAACGATAACCCACACCACAGGAACCCCGCCGGCGGTCGTCAGAAAAAGTGGCAGCCCCGTTCGTATCGAGATCACACAGGTACTCCGGCGACTGCAAACCGCACCTAAAATCAATCTGGAAGAAACAGCGCCTGGACACCTTGGAAAATGAAGCTCCAAGACGGTGGTTTTGAAAAACCGCAACCCTTACGCGACGGCCGGCGCATCAAAATCGTTGCAGACACGCAACCTTGATTCGGCTTCGTACCAGAAATGGTCATCCAGTCCGTCCGGTTTGCCTCGTTTCTCCCACAAGGAATAAGCCAGGTCGCCGATTTCAGCCGCAGTCGGCGTCTGGCTGACTCGAAATCGGGAAACCGCCAGCTCTTTCGATTCGGGCACCGACCGGGTAGGACCCGTCTCGATGTCTTGTGGTTTCTGGCAAGTTTCAGAAACGTCACTTGCTTCAGACCAAGGCAATGCGTCCGGGGGTGACTGCCGCTCAAAACCCTGAGCAGCTTCCGTGACCAGCAACTTGAAGCAATCGCTGTCACCCGCTCCTAGCGCCCGCTGCAATTCGCCCATTAACAATTCGTAATCGTGCCAGTCCGGTGGTGGCGAGTCTACTGACGATTCCGAAAGGTATTGGCTATCCATTAGTCGGCGCAAGTGGTCCCAATGGATGCCGGTCACCTCCAGAATCGTGGGCCAGAAAAAACGCTCCAATTCTACCTTCTGTTGCCCAATCCCTCCGGAACGATCAAATTCAGCGGCCTCAGCGAGAGCATCACCTAGCGACTGATCCGTCCAACCGCTGGCTGTCTTGAATTGGTCGAGTATGTCCAGCGCTAGCAAACGGTACCCATGAACTCGTTTCTTCAATTCCTGCCTGAACTGCTCCAAACCATGCCTCTGGACGAAGCCCACTGCTCCGCTGCTGCCATCGACCTTTGGATCTGACAGGGAAAAAACTCTTGGCGCTCGTTCGGCCTGGCGGGCCTGACGAATCGAATTCAGTGTTTTTTCACAATCCGGTGGTTGTTGCCCAAGTGCCAAAGTCACCGTACGGACACCGTGGGCTGCCAATTGCTCCCACTGACGGCGATGCACACTGTGTTCATGGGAAGCGATTGTTGCCACATTACAGGCCCCCAAGGACTGGAAATAGAGTACGTCCACGATGCTGCCGACCAGCACCAGATGCTCCTGACCACCAGACCCGGGGCGTAAGGCAACATCCAGGCCAAAGGCCTCCGTCTTCTGGCCACCTCGCAAGAACAGCACTTGATTGGTTTCAACCTCCTGGTGCTTCACCTCCAGTGCCGCAACCGTGGTCACCCGCCCATAACGGTCGCGCCAAGGGATAATGAGCCGTCCTTCCAAGCGGGGGTCGCAAACAACGTGGGAGGCGAAGATCTCGTCCCGGCTGAACCCCGCAGTGACGAGGTGGTCAGCGATCTCTTGAACGGACCTGAAGAAACCCAACGGGAGATGGTGCAAATCGTCGGAGTTGATTTTCCAGTCGCGGGCTACCGTGTCGCGCACGTGACGGTCAGTCTCTTCGTGCAATGTTGTGTGGCAATGGCCAACGTAGGTTTCGAGCAAACTGCGACGCCGTTCGTGGGACATCGCGCGCTGTTGCTCAGCGGCCGAAACCTTGTCTGGAATCGAGCTATTTGCGATACCAGCTCGGCGTGCCAAACTTCGTATCGCTTCCTCAAACTGCGGTCCGGTTGGCCCGATGTCAGCTTGATGGTAAGACAACCAGCTCGTTGTTTGACCAGCGGGGTCGACAAAACCCCAGTTTTGATGGCAGATCAGGGGCGCCGACCCGCCCGGACCGTTGTCGTGACCTCGAAACCCGGTCCAACCACAAGCTGTTCTCGTCCAACGAAATTCGGGAAACACTCGGTCCAGACGCTCAAACAAGGTTGGCAGGAGCTCTTGTTCGTAAAATCTTGAAAGATTCGCTTGCGAAGGGTCCTGATAGATCATTTTGAACTTCCCCGAAAGACGAACGACCACCCTCGAAAGTCCAGATAGGGGCGAGACGATACAGAAAGCCAGCACGGCCCTGCAAGAGCATTTTTCGCCGTTTGCCCGGCCACGACAGCCTTTCCTCGTTTGCCGGCCAACACGGAACTATATTTCTCGATTTCTCGCTAGACGGATTGGGACGGGCCCCAACCCGAATCAAGCATCTCCGGTTACCTGACGACAAGCTGTCCACCAGCTAACAGGTCAGGCCCAAACCCTTTCTGGCCCGCGACTCCTAGTGTTTTTTCCCCTTTTTTGGGGATCAGGGTATTGACACACGGTATCCAGCGATTAGCTTGACAAATTGTGATAGATACCGCCGGGAGCAGGAAAAGCACCTTTTTCGGTCTCGGGGCACCCAGGATGTTCAAAAAAAAAATACCAGGGTGTTGACAACCTCAGAAAACCTGTCATAATCGTTAAAGATTAACACAAAAGTTCGCACTCACTCGCTAACCGAGAAGATCTAATCACTCAGATTTAATCAAAACAGAGCAAAACCAAAGAAACGCACGCTCATGAAGCTGTAAAAACCCTGTCAAAAAAATCACAATCTACTCGGTGGAGTAGGTGGTTTTTTTGTTAGGGTTTTTTTATTGGATTTTTCAATCTCGACTCGAATTGTGTTCACGAAGGACCAGCACGGAATTTCGTGAACCACATCTAAAGAGCAAACGCTAGTGAACGCATTATTGTAGACCCAAACCAGAAAAAAAAACGGACTTCAGCCCTCCAGTAGGGCATTGGTTTTCCGGTTTTCTCGCAGGTCTACTTTTGTGCCGTCGCCGCTTATGTTGGGCACATAAGCAAACTCTTCAAGACGGCAAAACATCAATACGTTGCAGTCTGGGGTTGGCTGCGGCAACTTGGGATTTTTCACTGTTTAGAAACGACAATTAAGATACTACAGGAGTGAACTTATGAAAACGCGACATGCATTTGTTTTGGCTCTGGTAGCCGTTTTGGGTCTGTGCTCTTCAGCTTTTGCAGCACCGATGTTAACCGTGGATACAGTAACTGGCGCAATGACGTTCTGGGGTTCGCACGCTGCAGCTGCAACAGCAAACCCTGGTGCCGGCATCTCCAATCCTGGTGGTGAAACCGATGAAAGCCTAACCGGCCTTCAAATTACCGACGTGGCCCCCTTGGTGCTCTCTTCCGACATCGCCGCCCTTTACACCCCGGACGTGATCACGGGTGCTTTCCCGTTCGTTCAGGCTCAAGTGTTCCTGGATGCCCCCGGTGGTGTTCCTAACAGTCTCTACTATGCCGAACTGCTTTCACCCGCTTCACTCAACGGTGGTGTGGCGTACGGCGCTGGCGACAGCACAGCGTTGGATGTTGGTTCTGCTGGTGGAACTGGCGTTGCCGCTGAATACAGCTACGAAGGTGGTGCTAGCACCGTCGCTATGGACGTTGCTTACATTGCCATTCCAGAGCCCTCCACTCTCTTGCTGATCTGCTTGGGATTGGTTGGACTGGCTGTTGGTCGACGAACCCGTTAAGACGAACTCGTCGCTGACATTGAGATAAAACAGTGAGCTCATGGCCCTCCCCGTTCTACGACGGGTGGGCCGAAGAGCTGGCTGGTCCCTGGGGAGGACCAAACTTAAACAAGCCCAAAAACCGTTTGGTGTGATCACACAACAACCGTTTGTTTTGCGTGAGACGCCTGATTATCAGGATCAAAACGCTGGGCAAAAAACAGACACTGTCTAAATAGTGATAACCCCACCGAAAAGCCTTCCGTAGTTCTACGGGAGGCTTTTTTTATTTGAAAATGGAAACATCCGGCGGCAAGAGGGAGGCTTTGGGGAGAAAAAAACCACGTTTTACCCTAAAAAACGTGGTTTTAGCGAAGGAAACTGTCTTAACGAAGAATTCAAGTCCAGCCAAAAAATTTTCAAGAATTTAAGCCTATTTGCAAACCAGTCTGCTATACTGGGCAGTTAATGACTGTTTTTCTAGATAGGCTGTTAGGGCAGTTTGTTCCATCGATGGACAAGCTGTGCTGACTGTCGCTTACAAATCACCCGAGTTGTGTTGACGACAATTTGCACAACGGTGATCGGTTTTAACGAGTAAACAATCGAGAGGAAACGCTAATCGAGAGGAACTGCTAATGAAAGCATAGATGTAAGCCCATGCCAGAAAAAAAATAACGGACATCAGCCCATCAGCGGGTATTAGTTTTCCGATTTTCTAGCGGGGCTGTTTTTATGCCGTCACCGTTTATGTCGGGTTCTAAAACAATCCTTCAAGACGGCAACTGGTTTTAATGTCGCAGTCGAAGTTGACTGCGGCAACTTGGGATTTTCACTGTTTAAGAAAGACAAATAGATACTTTTAGGAGCGACTAATGAAAACGCAATATGCATTAATTCTGGGGCTGGTAGCTGTTTTGGGCATGTGCTCTTCAGCTTTCGCATCTCCAATGTTGACAGTTAATACTGTCAGTGGTGAGGTTACTTTTTGGGGTTCCGCCGGCGCTGCCAGCGCAGTTTGGTCCGGTTCGATCTCCAATCCTGGTGGTGAAACCGACTCGGCTCTCACCGGTCTTCAAGTTGTTGATAGTGGACTTACCGGTTCCGGCGACGCGGTAGCCCTCTACACACCGGACGTGATTACGGGTGCTTTCCCGAGCGTTCAGGCTTCCGTATTTACTGTTGACAGCAGTTACTATGCTGAACTGCTTTCACCCGCTTCGCTTGACGATAGCGTCAACTACGCAGCTGGTAGCAGCACCGTGCTGGATATTACTAGCAGTAGCTCCAGTGGCGTGGCAGCTGAAATCAGCACCTTTGGTGGCGCTTCAACGACCGCCATCGACGTGGCCTACGTTCCAGAACCCTCCACTCTCTTGCTGATCTGCTTGGGATTGGTTGGCCTGGTTGCTCGGCGAACTCGTTAAGACGACGTCGTCGAACTACTCAGTAACTATTGAAAATCTTATACAGTGAGCACTCACGGTCCTCCCCGTTATACGAGCTCTTCACGAGCTCAACGGGTGGACCCGAGAGCTAACTGACAGGTCCCTGGGGAGGACCCGAAATTAAACAAGCCTAAAACAGTTTTAGTGTGATCACACAACAACCGTTTGTTTCGCGCGAGGCGCCTGATGATCAGGAGCAAAGCGCTGGGCAAAAAATTAAATAGTGATAACCCCACCGAAAAGCCTTCCGTTGTTCTACGGGAGGCTTTTTTTATTTGAAAATGGAAACATCTCGCGGCAGGAGGGAGACGTTCGGGAGCCAAAATGCGCGTTCAACGCCTCAAAACACGGTTTGATGCGGGAATTCCTGTGCATGGAGAATTCCCCGAACCGATCTAAAAATTTAGAGAATTAAAGCCTATTCAAAAACCATTTGGCTGCTATACTGGGCAATTGATAGGCGATTTTGACGAATAGGACATTAAGGTCGTTTGCTCCATCGGTGGGCAAGCTGTGCCAACTATCGGTTGCCAATCACCCCGAGTTGTGTTGACGACAATTTGCACAACGGTGATCGGTTTTAACGAGTAAACATTCGAGAGGAATGCTAATCGAGAGGAAACGCTACTGAAAGCATTTATGTAGGCCCATGCCAGAAAAAAAATAACGGACATCAGCCCATCAGCGGGTATTGGTTTTCCGATTTTCTAGCGGGGCTGTTTTTATGCCGTCACCGTTTATGTCGGGTTCTAAAACAATCCTTCAAGACGGCAACTGGTTTTAATGTCGCAGCAGTCGAAGTTGACTGCGGCAACTTGGGATTTTCACTGTTTAAGAAAGACAAATAGGTACTATTAGGAGCGACTAATGAGAACTAAACAAGCATTCATTCTGGCGTTGGTAGCTGTTTTGGGCATGTGCTCTTCAGCTTTCGCATCTCCAATGTTGACAGTTAACACTGTCAGTGGTGAGGTTACTTTTTGGGGTTCCGCCGGCGCTGCCAGCGCAGTTTGGTCCGGTTCGATCTCCAATCCTGGTGGTGAAACCGACTCGGCTCTCACCGGTCTTCAAGTTGTTGATAGTGGACTTACCGGTTCCGGCGACGCGGTAGCCCTCTACACACCGGACGTGATTACGGGTGCTTTCCCGAGCGTTCAGGCTTCCGTATTTACTGTTGACAGCAGTTACTATGCTGAACTGCTTTCACCCGCTTCGCTTGACGATAGCGTCAACTACGCAGCTGGTAGCAGCACCGTGCTGGATATTACTAGCAGTAGCTCCAGTGGCGTGGCAGCTGAAATCAGCACCTTTGGTGGCGCTTCAACGACCGCCATCGACGTGGCCTACGTTCCAGAACCCTCCACTCTCTTGCTGATCTGCTTGGGATTGGTTGGCCTGGTTGCTCGGCGAACTCGTTAAGACGACGTCGTCGAACTACTCAGTAACTATTGAAAATCTTATACAGTGAGCACTCACGGTCCTTCCCGTTGAGCTCTTCACGAGCTCAACGGGTGGACCCGAGAGCTAACTGACGGGTGATTGGTGAGATAGCAAATGGTTGATTTGTACCCTCTCTCGTAGATAAACCACTGAATTTGCAATGTCACCCCACCCTCCGACTCGTCAACCCAATCCGTTGGGACCAGCACTCTCGCGCCATCGCCTTCTGCTGGCGAGCCTGTTCATCGTCAGCCTGATTTCAATTGGGCTGTCCGACTCTCAGGCACAGCAATTCAGCATCGGCACCAGTTTTCGGGCGACCACGCTGGAAGAATCTGGATTCATCGTTCCCGACAGCATGGGGGCTGTGGGGCCGCAGCATGTCGCCATACTGCTGAACGGTCGATTTGCCGCCTTTGATAAGACGGGAACCCCTCTGGTTAGCAAGTCGTTGAACGACTTCTGGAACGATGCGGGCGTGACTCCAGCCGGTGAATTTGCCTTCGATCCTCGCATCCTTTACGACCACTTCAGTGGCCGGTGGTTCGGAGTTTCCGTCGACAATCACGGCGGTGCCAACAACTTCCTGGTCGCCGTCTCTGACACGGACGACCCGACCGGAAATTGGAGCGGATTCCAAATCGATTCAGATCCCAACGACAACCGCTGGGCCGACTTTCCTACGCTGGGGTTGAATCATGACGTCGTGGCCCTTGGGGCCAATATGTTTGCTATCGGCTCGGGCAGTTCCTCCAAAACCTTGCTGGTACTTCCCAAGTCCGACTTGATTGCTCCGGTTCCCAGCGTAGCCAACGCCACTTTGCTGGAAAACCTCAGCACTTCGTACGCTCCTCAACCGATCGTCGACCTTGACAATGGCAACTTACCGTTGCCCGTTCTGTCTGAAGGGAAGTCGACTTTTGGCTTCCTGGCTCTGATGGATATCGCGGGTCCGGCCACTTCGCCCTCCCTGGACATCACAGACAGTATCTCGTACGTCACCCTGCGGGACAGTCCGCCCCTGGTCGATCAACCCGGACCGAAGGCGAATTTGAACGCGTTGGACACGCGGTTCAGCGGTAATGCTGTGAAGTTGGATGGCAGTGTGTGGGCAGCCCATGGTGTCGAATTCGACGGCCGCGCCGCGATTGAATGGTACGAACTGGACGCGGCGACCAAGGATGTCGTTCAGAGTGGCCTGCTGAGTGATCCGGAACTGGGCCTCAGCTTTCCATCGATCGCTGTGAATCCTGACAAAGATGTCGTGATTGGCTTCAGCGCGGCAGGTCCCAACACGTTTGTGGGCGCTTACGCGGCAGTCGGTAAGACGGAAAACGATATTACAACTTTTGGACCGATCGCCGAACTCGAACCGGGACTGACCGACTATGAACGACTCGACAGTCAACTTCGAAACCGCTGGGGAGATTACAGTGCCACGGTGAACGACCCACTTGACTCCAGCCGATTCTGGACTTTTCAGGAATTTGCACTGAGCAACTCCCCCAGTGACCAATGGGCCGTGCAGGCCATTGAGATCATCGTTCCCGAACCTTCGACGGCGTTGCTGCTGTGCCTGGGCCTGCTGGCGCTGGCAACCGGCCGCTGGCAGCGGCAACCGGCCGCGTAACCGCCCAACCGGCGCGACCAACGTGCAACAGGTTCCAGGCCCCCGCAACTGCCTGCGGACGGTGAATCCCGGGGCGGGCAGCCGGGGGGACTACCCGAGCCAGCCCAATCATAGGAAAATGGTCGTTTCCAAGCCGTAAGGGAACACAGCCGGTAACGGTTGACGCGGTCCAGAGTGATCGCCAGGATGCCACATGCACCTCAGGCACTTATCGCTGAACGGCTGGCAGTCGAGCAACACGGAAAAGGACACCAGAAAAACATGAAGTATGCCATCTGTAACGAAACTTTCGAGAACTGGCCTTTTGAAAAAGCTTTTGCGCTGGCTGCCGATCTGGGTTACAGCGGGATTGAGTTTGCCCCCTTTACGATTAACAAGCAGGCGGATGCGATCTCGGCGGAAGAACGGGCTACCATCCGTGGACAGATCGAGGACGCCGGTTTGCAGACGGTCGGCCTGCACTGGCTGCTGGCCTTCACCGAAGGTCTCTACCTGACTTCGCCCGAGGAACCGGTCCGCGACAGAACAGGAACCTACCTGGCAGAACTGGCGCGCCTCTGTTCCGATCTCGGGGGTCGGATTCTCGTTCTCGGTTCTCCGCAACAACGAAACCTGCTACCCGGTGTCAGCCTGGAGCAGGGCATGGATCTGGCTGCCGATGTCATTCGCCGAGCCGTGCCCGCCTTCGAAGAACACAACGTCATGCTCGCTTTAGAACCCTTGAGCCCCGCGGAAGGAGACTTCCTGTTAACGGCCGACCAAGGGATCGACTTGATGCGGCGGGTCGATTCTGAACACGTCCGCCTGCACCTAGACGTCAAGGCCATGTCCAGTGAATCCCGCCCGATTCCCGACATTATCCGTGATGCTGCGCCTTACCTGATCCACTTTCACGCCAATGACGCCAATTTGCGTGGACCCGGAATGGGCAAAATCGATTTTGTGCCCATCCTGCAGGCGCTCCAGGAAATCGATTATCAAGGCTGGGTCTGCGTTGAAGTGTTCGATTACAAGCCGAGCCCCGAGTACATTGCTAGCGAAAGCATCAAGTACCTGGAGGCGTGCCTGCGGGAAGTGGTGGAGGCAGCCGGAGAATAGGCCGTCGGCAATGCGTTCCCCCACCCATTCGGCCGAAAAGGTCCCGGGAAGCTTGTATCCAAACAACTTTTTATTCGTGATGTTACGAATTGACCGAACTGTTGATCGCTCTGGATCTCCGGGATAGTTCGCTAACAAACTTCGACTTTTTTTCCGTTTTTGATATGCTGTTTCGTTGAGCAGGCGCTCGACCGCTGGACTCGGTTTCTCCGCAAGGTTGAAGACGGCGGCAAAACCCCGGTGGCGTTCCCGCGTCATGCCAGGAACAGGCTCATTTCGTTATCCAAGAGAACTTCACGTGAAGGTCCAATTCTTAGCTTCGTCCGTCGGGGAGCACTCGACGCTTCAATTTCTCTCGTCATTTATCATCGATGACTTCATCTCGATTGATGCAGGAGCGATTGGGCTACTGCCGTCGATCGATATCCAAAAGCGCATTCGACATGTGGTCCTGTCGCACGCTCATATCGATCACATTGCTTCGTTGCCGTTGTTTCTGGACACGGTCTATGACACTCATTCAGACTGCCCGACAGTTCACGCAAGTAAAGATTTGCAGGCCTGCCTGCAGCGCCATGTGTTCAACAGTCAGCTCTGGCCTGATGTGTTGCACATGTCCGACGTTGGAAGTCCCTTCCTGAACTTTTCGACACTGGTCGACGGCCAACCGGTACAACTCGGAAGCGTTCGCCTGACACCGGTTTCTGTGGATCACGTGATCCCCTGTTTCGCTTTTCTCATCGAAGACGAGCGGGCGGCGATCGCGTTCGTTTCGGATACTGCACCCACACAAAATATTTGGGACCGGATTCGTAACGTGGAGAACTTAAAAGCCGTATTCCTGGAAGCCAGTTTTCCAAATTCATTGCAACAACTGGCTGACAAATCCATGCACCTCACACCACACGACTTTAGAGGGGAAGTGGACAAGATCGGACACGACGTACCCGTGATTGCGATCCATTTGAAATCAAAATTCCAGGAGACCATCGTGGAGGAACTCAAATCGCTGGGACTTGAGCAACTCGAAATCGGCAAGCCGGGTCATACGTATCAGTTTTAACGAATGTTTTACGACCCGCCCGGATTGAATAAAACAAGCGGGAGCCGAGTCGCTCGTCGGTCATCGGCCGTCTCAAGCGACAAGCAAAAGCAGATCGACCAGACCCTGAATCCGTATTCCCAAAACGAGACCCGGAATGTCGGAAGTCAGGTTTTCCAACCTTCTACAGTTCGAAGTTGAATGTCCGGGAAAAATATCTCCACAAACGAGACGCTGCGGTCTGATTGCCGGCGGCGATCTTTGCAGTGCCACGTGTACCGATCAGTATCACACCTTCTTCATCCTCAAGACGAGCACTAGCCTGATAGGTCGTACTCATCGGCTTTTCCCGACCAGTCGCATCTGTTTGGGTTGCCAAATCGCCTCCTGCTTTCCCCGAAAGTCCACGTGGACTGACTTCCAGATCATCCTTGGCAATCTGATCGATCCGGCTGACAAAGAACCGGCCCGGAAGTTGGTCGAGAAACAGTTCCACCCGCTGTCCCACGGAGATAAACGATATATCAGCTTGATCGATTGCAATCACCGCCTCCAGGTCGCTGGGATCGCCAATCTGGCAGACCAGGACGTCATCCGTGAGAAACGCATTCAGATTCTTTTCCTCCAGGGGCGATCCCTCCCAGGTGGAAAGTTGGTCCATGGCTCCCGCATTCGATCTCACTTCAGGCGCCGGCAGAACGGTCCCATCGGCTGGCGCGTTCAGTTTCAATTTTCCACGTTCTTCTTCTCGTTTTTCCAATTGCCCCTGAATCGTCGCCAACGTTTCCTCAGCGGCCGGAATCTCCAGCAGGACGTTGCTGTCCGAGATGGCGCGATAATACAAATTATCCAACATCGAGTTCTGTTGCTCCAACTGACCTTGCAAACGTACCGTCGTCAGTTCCAGCTCAATATTCTCCAACTCGATCAGCGGATCTCCCGACTGGACTACCTGCAGGTGTTGGACTGCAATTTTCTTTAGTTTGCCGGGCATTTCGACATAGACTGACTCGGCCGCATGTGGCTCTAAAGCGAATGTGCCCACGACGTGGAACGGAAACGGAATCAATAGCACGGCACCTAACACGGTCGCCAAAAGAGCCAGCGTGGCATACATCGGTACTTTCTTCACTTTCTCAATCCTCCCCGGGGTATGGAAGAACTTAAACAATTTCCACAACGGCATAATCGCCAGGCTGTAAACCGAGGCCATGGCAATGAGTTGACCGACAATTTGTAAACCATAAGGCTTAAAAACCTGATTGAGAAACCAGAGAATCGAGAAGACGATCACCCAGCGATAGATAGATGCTGCAACGGTGTAAAGTGCAAAGAAACCCTGGTTGCGTTCTGGCAGAAAAGGATCCGGCGGAGGTTCAATTCCCAGGCACCAGTGCCCCAGTTTACGACTGAGGATAGCGCTCGATTTCTGCCTCAAGTTGGGGATCTCGGCGATGTCAGAAAGAATATAGTACCCGTCGTATCGGAGGAGAGGATTGGCATTAAAAAGAATCGTGCTGACGGAACTGATGAACATGACATTCAGAGACAGATAATGCAACAAGCCTGGTTCGGTGAACCACCAGATCAAAGTACAAATCGAAGCAATCACCACCTCGATGTACATGCCGGCTAGTCCGATCGCTGCCCGATGCCATTTGTTCGGTAACATCCAGGAATCGGACACATTGCAATACAGACAGGGGGTCAGCACCAGAAACATCACGCCCATCTCGTGGCATTCTCCACCAAAATGCTTGCAAGACAGTCCGTGTCCAAACTCATGAATGACTTTCGTGACACTTAAAGTAATCCCCAGCCACAACCAGTTCTCGCTGTCGAAGAACTGGTGGAAACCGGGCAATTTCCCTCGAAACACATCCCATTGCACGACGACGAGAGTCAGTGCAGTCAGCATCAAACACAGACAGAGCCAAACAATCGCCGGCGAAAACAACCAGCGGCAGGAGGGATACATCCAGGTCAGAATTCGATCAGGATCGATGCCTTTGAAACGGATCGCCAAAACATTCGTCCATTTCGCGAATAATTCTTTCCGTTTTCGTTCTTCACCCCGGTTCTTTAAAGCGGGACCCTGACCCATGACGTCGGAGATCACCAGGTTGCTGCGGTGCAACATTCCGACCAGACGGTCCAGTTCTTCGACGGTGATCTTCTGCGGTGGAAACTGGCGTTCAAAGCGACGCTTCACCTGATCGAGACTCGACTGGCCATCCAGCATCTTCAGAATGGCGTACTCTTCTTCCTGAAACCGAAAGTAGTTCAGTCCTACAGGATCCTTCACCACCCAGTAGACCCGCCCCTGATAACGCTGTTTTTCCGCCTTCAAATCGGCCCGCGTGCGCAGTCGCATCCTGCGACTCGAACTGGAAACCATACTTTCGGAAAGAGTAGCCATCAAACTGCCGAAGGACGAAAACGGGAGGCGCAACGCAAGTCCTTCCAACCGAGACCGCGGCTGGAATCAGAAAAGCCAGTGATCGATTCAATGGCCGTCCCTAAGCGACTGTCGAGATGGAGGTCACCACGGATGGGCAAACTTCCTGTCTCAGAATTCGGCTTGTTTATTTTCATCTTATCGAAGGGAAATTTCCATTTCGGCGTCCATCCCGGGACGCATCACCCACGAACCGTTAACCTGCTTGTTTTCGACTTCGGATCGGACCAGAAAATTGCCTTTCGCTTGGATGATCGGACTCACGAACACGATCTTGCCAGAAAACTCCGCGTGCCTGCCTTGTGCCAGTTTCACACGGACGGTGACTGGCTTGCCTTCAATTTGGAAAGGATCAAAATTCGCTGAATTCAAGAATCCCTCCACTCGCAAACGGTCCATCCGCACAACACGCATCACAACATCTCCGGCCTGAACCCACTCACCCTTATCACGAAAGACCTCGACCACCAGTCCATCAACATCTGACAAGAGTCGGCGACGGCGAATCTCCTCGTCCGCCGAATCGACGTCAGCTTGATGTACATCCGCATTCATCTGAGCCACTTTCATTTCCATCTCATTTTTTTTGATCAGCAGCCTCGACTCTTTCACCTGCAATTTGAGACGGCGAATCGTTGCATCCGCGACGGTTCCTGGCACCTTTTCCGTAGCTTCTTTGTGTTCCAGATATTCCGCTTTAGCTACCTCGCTGCTGGCCCGGGCGTAAATGACCGGAATTTCATCCCGAGCCTGAGTGAGGGCGGCAAGCAACTGGATCTCGGCAGCTCGCTTCTTCAATTGGGGCTCCCGGTCATCGACCTGGGCAACTTGGTCGCCAGTGCGAACCTGGTCACCTTCACGCACGTCGACCATGGTCAGCTTTCCCGGGGCAAGTGATGAGACCTCAATATCTTTGTCAAGCGACACCAGCGCGCGCTCAATACGGGCATGGCTCGAGTATTCCGGCTCGATCGTCCGTTCAGAATTTGCCATGAGAGCCAAGAGCGCCACAATCAATGTCTTTGTCGTGACCATGAATGAGTCTCCTTTGCTCAAAACCAGAAGAGAATGTTAGTGTGTACCCAAGAAATCAGGTCGTGCAACCACACGAAACCAATGCACTTTCGTCCACAGGACAACTTTGCTGTGACTGTGGTACCTGGCAATAATCCCTCTCGGGGAAGGTCGTTTTTTTGAATGGCAACCCGTATCAACACCGTGTTCCCCGCTTCCGGATCAACATCGGCGGCACCATGAATTTCGGCAACTGTGCCTTCATAGTGCGTTCCCGGATCCGTCGCCAAGATATAGGAAGCTTTCAAAGTGTCTCCCGCCTCAAGATTATTCCATTCACGACGGACGTACCCCATCCTGCTTTCCGGCATCCGCAACAACAACTCCCATTTTCCATCCGGGTCCACGACCGTCATTAAAACCTGACCAATATTGACAGAGCGTCGCATCAGTCGCTCTTCGGGCTTCCAGCTGATCATCAGCCCATCGATGGGGCTTTTTACCAAGAGATCGTCTTGCTTCTGCTTGTAGAGTTTGATTTGCAAAACGAAGCTAGCCAGTTTTTTCTCGATGCGGTCGAGTTCTCCGCTCAAACGGTTTCTTTCGTCCTGGGTCAGACGCTGGGGCTGCAGGAGACGACGTTCAATCGACATTTTGTCAGCTCTCACTTCATCCCGTTCCCCGATGAGCGCTTCGAGTTCCGCATCAATCTGAATATTCTGCAACCTGGCGAGTACCTGGTCCTTTTTCACCTCGCTCAGATGTTCCACCTTCACTTCCTCGACCTTACCGTTGTCGGTCGCAAACACCTCGCGGCGAATTTCCGGTTGCAACTCGCCACGAGCTTTCAGATCGAAGTCGGCCGGGATCAGGACGAGCGACGAAAGGACCGTCACCACGGCGATTAAAATCGAAATGGTTTTGGGAAGCGTGCGACCCTTAATCACCCAGCTTGCCTTGCCCAGTGCGCGCCACACGGGCATCAAGAACAAACCGTTGTGCTCCTCCGCATTGGCTAACGCACTGCTGCTATGTTCGACAACCACATCCACGCGCTGCCGCATGGATGGGTTGACGCGGTTGTCTTCGATATTTTCAACGAGCAGCATTCCCACGACCTCCGGAGGACTTCTGCGTTTTCCCGGAGCGAGTGGGGTAGGGTCTTCCGGTTGCTTCAGTGGCAAAGCAGCGATCATTTTGGAGTGCGACTGATCGATGTAAGTCTGTAACGCATCCTCGATCTGGGGCGGCATGTCTTCGGAACTTCCCGTATACCAGGTAGGCTCACGAGACTTGGCCACCACCGTTGCCAGATTCCCCAGATCACGAATGGTCGAAGCACGAGGGTCCACATTGTCTGACCCGCTCACTGCCACTACTCGATACTTGTTTCCATGACGGCGGGCCACACTGACTCGATCGCATTCAATCAAACGTCGAGCCTCGTTGGCAATCGTGTAGGTCGCGTCCTTGGGATCCAAACTGGCATGAACGGCACTGATAAATTTTTCCAACTTCTGCCAGAGGGTCTGGCGGTCGGAAAAATTCCGCAGTTCCCGACTCTTCAGGTAGTCGCCAACAATCTCGCACATTTCAACGACAAACCGCAAATAACCACGTTGAGTCGCGGGACCCGCTCCGGGCCGCTGAAAGATCTCAACAGCCCCCTTCACGTTCTGATCGATTTTGACAGCCCCCAGTAACAAGAGATAATCGGTAGGGTTTCCTGCCTCCCCGTCGTCCACTGATCCCGAATGTGGTGCCATCATCAGGGGTTTCCCGCTGGTGATCACCTTTTTCAAAAGCAAGGCATGTTGCGTCTGGTGATCATCTCGCTCAACCAAACCGGTTTTTTGGAGACCAATCTGATATTGGAGTTCAAACCGCTCCTCATCGTCCACCATCCAGATGGCACCCCCATCGGCAGCCAGGGAGGAAACAACGCGGCCCAAAAATCCCTCAAAGAAATCATTCAGGGGTATGTCGGATTGCGCCAACTGGGAGATCTCTCGCACTAAAGTGCGAATCTGCTGTTTGGTCTGTTCCACCAAACGTTCTTCGGACGCCGCATCCCGCGGGTCCTGTGCAGACGAAGAGCTACCCGACGGGGCGGGTTCCGACTGGCGAGCATCCTCGGACTGGGAGTCTCCATTTTGTTGATCCGACCGTTCCTCGTCAGTCTCTGTTGACGGCGGTTTGTTGGAGTCTTCGCTGGTCATACGGCACGTGAGAAAAAAGAAATTTTGACTAAGGGCCACCTGACACTCGCCAAGCAATTATAGCAGCTAGCAGAGATCCGGCGACGAGGCAAACAGGACTAGCAGTCAAGTTCCCGCCAGTTTCTTTAGAGAAACGGTAATCGGAAGACTCGTGATTCATCCTTGCAGGAGTTGACTATATTCATTTTCGACAGATTGGGGTGATCCACAACGTTAAAACCCGGAGGTTTCCAGTTGATCCTCAACTCGTGCCAGGCGGAGGCCCCTCTCGGTCCGAACCTGAAACATGCTTGTAACCGTTCCAATCTGGCATGACACCCTCTGACTTCCGACCACGTGGCAGCGTGAACCGTGCAGGCATACTGAAGACATCCCCCTGCGGCCTAGAATCCCCGCCTTTCAGACACTAGGATGGTGGAACAGAAAAGTTACAATCGTGGCATACTGCTTAAAGTTTTGCTGAACTTTGGCCGGGTCAAAGAGGAACCACGTTATGTTCGATCGATGGACTACCAGCCATCGCCAACTTCTGACGCCCCTTCTTTCTGCAGCCTCGCTGCTGGCCATCGGAATACTTGGTGGCTGTTTAGTCACCAGGTGGACACAACCGCCCCTAATGCTCGTACCGGAAATCCCTGTTCAAGCAACCGGCGCTGCGCACAGCGATACAATCGCAGCCGCCACTGGACCAATTGACGACAAAGTCGAGGGCCTCTTTACTCTGGACTTTTTAACAGGCGAACTCCAATGTGCCGTGCTCTACACGTACGGACCCAATATAAACACCTTTGGAGGAATCTACCGAACCAACGTGGTGGAAGACATGCAAATCGAGGCGACCAAAAAGCCGAACTATTTGTTGCTTACTGGTTTTGCTGACTACGCGCGGGGTGGAAGAAGTGGCGGCAATCGGGTGGGAGCAAGTGTGGTATACGTTGTCGATGCTAACACGGGTAACTTCGCCGCCTACGGTGTGCCGTGGAATCCAAATATGGTCTCTCGGGGAACCCCCCAAGGGGGTCCGCTGATTCCGATTAATAAAGGACTCTCCCGTTTGGCACCCATCCGGGAGTAACAGAAGGGCGCGCGGTATGAAACTGATCTTCAATGATGAAACCAGTGAAGTTCCCGAGAAGACAACCATCACCCAGTTACTGGAACAATTACAGCTCGTGTCTCAACACGTTGCCGTCGAGGTCAACTACCAGTTAGTGCCGCGTAGTGAACACAAACAACATACGCTTCAAGACGGCGACCGACTGGAAATCGTTACTCTGGTAGGTGGAGGATAAACATGCCGACAGCAGATGTACTGGCCGACGACCGGCTCGAAGTAGGAACACACGTACTCGCTTCCCGGCTGATCGTCGGAACAGGAAAATACTCCAGTTACGAGCTGATGGCTGAATCACTGGAACTTTCCGGTACGGATTGCATCACGGTTGCCGTACGCCGTGAGAGACTCTACGACAAGGCGGGCAACAACATTCTCGATTTCATCGATACGGACCGCTACACACTTCTTCCCAATACGGCCGGTTGTTTTACGGCCGCTGATGCCATCCGCGTGGCTCGACTGGGCCGCGAGATCCTGCTGGGACTGGAAAACCCCGGGGCCGATTGGGTCAAGCTCGAAGTGTTGGCGGATCAACGCACACTGCTGCCCGATCCGATTGGCACCCTGGAAGCTACGCGAGCGCTGGTGGAGGAAGGATTTCAAGTCTTGTGCTACACCAGCGACGACCCGGTCCTGGCCAAACAACTTAAACTTGCCGGTGCAACGGCCGTCATGCCCGCGGGAAGTCCCATTGGCTCGGGCCAGGGGATCCTGAATGCAAACAACCTGCGAATCTGCCTGGAATATTTAAAAGAAGATGATCCCAATTATCCCGTGATTGTTGACGCGGGCGTGGGTACCGCCAGTGATGTCACGTTGGCCATGGAATTAGGCGTGGATGGTGTGCTGTTGAACACGGGAATCGCTCACGCAGAAAATCCCCTCCGCATGGCCGCTGCGATGAAGGCGGGCGTGAAAGCAGGACGCCTGGCTTATCTTTCCGGCCGCATCCCCAAAAAACTGTATGCCACCGCCAGCAGTTCCCAAGAGGGTGTCGTGGCCGCCAAACCCCGCTGAGTTCTGCCGGACAAGGCGCTCACGGTTTTTTCAGGTCCTGGTTTGGCTCAAATTCTCCGAACGTCCGGGCAACTCTGCCCGCCACTGTCCCGTCGCCGACAGATAAATCACGGCCATTAACAAGGAGTTGTAGCCCATGATGAAAATGAATCCTAAACCACAGGTGAATACTACAAGTACTACCATCACCCCACCAACAACAAGCCGGATCAAAAATGTAGTGAGCTTGTTACCATGCATGTGACGGATCGAGTTCCAGACGGATTCCAGCACGCCATTTCCCTGATCAATGATGAAAAAATTGGCAATCAGAATGCCATAGAAATAGATCACACCGAACACGATGGCCGGAATGAACAGGACGCCAGAGAAGATTGTTCCAATCAGCACGGCCGTCTCGTCCTGCGTGACGCCTGCAATGCTGACGGGCAGGGCGCATACGACAATGGCCACGAATACAACGACAATCACGAGACACTGAAGACGGAAGACTCGCCAGAAATAGGGCCCAACCTTCCACATAGATCCTAAGGGCGAAGGATGTTTACGCAAAAGGTTCAAAGCGAATAACACCGTCATGCAGTTTGTAAATGACCCCACCAAAACACTCCAAACCAACGATGCCATTTGAATCACAATGACCACTGCACCCGCACCCGCTGCTGCTAACAGTCCGGTCACAACTGTGCTGATAAACCAGGCGGCGGCATGAACTCCAACCAGACAAAATGTAAAGAGTACACAGGTTCCCAGTTGCGCAGAAAACCGCTCCCACGTCCGCGAAAGTGTTTCGCCAAAATCAATCGGAGTGGGTTGCAGCGTTCCTTCACCGGCTGAGAAACCTGTTTCCGTAGAAGACGGTTCAAAAGCGGGTGCCCGGTTCGGATTGGCCACCGGGCCACCGGGCACCGCTTCAAAAGAACCTGACCCTGGGGAACCAGCGCCACCCGAGTTTACTGCCACCGAAGAAGGGGCAATTGCTGAAGGTACCGTCTGGATTTGACCGCACTCGGGACACCGGGCTTGTTTTCCAGCGGTATCGTCTGCCGTCCGCAGCAACCGTTGGCAGCCACTACAAGGAAATTCAATGGGCACTGAAAATCGTCTCCTTTACACCGCTGCCATCATAGACCGAGTGCCGCGAATTTGCCACCTGAGTATTCGGATCCTGGCTTTTACCAACAGTGCAAAAAGAACGGTTTGCGTTGCCTTGCAAAGC
>Ga0310123_10000985_pt1 | contig 24434 bp, 14 predicted proteins | sample CB6_AW_1057_MG_FD_203505 | JGI IMG/M metagenome (GOLD analysis project Ga0310123, IMG submission 203505) | Marine microbial communities from Western Arctic Ocean, Canada - CB6_AW_1057 | ecosystem: Environmental > Aquatic > Marine > Oceanic | place: Canada: Western Arctic Ocean | collected... | reverse complement strand
ACCGTGATCTACCCGATGTTCGTGCTCTCGGGCGTCGACCCCGACATCGTCGTCCCCACGCTGCTGTTCCTCTTCTCGCTCTGGGCCGCCTTCTGGTGGATCGGCCGCGTGCCGCTGACCCAGCCACGCCGTCTGCGGATCAAGTCGTGGGTCCAGGCGGCGCTGTTCAGCGGCCTGATGGGACTGGTCTCCTTCAGCTGGTTCTACCATCCCGACGACGGCTTCTGGAGCCCCTACTCCGACGAAGCCCTTGCCGGACACCTCGAAGCCAACCAGACCGTGCTGATCGATTTCACCGCCGATTGGTGAATTACCTGCAAGCTCAACGAGGCGGTCGCCTTGGACGCAGACGTCACACGCACCTTCATCACCAACAACAACATCGTCGCCATCAAGGCCGACAAGACCAAAGACTCGCCCGACATCGATGCCCTGCTCGTCAAGCTCGGCAACCACGCCAAGGCGATTCCCTTCTACGCCATCTACCCGGCCGGGCAACCCGACAAGCCGATCGTGCTCGACGGCGTCTTCGCATCCCCCGACCGCGTCCTCGAAGCACTCAGACAGGCCGTCGGCAAGACCCCGACCGCCGCCGCAAGTTCCGACAACCCCGGCAGCTGACCCCGCCCACCCCAGGGACTGGCTCCGTAGCCCCGCCCCTGGCGGGGCGCAGGTGCCTGTGTCCCGGTTCCAGAAACCGGCTAACCAGCACCGGGACAGGCACCGGCGCCGCCACGGGCGGCTCTGGAGCCAGTCCCCCTACTCGCCACTCCCCTTCAACCGGCCAACCTGAAACTCGCAATAGGCCTGGTTGTGCCGGACCAAACGCCGGCGGTCCGACTCCGAATCGGTCGTCACGTCCAGGAACAACACCCCCATCTCCTGCTGAGTCCCCTCACCCCAGCTGACTCGACGGGGAGGCACATGCGGGTTGAAGGGGTTCGCCGAGCTGTTGTCGTACCACGCCTCGTGGACTAGCCGGGTGCCCGCCGGAAGCCGCAACGGGACACGCAGGTGGTACCGCGAGTGCCAGTTGAAGTCCCAGTCGTCAATCGCCACCAGAGGCAGCTGACGGCCATCGGGCGTTTCAGCCCACGATCGGCAACGGCGGCCCAGCAGGTGCATGTGAGGCAGAACCGAATGCACGGTGATGGGGACCGGCAGAGTGTACGCGGCAGGATGATACAGGTTCGACTCCCCGGCCGGGATCTCCAGGGACATCGCGCCGACCAGGACCTCGACCACCGGAGTCACACCCCTCGGCTGATCGACAAAGTAGATTGCCATCCGGGACCGGTCGTGCTCAATGCGGCCGCTGGGGTGGTAGTGCACCTGCACCACGAAGTCCGAACCGGCTGCCATCCGTCGACCCAGGCCCGCCGCCAATCGCCTCGGCTGAACACCCACCGCCCAGCCCCCCAGAGTGCCGCCTCCGCCGAAACCCCAGCCGCCGAAACGCCGGTAGCCTGCAGCCGGGTCGGCCGCATCCAGCCGCCTGGCACTGCCGGTGTCGTCGTAGCGGAAACTCGCGTGGTGCACCACTCGAGGGTTCCCCGGCCGGAACTCGATCGCCGAGATCATCCGGTCCCGCTTCAGGCCGCTGGGGATCACGAAGTACCAGTAGATATCGGACCCCTCGGCAGGGATCGACACCGATTCGGGCATCGACAGCACCAGGTCCGGCTCGCCCAATGACCAGCCGCCGGGGTACTGTGGTGCCGTCGGTGCCCGTGACAGGTCGCCGGGCGGGAGACCCGATTCGAGCCAGCCGCGTAGCAGCGACAGTTCCCGATCGCTCAGCCGTAAGTCGTCCTCGAAGTGGCCGAAGCCGGGTCGAGGCTTCCAGGGGGGCATGATCCGGCGGGTGATCACATCGAGTACCTGGCGAGTGCGGTTGGCCACGTCGGTGTAGCTCAACAGGGAAAACGGTGCCGAGGCGTCCTCGCGGTGGCAGCGACCGCAGCGACGATGCACCAACGACGCCACGTGGCTCGACCACGTGACCGGCCCCAACCCCACTCCCGCCTCCGACTCGACCTCCTCGAGCACACAGCCGATCGGCTGTGTGCTCACCAGCGACCGCGACCGGCCTGCGAGCACCGTGTCGACCGCGCGAGCCAGGTCGCGACTGGTGACACGAAAACGGCGACGACCGACGTCGACGTACCCGTCGTCGATGCGGCCGCGGTAACAGAGTCGTCCCTCGGAATCGATCACGAACGACTCGGGGACATGCGTCGGCCGCAATTGGCTGCGCAGTGCCGTGTGGGTCAGATGGGCCGATTCACAGATCACCGCGACGTCGCTGCCCAATTCTTTGGCCAGGCCCGAATCGGTGTCGGTCTGGATCACCAGCAGCTTGACGCCGCGGCCCTCTGCGGCCTGCTGCAGCCGCTTGAGCATCGGCAGGTAGGCTCGGCTGATCGGGCAGGTGCTGCTGAGATAGACGACAATCGTGGCCGGTGACTGGGTACGGCCGCCGACACGGTGAACGGTACCGGTGCTGCCATGGAGATCGATGGGTTCGATGACCGGCCGCCCGGCGGGTCGCTCGGATACTCCGCCGACCGTCGCGCTGCCGGTGAGAATCGGCAACAGCCCGCCGACCCAAGCAGCCAGGCCCAGCAGCGCGAGTAGCGAGAGGACCAGCGGGGTGGTGACCGCTCGCAGCGGGTGAGGCGAAGACGTGCGATCCACGGCGGTCCGACCGTTGGAGATGCGGGCCGGGACGGTACCAGATGAAACGGATCGCAACGAGGCGAGTTGAGTGGCTTGGCCGTTAAAAGGGAGCGGCCGCCGCAGAGTCCCGCAACTCTACGACGGCCTGCCACCCTCGGACACACACCGTACGGGTTTCAGCCGGAGCCCATTGGCTTAGACCCGAAGCAGTGCTTCCACCGGAACTATTCCGGCGGAATGCCCAGGAGTTCCTCTTCCTCTTCCTGGATGATGATCCGCGGAGTGACCATCAACATCAGGCTCTTCGTCTCACGACCGACGCCCGAATTCTTGAAGAGGCGACTGATGTAGGGAATCTTATTCAGGATCGGAACGCCGGCCATGTTGCGGCCCTCACGGAGCCGCTTCACGCCGCCCAAGAGTACCGTGCCCCCGTCGGGGACACTGACGGTCGTGGTGACGTTGAGAATCTGCTGGATCGGCTGTTGAACCGTCAGCGACCCGCCTCCGCCGCCACCTTGGCCGCCACCTTGGCCGCCGCCACCCATACCGCCGCCACCCATACCGCCGCCACCCATGCCGCCGCCACCCATGCCGCCGCCACCCATGCCACCCATGCCGCCAATCCCGCCAAATCCGGATTGAGCACCTGGGGAGAACGAGACGGCGAGATTGGTTCCAGAGGGAAGTGCCCGGCCGAATTGGCCGGCGGTGCGGCGAGCCGACCGCCGGTAATCACGAGGGCCACCCCCGATTCCGCCCATGCCCATTCCACCACCCATGCCACCGCCACCCATGCCACCACCACCCATGCCACCACCACCCATGCCGCCGCCACCCATGCCGCCTTGGCCACCGCCGCCTTGGCCACCGCCGCCGCCACCAGAGAAGGTGAACGTCGCCACATCTGTGATCTCGGTAAAACTCGGCTGGACGGTCAGACGCACGTAGCGGCGATCGGCCGAAACAACCGCCTGGACTTGCAGGAAGACACCCGTGGACAGCGTCTGGATCACCGGGCTGTAACCGACGTTGCCAAAGATCCCGCCACCGCCGCTGGGAACCATGCTGATCACGAACGGCTGCATCAACTGGTCACGGATCGTGGCTTGCTGACCGTTGAACATCGTGACCTTGGGAGCGGCCATCACGTTTGTTCGCTCGTCACCCTGCGCGGCCTGGACGAAGAAGAAGGTCTCGATGTCCGAGAGGATCGCCATGCCGAACTGCAGGCCACTCTCGGGGTTGTAACCACCGAAGTCAGGTACGCCGATCTGGAAGGAACCCTGCCGGAACTGCAGGTCGAGATCGTCGGTGAACGCGTCCGGGGACGCCATGCCGATCACGGTCGGACGCGAGTAGTTGTCGCGGGCAACCATGTTGCGGATGGGAGCCTGATCGAACAGACCCATCCGGCCTCCCTGCTGCTGGCCGCCCTGGCCGCCCTGGCCGCCCTGGCCGCCACCACCGCCACCCTGACCGCCGCCACCGCCACCCTGACCGCCGCCACCGAAACCGCCGATGCCGCCGACTCCGAGGAAGCCACCGCCACCGCCCTGGCCACCGCCACCCTGGCCACCGCCGCCCTGGCCCTGCTGACCGCCGCCGCCGACGACGGCGCCGAAGGGAGGCAGAACACTCCCGGGTCCCGCCTGCTGATTCTGGCCACCGCCGCCACCGCCCTGAGCACCACCGGATCCGCCGTCGAAGACCGGGCCACCGATAGAGTCCTGGATGTTCCAGTCGAAATCGATCCCGATCCGCTCGTAGAAATCGTCCTTCACCGAGATCTGGCGGACCTCAATCGTCACCTGCAGATCCTGCAACCGCCGCAGCTGTTCCAACAGGTCGGCAATCTCGTCGTGAGTCTTCTGGGTCGCACGGATCACAAGGCTCAGTGTCGATTCGTGACCCCGTACGCTGCCCTGGCCACCAATCTCATCCCAACTCCCCGGATCGATCGTCGATGTAATCAGGCCCGAAAGCGAGCCGAAGTTGATCGAACGCGATCCCCCGGAGACCTCCGACTGCATGCCACTGCCGGGAATCGCTCCGGCCAGACCCGCCGCCGGATTGCCGGCAACTTGGAACTGGGCCGCGGAACTGCCAACGGACATCTGGCCGGGCGCTCGCAGCATCGGTGTCAACGGCTGGTCGGGCACGAGACTGGAGAGTGTGCCGTCGGTGGACAAACCGATCTGCAGGGGCACGACCAGGTCGGCGACCGGGTACGTCGCGGTGATCAGACGACCCTGTTGACGGAGCGTGCTAGTGATCTTCAGCACGTCGTCCTGGATCGTGTAGCCCAGGTCGAGCGGTTCGAGCATCAGGTTGAGAATACTCTTGAGCTTGATACCGTTGAGATCGATCGAGACCGGCGAGTTGGTCGTGGCACCGACCTCCTCAAGACCCATTTTGTCGATCACGATGTTGATTTCGATCTGCTGGCGGATCTCGTCGATCACGTCCTTGAGAGGCGCCTCGTCGAAATGCAGCGAAATCGGCGAATTGAGACTCTTCTCGATCCGCAACTCCTCCTCGCTGCGACTCCGGTTGTCCGGACGCCCGTAACGCTTGCGCCGCTTGACCAGGTCGGCCCACTCCTGGCGACCCGGATAGGCGTAATCGTCCTTGGGAAAGACCATCGCCAACTCGACGTCGTTCAAAGCGTCCCATAGGCTCGCATCGACGTCCTCGCGGCGACGATCGTTGATCTCATTCCGACGGGCAAAAATCGCCTTCTGGTACATCGTCACCACGACCGGCAGGTGAGGGTTGAGTTCCCGCGCCTGACGCGCGATCATCTCCGCCTCCTCGTACCGCCGGTCCCGGTAGAAGTCGTTGTACTTGTCGACCAGCTCGGCAATCTCCTGCTCGACACGAATCTTGTGCTGCTGCTCGGCCTCGAACTGGGCCTCGATCTCCTTGTTCCTCTTCGTCTGAGCCACCTGCGGTGCCCGGAGGTCACGCTGGGCGGCGATCGACCGGCGGGCGTTGGTCAGTTGACCCTTCAGACGATTGGCCAGCGCCGTGTCGAGATTGGCCGTGTTGACCGCCGCCAGCATCTCGTCGAGACCCTGCAGGGCCTTGTCGGGATCGTCTTCCTTGATCTGGTGGGCCTTGAACACAGCGTTGAGCGTGCGGCTGCGGAGCGAATCGAACAACAGCCGTTGCTTCTCCTGGGCAATCGCGATCGCATCGGCAGCTCCCGACTTCGCCGCCGGACGGGTCTCCGATGACGCCGTGCGGGTACCGGCTGCACTTCGAGGCGAAAGCTCGCGGAGGAAATCCTCCAGCTGTTGAGATCGGACCCGATCCAGCTTCTCACCGCTGCGAAAGACATCCAGGAAGACCCGGTAGGCCGCCTCGCGGTCGCCACGCTCCAGGAGTGCCACGCCCTGGTTGTACCGGTCCAGCACATTGGTTCGTGTTGGAGGCCTCACGTTGGGGTCACGCGAACCGACCCCCGGTTGCCGGATCGCACGAGCCACGCCGTCAGGACGAGCAATCGGAACCGCCAACGTACGCGGCTTGGTCAGAGGCGGATTGGTCATCGGTGGCTTGGTCGACGGTGGCCTGGTGATCGGATCGGACGTTGACGGGGGATCGACGGCGGCCAGCCGGGCCTGTGTGTCCGAGATATCCTTCAGAACGAACCGGGGTCGGTCTTCGAGCAGGCCCCAGGTCACGTCCAGTCCGCGGGCCGCTTCGGCCTGTGCTCGGGCTTCGGAGAGTCTTCCGGCCTTCAGCAGTCTGCGGGCCTCGGCAACCAGTACCCGAGCACGGTCCCTGGGCGAGACAGGAGCAGCGGGGCTGGTGGCGGGTTGACCGGGAAGGGTTCCCGGCCGGGCCGTCGGGTGAGCCGCCTCGATACGGGCGATCAGTTGTCTGGGCGTCACCGTACCCTGTGGAAACGTCAGCTTCTGGTGTGTGGCCATCAGGTCGGCCACCGTTGCCAGACGCAACGCCTCCTGGGGTCGACCGGCAACGTCCTGCTTGGTGGCAACCACCATGTAGTCCTTGACCCGTGTTCGGATCAGTTCCGCCAGCGACTCCTTGTTCAGCCCCGAGGACATTTCGAGAAGTTTCACTTCGTAGGCCGCAACCAGCAGCGAAGGCTGAGGCGTACCCGGTGAGAGTGGGAGCTTGTGTTGGCGGGCCAGGCGATCGGCCTGGGCGGCCAGGCTGAGTGCCTCGGCCAGTCGACCGCTCGTACCAGCTGCGCGAGCGCGGGCGATCATGTCGGCCAGCTGTTGCGAGAGCGGCTGGGCCGACTGAGGCCCAAGTCGAGCCAGGACCTGGCCCGGACTCGTTTCTCCCGACGCAAACTCGAGCCCCGCGGTGCGAGCAACCTGCTCGGCCGACTCGGCCAGCCGCAACGCCTCGGCACGGTCACCCCGTCCCATCGCCTGTTGGGCCATGTCCAGCTGGTCTCGGATCCGCAGCTTCAGGATGAGTGTGCGGTCGAACGAGCCACCGGCCGGAGAGTCTGTGCTCGTAGAATTGATCGCAGCCGCGGAAATCGAACGCGCCGTGGAGGCAGCCTCTGTGACCGCAGGCCGAACCGAGCCGGGTGACGCTGCGGCCGAGGCCGCCCCCTTCGGCAACGACGTCCGCGGTGAGGGAGCGATGTCACCGGCTGTTGATAGCACGGCTGTCCCCGTCTCACCGGTCCCTGGTTGACCGACTCCTGTCTGAGCCGAGAGATTGCGAGGCGTGTCGGCGGGCAGAAAGAGCCACAGCCCCAGGGCCACGAAGCCCGTACACGCAAACAGTCCAAGAGCCTTTCGCACCGGAAATTCCTCCGCGAGACTGGTCGCGACGGTCACCGTGGCCACCGACTCTGGGTGCATCCAGAGTCCGGCGTGGCCTGGCTCTCTTCCGGAAACAGGACGGGCCGATTCGGCGCCCGGCCGTTCCAGGTCGATTACCTGGGCAACAGCTCGTGACGAGTCAGATCAGATTCAATTGTTGGTGGGGTGAGTCTGGAGAGTCGAAGTGAGTGACGAGTCGTCTTCGGTGTGAGAAGTGAAGTGGGACGACTCGGAGTGAGTTGAGAAGTGAGTACAGCGGGCGGGTTGATAGTGCATCGCCGTCAAACGGGTCAACCCCGTTCACGCTGGATTTCCTTTTTTCCGTGCCCACGCTGCGGTGCAGGACCGCTGGCATCGGGGATGGGTTGTGCTGTGCCGCCGGCCTGCGCGGAGGGCACCGGCTCGCCGATCTCCTGCAGGAACCGCTGACCCGGTTGATCAAAGACCGTGGTGACGTCGGCGGTGGACTGCAACTCACCCACCACCCGCTCCATTTCCCGGGCCCGGTTTTCTTCGGCAAGCCGCTCTTCAATCTGCGCCTGGACCGTCTCGAACTTCGCCGCCCCTCCCTCTTCACGCTCGGTCGCGACAACCACTTGGAAGAAACCCTCGCCCTCGAAAATTCGGCTGGGTGTCCCGACCGGCAACCGGAACAGGGCCTCAGAAATCCGCTTGTCCTGGAAACTCTCGCGGTCGGTCCAGTCCCAACGCCCTCCGTCCGAGGCCGCCGGGCCGTCGGATACCTCTCGGGCCAACGACGCGAACTCCTCCCCCGAAGACAGCCTACGACGCGATGACTCGATCACCTGCAACGTGGCGTCGCGATCAGTGTGATTGGCCACCGAGACCAGGATCTGACGCCAGCGGACTCGAGGTGTTTTCTGGAACTCGTCGAGATGCTCGCGGTACCACGCCATCATCTCTGCAGGAGCAAAACTGGTCCGCGGGTTGGCCGATTGTCTGAGGTATTCCATCGCCAACTGCTGCTGATGGAAGTCCTCCTTGAGCACCTCCAACGATGTCCCCTCCTCGACCAGCTTCCGCTTCAACTCCACGATCGACTGGAACTTGCGGCCGGCCAGCAACTGGGGAATCTCCTGCTTGGTGAAGATCGTGTCGAGCTGCTTGTTGAGAGACTCGTGCCGGTCCGCCTCAAGACTACTCATCATGGCCTGGGCCATCAGGCGACGGTCGACGAATCCCTTGAGCTGCTTGCGGATCAGGTCCTCCTGCAGCACCCGGTAACGCGGACCCGAAAGCTGCTCGCGGGCCGCCGCCAGCGATTGTGACTGCCGTTGCAGGACCTCGCTGGCAAATACCGGCTCGCCGTTGACAATCGCCACCACGTGAGTGCCAGCCAGCCAGTCGGACTCAGCCGAGGGCAGCGACAGCTGCAACCCGACCGGCTCGACCCGCGTACCGTCATCTGACCGCTGCTCGACGGCCGCCAAGGTCGGTTCGATCTGAGTCGCAACCCGGGCCGTCCCGTTGGCCGAAGACCACGGCAGACCACGGCAACCCCCCAGCCCACACAGGACACTCAGCACCACGCACGCCCAGAGGGGTGCGGACGCTTCGAGCCACCGTGACAACACGAGAGGGGGTCTGGTCATTGGGCCGGTTCCGTCCGGTCCAGGGCTCCGCGGCGGAGACCCCGAGGGGAAGAGAGTGTGAGAGGCGCGGGAGTATAGAAACGGCCTAGGAGGGCTGCAACACCTCTTTGACCAGCTCCAGCAACTCCACCCCGCCGGTCTCCTCCTGCTCGAGTACCACGCAGGCCTGCCGCGGATCGACCACGCGGATCGTGTGTCGGCTGAGAGCCTCCAGCGGACGAATCCGCTCCGAATCGACGCATTCCAGCACCACGAAGGGTCCCTGCCCGTCGCGGCGGGCCTCGATGCGAATCGCCTCGATGCCCCACCCCGTCGCCCACAAGGCAAGCTGCCGCAACTCGAGCAACCGACCAGCCTCCTCGGGCAACGGACCGAAACGGTCCCGCAACTCGTCACCGATCTCCCGCAGCACCCCGACGTCCGCCGCGGCACTGATGCGGCGGTACACCTCGACCTTGTGACGCCCCCCTGGTACGTACCCCTCGGGCAGGTACGCCGCCACCGGCAGGTCGATCGAAACGTGACGGTCCTCCCGGGGAGGCAACTGCTGCAGGCGGCGAACCGAGTTCTCCAGCAACCGGCAATACAACTCGTACCCGACCGTGGCGATGTGACCGCTTTGCTGAGTCCCCAGGATGTTGCCCGCTCCGCGAATCTCCAGGTCACGCATCGCGATCTTGAAGCCCGCTCCCAACTCGCTGTACTCCTCCACCGCCTTCAATCTCCGGGTCGCCACCTGGCTCAGAGGCCTGGCCGATGGCAGCAGCAGGTAGCAGTACGCCCGACGGGTGTAACGGCCCACGCGTCCCCGTAACTGGTGAAGATCTGCCAGACCGTACCGGTCGGCGTCGTGGATGAACATCGTATTCGCGTTGGGTATGTCCAGGCCACTCTCGATGATCGTCGTCGCCACCAGCACGTCGGTGCGGCCGGCAACGAACTCGAGCATCTCGTGCTCCAGGTCCGACTCCCGCATCTGCCCATGCACCACCCCCACACGAGCCTCGGGCACGATCGACTCGACCCGCTCGGCAATCAGGTGAATGTCGTGCACGCGGTTGTGAACAAAGAACACCTGCCCGTTGCGGTTCAACTCGCGCACGATCGCCTGGCGGATCAACTCGTCATCGTCGCGGGCAATGCGGGTCACGATCGAGAGCCGGTCCCGCGGAGCCGTCTGCAGGTTCGAGATGTCGCGGATGCCCAACAGCGACATGTGCAGCGTGCGGGGGATCGGAGTCGCCGTCATCGTCAGCACATCCACCTCCAGACGCATCGTCTTGAGCAGCTCCTTGGCGGCGACCCCGAATCGCTGCTCCTCGTCGATGACCAACAGGCCCAGGTCGGCAAAACACACGTCCTTCTGGACCAGGCGGTGCGTACCGATCACCACGTCGACGGTCCCCTCGGCCAGCCGAGCCAAGGTCTGCTGCTGTTGACGACGCGTCTTGAACCGCGAAAGCGATTCGATGGTGACCGGGAACTCGACCATCCGCTCGGAAAATGTCCGGAAGTGCTGCTCGGCCAACACCGTGGTTGGCACCAGTATCGCCACCTGTCGTCCGCCGTCGATCGCCTGGAACGCCGCCCGCATCGCCACCTCGGTCTTGCCGTACCCCACGTCTCCGCACAACAACCGGTCCATCGGCCGCGAACGCAGCATGTCACGTCCCACCTCCACGATCGCCTCGGCCTGGTCGGGAGTCTCGGTATAGGGAAACGCCCGGGCGAACTCCTGCTGCCAGTAGCTCCCCTCGGGATGGCTCAGACCCGGTTGAGCCTCGCGGGCCGCCTGCAGCCTCAACATGTCCGAAGCCAGGTCGTTGACCGCCTCGGCCACACGCTTCTTCTTCCGTTCCCAGGTCGACCCGCCCACCTTCGACAACTCGGGAGTCGTCTTGGACGGACCCACGTACTTCTGGACCAGATGGATCAGCGAGACCGGTACGTACAACTGCACCCGGTCACGGAATTCCAACGCCAGGTGCTCCTCGAAATGACCTTGGCGATCCAGCAACTTCAGGCCACGGTAGCGGCCGATTCCATGAGCCAGGTGGACCACGAGGTTTCCCGGCTCGAGGTCCAGGAAACTGTCGATCGCCCGCGCGTCGCGACGGGTCTTTCGAGTCTGGACACCGACCTCCGTCCGAGTGAACAGCTCGTTGTCACCCAGGACGACCAGCCGCTGACGCACCAGCCGGAAGCCTCGCCGCAACCGCCCCTGGCACAACTGAACCTTCTCGACCAGCCGACTCACACCCTCGCTCTCAGACGCGGGCAGCTCCAAGAGCATCTCGGCAAGCCGCTGCTGCTGGGCCTCGTTGTGACAGGCGACCAGCACACGCTCCTCCGGTCCCAGCGTCTCCTGCAACTCCTCCAGCACGCGGGTCCGAGGCCCACTGAAACGCTCGATCGACTCGATCGACAAATGACAGGTCGTCTCCATGCTCGCCGCCGACAGTTCCGCCACCACCACGCTGGGAAACTCCGTCAGACCCCGCAAGACGTCCTCGACCGGGACCAATCCCTCGCTACGCTCCACGCGAGCACACAGTTCCTGGCCCTCACGCTGAAGATCCGCCAACTCGACCAGGCCCACCCACGTCCCCTCGGGCAACGACTCGCTCAGCAACTCACCCTCCGCTACCGACTCGGCTCCCGTCGGCTCGACCAGGCATAACTCGATCGACTCGCAGACCTCCAGTTGACGCTGCGTCTCGGGATCGAAGGTGCGAATCGAATCGATCTCGTCACCAAAGAACTCCAGCCGCACCGGGTCCACTGCGTCGGGAGCAAAGATGTCGATGATGCCGCCGTGGCGACTGAACTCGCCGGGCAACGCCACCGCGGTGGTCGGTTCCAAGCCCCGAGACACCAGCCAGGCCAGCAGTTCCTCGGGATCCCTCTCCTGGCCGGTCTGGAACGTGCGGGTCGAGGCGGCCCGATGAGCACGACTGGGGACCGGCTGCATCAAGGCGGCGATGCTGGTAACCAGCACCGGAGGATTCGACGGGTTCTCTACCGCCCGCAACGCCCGCAACCGCGAGGCAAACACCGGGTCAGCCGTGTCGTGCTCCTCGGGTAATGTCTCCCAGGCCGGGAACACGACCGGTGGAGCATGAGCAAACCCGCCCAGGTCCGCCGCCATCGACTCGACATCGCCCACCCGCGGCACCACGACGACCAACGCCGAGACCCGCTCGCGAGCGATCCCGGCCAGCGCCAGCGCACACGCCGACCCCCACGCTCCGTCGACCGTGGCACTCTCGCCCCGCGACAATGCGCGGACCACCTCGACGAATCGCTCGTCCCCCTCCAGATCAATCACCAGTTTCCGCAGGTCGGTTGGAGAGGCTGCCGGGGCCTGCGAGAACTCCTCAGTTGTCATCCCTTCTCGTGAAATGACGGACAATAAAGACGATGCCTACCGTTCCGACCGCCAGCACAGCCAGGACCAGACCCAACAGGCCCAACATTCACAGCGGAACCATGTTCATTTCCCCTTCCCTGTGAAGGCTCGAAGCGTCTTGACCAGCCGACCCGGATCATCACTCGACAACGATGTCGGCCGATGGGCCAGCGCCGCTTTCACCTCATTGGGCGCACCGTTGCTGCCGTTGATGTGCAGACCGACCTTCAAGCGGTGAACACGAGCCACCAGCCTGGGCTCGGCCTTGACCCATCGAGGCCACAGGCGGATCGTCTCGACGCCCGCCTCCACGAACGCCTCGATCGACTCCGGATCAGGGATCAGCCCCAGTTGCCGCGACTTGGGCAACAGGCGACGGAATCGCCGCGCCTGCGCGACGCTGCGGACTCCGACGATCGTCTTCTTCGAAGACCCGTGCTTCTTGACAGCCTCGGCCACCTGCCGATCGTACGCCTCGCCCTGCTCCTTGAGATCCAGCAACACGTCGATCTTGCCGCGGCCCACCTCCAACACTTCACGCAACGTCGGCACCCGCTCGGTACGGTACTTCGGGTCGAACCAACTCCCCGCGTCCAATCGGCGGACCTCCGCCAGGGTCTTCGACCCGATCTTGCCCTTGCCGTTAGTGGTCCGATCGAGCGTCTGGTCGTGCAGAATCACCAGTTGGCGGTCCCGCGTCAGCCGCACGTCAACTTCGCTGGCCGTCGCACCCACCTCGATCGCCCGACGCAGCGCTGCCAGAGTGCACTCGGGCCGATCCGAGCTCGAACCTCGATGGGCAATCACCTGGCTCACCGCCCGGGCCCGCTTCGCCAGGGAATCTGCGCCGAGTGCCGGATCCAGGCCGGCAACCAGCCCAACCCATCCCGCCAGCAACACCAACATCCCGGTTCTCACCATTCTCTGACCTCCCTCTCTCACCTGTCACATCGACCGAGATTGTACCGAGTCCACTCGAGACGTCCACTTTCGACACCCGCACCGCCGCACGATATGATCTCCGCCGTCGCCCACGCACCCGCCAACGCACCTGGAGCCCGTTCATGGCCAAGTCGACCCCACAGCGACGGCCCATCACCCCCGAAGACCTCACCCGGTTCATCTCCGTCTCCGACCCCCAGATCTCACCCGACGGCAACCGCCTGCTGCTGTGTCGTGGTCACGTCGGTGACCAGAACCAGCTCGTCTCGAATCTCTGGATCACCGGAGTTGACGGCAACCAGCCCGCCCGACAATTCAGCTCCGGCGACCGCGACAGCCACGGCCGCTGGTCTCCCGATGGACGCCAGGTCGCCCTCACCTCGGCCCGCGAAAAGCGGCAACCGCAGCTCTACGTCCTCGAATCCGACGGTGGAGAAGCCCGCGCGTTGACCGAGTTCCCCGAGGGGACGATCGGAGACTGGGCGTGGTCACCGGATGGAACCACCCTGGCGGTCTCGTTCCGAGAGACCGATTCCAACCGCACCGAGACGGCTGAGGCCGTACGCGAGGAGACCGGAGGCAGCACGCCTCCGTGGGAAATTGACGAACTGTTCTATCGCCTCGATGGCGATGGCTACTTCGGCAGCGGACGGTTTCGGCTGTTCCTGGTCGACGCCAAAACCGGCGAGCACCGGCTGCTGTTCGCTCGCGGCTCCGCACCGTCGTTCTCCTTCGACTGGTCTCCTGACTCCAGCGAACTGCTGATCGCCACCAACGTCACCCGAGAACCGCTGCTGACACCCTGGAAAGACGCACTGTTCCGAGTCGATGCCGAGACGGGGCGGGTCCGGAGGATCACCGGGCTGCCCGACGGTTGGAAATCCGCCGCCCGCTTCAGCCCCGACGGCACGAGGGTACTGTTTGCCGGCCGCGAGGGTCGTGAAACGTGGGGAGTCCGCAACACCCACCTCTTCTCCTGCCAACTCGACGGCACCGATCTCAAGAACCTCACCGGACACACCGACTTCTGCCTCTCGGCAACCGTCATCTCCGATACCTCCGAAGCATCCTTCGGGGTCCACTACGAATTCACCGCCGATGGACGGCACGTGCTGATGTGCTTTGGTTGGCATGGAGCCAGCGTCGTGGCCACGGTGCCGGTCTCCGGCGGACAGGTGCGACTTCTGACCTCCGGACCCGCCTCGACCGTCATGGGAAACCTCGCCGCCGACGGACGCCTGATGGCCGTGTGCACCGGTGATGCAGTGACGCTGCCCGAAGCGGGAGTGACCGAAATCCGGGGCGGGCGGCAACTCCGAGAACTCTCGACACGCACACTGACCGGATTCAATCAACCACTGCTGGAACAACTCGAACTCTCGGCACCGGACGAGAAATGGATCACCGCCGAGGACGGGACCCGGGTCCACGCCTGGGTGATGAAGCCGCCGGGACGCTCGAGAGGATCACGGCGGCGACCCGGCGTGCTCCAGGTGCACGGCGGGCCGCATGCTCTCTACGGCACCACGTTCTTTCACGAGTTCCAGGTGCTGGCCGCCGCCGGATATCTCGTCGTGTTCAGCAATCCTCGAGGCAGCAAGGGGTACGGAGAAGCACACTGCACCGCGATCCAGGGGCGATGGGGCGAAGCCGACTGGGTCGACGTGCAAGCCGTCGCCGGGTTCATGGAACAGCACAAGGACATCGACCCACGCCGGATCGGGATCGCCGGAGGCAGCTATGGGGGGTATATGACCAACTGGGCCATTACCCACTCCGACCGATTCGCTGCAGCCATCACCGACCGCTGTGTCGCCAACCTGGTCAGCATGGCCGGCTCGAGCGACTATCCGCTGGTCCCCGGTGAATACTGGCCGGGGAATCCCTGGGACGACAACCAGGAAATCTGGCGACAAAGCCCGATCCGCTCGATCCGAAACGTCTCCACGCCCACCCTGGTGATCCACAGCGAAGGGGACCTCAGGTGCAACATCGAACAGGGTGAACAGGTCTTCGCGGCCCTGAAGATGCTCGGAGTCCCCACGCGATTCGTCCGCTACCCCAGAGAAACCAGCCACGGCATGAGCCGCTGCGGGCCGCCGGACCTGAGGATCCACAGACTCGGCGAAATCCTCAACTGGTGGAAAACACACCTCTAGCCAATAACAGCGACTGGCTCACCCCGCCGAAAGACCATCCATCCCCACCAGCCGTCAGTCCGTCGTCAACCAGGGACAGGCATGCGGCCGGTACCGCAAGCCAGTCTCTCAGCTACCGACTATTCCCACGGCCAAGATACTGCGACACCCGGCGGGCCAACGGAACCACACGAGGAATCCGGCGAGGTGGTTCGGAATAAGTCTTCGCCACGCTCTTCTTGGTCTCGACCGCCGCGACCACCTTGGCCTCGTACGGCTGACCGGCCTGCGGCAGCGAAGGACTGATCGGCTGCACCGTTGTCGTGAACGACGCATTCTCACGCTCTTCCCGGTTGCGGTATCGAAAGGTGTTCCCAAACGACTTGAGCTTCTCGACGAAGTCCCTCCGGCGCGTCTTCAGATTGGTCAGGTCCCACAGGACACGCGTCGCTGGACGCGCCTCCTTCACCCTGCGACTCCACTCGAGCAGCTTCAGCCGGTTCCTGCGACGCATCTCCAGCAGGTCCACCTCATCGATCTTAGTCTCCCGCGTGTCGTAGCCGAACTCCCTGGGTTTCGCCACCCGCCGCCGCAGAAGCTCGTCATCCATCCGGTTGCGTGGTTCGGCCCAGATGGCCAGTTCCGAGGCGGCGATCACCACCGCGTCGCCGGCACGGATCGGGACCTTCGTCCGCGCCGTCACGATCGACTGACGACGCCGGACCAACCCCACAATCGCAACACCTGAAATCCTCAGGTCACCGCCCACCCGACGGTAGACGCGGAACCGATGGCCCGAGACCACGCCGTCGACGTATCCCATGTCGATCGCCACGCTGTCGCCCCGGACAAACTCGACCGTCCCGGCTACGAAGTCACCCCGACGAACCGGGGCCCCATAGATCAGGATGTCCCGCGCCGAGGCGGTCCCGGCCAGCACCAGCAGCACGATCGGTGATACCCAACTGACCTGTCGCATGAATCGGCTCCGCGGAGAACTCGGGAACTCGTGGGAAAGCCAACAGGACACACCGCCCCACTCATTCACACTCTAGCACGCCCACGACCCGCTAGATGCCAACCGGTTCGTCCTCGACCACAACCGTCGGCAACTCGAGGACCGCCGGAGCCGAACTGGTACTGTGGTCATGACCGTCATAAACGCCAAAGTCGTTGTAGAGGAACTTCTTCACCAACCGATAGACCCAGCTCTTCTCCGGGATCTCCTGACCCGGGTGGTACTGAGACGTCCGCACCTCCATCGACTCCAACTCGGCCAAAGCACTCTGACGCGCCGTCGTGTCCTTGGAACCGTGCCGCACGACCAGGTCCCGCAGCAGGTCGGGACGCTCGAGCACGATGCAGCCGCGGGTGGTTTGCTGAGCCAGTTGGCGGAAGTCCGAGAGGAACTCCGACTGCACCATCTTCTCGCCCAGGGTCCGCTGCTGGCTGTCGGCCAACTGGGGGTCGTCGTAGATCGATTCGGAAGCGAACTGGATGATCGGGCACGGCTCGATCCCACCCCAGGGATTGATGTGGTGGCTGATGCCGGTGGCCGCCGGACACAACGACTTGCCCGCCCCGTCGTGGTAGGCGTCGATCACCACGATCGGCTTCTTCGCCCGGGTCTCGACCACGAACTTCCTGACCTGCACCTGCTGCTCGGGAGTCAGGCACAAATCGGCACAGGCATCCGGGCCCATCGGCCGGTAGACGTGGAACCAGGTGTAGAGCACTCCCATCTCGATCAGCCGATCGATCCACTCGTCAGTCAACAGGTCGTCAATGTTGGTGCGACACAGGCTGGTGCACACGCCGGTGAACAGCTTGTGGTCCAGGCAATTCTGGATGCCCTGCAGAGTCTGGCTGAGGACCCCCTCGCGGCCACGTCGCTCGTCACTGATGATCTCGGTCCCCTCGACACTGATCAACGGCGTCACGTTGCCCAACCGACGCAACTCCGCAGCAACCTCGCCGTCGATGAAATGACCATTGGTGAAGACCTGGAAGTAACACTTCGGATGTCGCCTGAAGATCTCCAGGATCTCCGGATGCATGAACGGCTCACCTCCAACAATCCCGAAGAAGACGTTGCCCATCGCCTGGGCCTCGCTGATCAACTTCGACATCGCCTCGATGTCAATCCGCTCCTGCTTGGCCGATACGTCCACCCAGCAACCCTGGCAGCGCAGGTTGCAGCTGTTGATGATCGAGACGTAAAGGAAGGGAGGAAAGAACTCGCCCCGCTTCAAGCGACGGCGGTACTTCATCACCGAGCGGACTCCACCCACGCCCATGTTGCGGAAGAACTTCCACGCCAATCGCTTGTCGGTTTCCAACAGGAACCGCTTGGCCATTTTCAAATACATCGATCACACCCAACTACAACACGGCCGATGACGGTCGATCCTAACGCCCCGTACAACGAAACTCGACCGTCCATCTCTCTCACCAACAACCCAGTCAGGCTATACTCACCCCTCACCCAACCCCTCACCCACCTCAGCACGCACCGGCTCCAGCAAACCATGACCCCCTACAGCACACCCGACCCGGTCAACCGACGCGAATTTGCCCGCACCCTCGCCGCAGCCACCGCAGCCACCGCAGCCACCGCAGCCACCGCAGCGACCGCGGTCGAAACCAACGCCGACGACCAGACGCCGAAGAAAACCGGCAAGCCAGACCCGAAGAAGGCCACCAAGCCCGATCCGGAACCCCCACCAACGGCGGCCCTGTTGCTGGAGACGATCCGTCAGCGATACCCCGACAAGCGGCTTGATCAGCAGGACGTCCTGCAGGGCCTCTACACCGATCTTCGGGGCGACCTCGCCCGCTCACGAAGACTCAGTAGCTTCCCACTCGAAAACGCCGACGAACCCGGCTTCCTTTTCGCCGCCTACCGGTCTGACCCCTGATCCCAACTCCCCCCTCTCCCCCCTCTCCTCTCTCACCATGCCCCTCAAAGACAAACACGCCTTCGCCTCGATCCGCCGCCTTGGCCGGGGCCTGCGTCGAGGCGACTACACGTCGTTGGAGCTGACCGAGTTCTTTCTCGATCGGCTCGAACGCCTCGGCCCCAAGTTCAACGCCGTGGCGACCGTCACCGGCGATTTGGCCCGTCGAGAAGCTCGTCGTGCCGACACCGAGCTGGCCGCCGGATGTGACCTCGGTCCCCTGCATGGCATTCCCTACGGAGCCAAGGACCTGCTGGCCACCCGGGGCATCCCCACCAGCTGGGGCGCGGCTCCTATGAAAGACCGCGTCATCGATGCCGACGCCACGGTGATCGTCAAGCTTCGGAAAGCCGGAGCCGTACTGGTGGCGAAACTGGCGATGGTCGAGATTGCCGGAGGACTCGGGTACAAGCAGTCTGATGCCAGCTTCACCGGTGCGGGACTGAACCCCTGGGACACCGGACGCTGGTCTGGAGGCTCCTCGAGCGGACCGGGGTCGGCCGTCGGAGCCGGGCTGGTCCCGTTTGCCATCGGCAGCGAGACCTGGGGCTCGATCATGAACCCGGCCGGGTTCTGCGGGATCACCGGCTTGAGACCGACCTACGGGCGAGTCAGCCGACACGGTGCCATGGCTCTCTCGTGGACCATGGACAAGCTGGGCCCCATGGGCCGCACCGCCGACGACTGCGGACTGGTCCTCGCGGCCATCTCCGGACACGACGACGCCGACGCCACCAGCGTCGACAAACACCTCGAATGGACCAAGCCCGAAAAGCCCAAGCCCAAACCAACACTCGCCGTCGTCACCGACTGCGACAAGCACGTGCAGAAGGCCGTCAGAAAGAACTTCCGCAAGTCACTCGAAAAACTCGAGAAGTTCTGCCAGGTCGGCGAGGTGACTCTGCCGGACCTGCCTTACGAGGACGTGGCCGGAACGCTGATCTCCTGCGAGATGGCTGCGGCCTTCGAGGGGCTGGTCACCAGCGGTGACGTCTGGCAGATGACGGCCCCGGAAGACCGCTGGGGAGCTCACGCCGCCATGATGATTCCGGCCCGGGACTACATCAACGCCATGAGAATCCGGCCGAAGATCCAGGTGGCCCTCGATCAGCTCTTCGACGGCGTCGATGCACTCGTCACTCCCACGCTCGCCACCGTCGCCTACCCCAACGACCAGTCGTTTTCCGAATACCGTCGCGGCCACCACGCCAGCCGGATCGGCGGAGCCGGCAACGCCGCGGGAATCCCCGGAATCACCGTCCCCAACGGATTCGGCGAAGGCAAGATGCCAACGGGGCTGCACCTGGTCGGTCGAGCCTGGAGCGAAACGACTCTGCTGGCGATCGCGGCCGAGTACCAGGACAGGACCGACTGGCACGAAAAACACCCGGACGTCTAATCCCACCCGCGCCCAGGACCCCGGCGGGACCACTCGATGAACGCACCCCCGGTCGCCATCGCCTCCAAGAACGGACTCCAGGCAACACGGCTCGCCTTCGAACAGATCTCCAGTGGCGTTGACACGCTCGAAGCGGTTGTCGCCGGAGTCCAACTGGTCGAAGACGACCCCGATGACACCTCGGTCGGCTACGGCGGCCTGCCCAACGAAGATGGCGAGGTCGAACTCGACGCGGCCGTGATGCACGGACCCACGCACGCCGCCGGAGCCGTCGCAGCGCTCAAGGGAGTCCGACACGCCGCACGAGTCGCACTGCATGTCCTCAAACGTTCCGACCATGTCCTGCTCGCCGGCGACGGAGCCGCCCGCTTCGCTCGTGCCCACGGATTCGCCTCCGAAGACCTGCTCACCGACAAGGCCCGCCGCATCTGGCTGCACTGGAAGGAAACCCTCTCGGATCGACAGGACTGGCTGCCGGCCCCCGATCAGCAACTGCATCCGGATGTGATCGAGTTTTTCAGGATCGAGACCCCGCCGACCGACTCGCCCGGGGACGAGACGACTCTCGAACCCGCCCCCGAGACGGCGGTCGGCAGATTCGGGCCCGACTACCACCGCCCGACCGGGACAATCCACTGCGCAGCCCGGAATGCCAAGGGCGAGATCTCCTGCACCACCTCCACCAGCGGGCTGGCCTTCAAGAGACCCGGTCGGGTTGGCGATTCGCCGATCATCGGAGCCGGACTCTACGTCGACAACCAGGTCGGGTCGTGCGGAAGCACCGGGCGGGGCGAAGCAAATCTCGGAGACCTGGGCAGCTTTGCGGTCGTCGAGGCGATGCGGAACGGACATTCGCCACAGGAGGCCGCCGCCCTGGTCCTCCGGCGGATCATCGACCACACCCCGCCACGCCTACTCGATGAGCAGCAGCGGCCCAGCTACAATCTTACCTTCTACGCCCTCGACTCCGAGGGACGGCACGCCGGAGTCAGCCTCTGGGGACCAACACCCTACGCGGTGACCGACGAGACGGGCACCAGGCTGCTCGACTGCCACGCACTGTTGACTCGTGATGAGGCCACTCGATGAGCTTCACCGTTAAGGCTCGACGCTACGACACATCGGAACCGGTCGCGATCGAGATCGCCGAAGGGCACATCGAGCGAATCGTCCCGGCCTGGCCCGACACCGACGACGACTGGCCCCTGGTCGCTCCGGCCTTCTTCGACCTCCAGATCAACGGGCACGGCGGAACCTGGTTCTCCAACGACAGCCTCACCGCCGACGACGTGATCGGAGCCCTGGAACCCCACTTCGCCTCCGGCATCACCAGACTGTGCCCCACGCTGATCACCGCCTCCTTCGATGCCCTCGCAGCAGGCTTCGCCGCCATCGACGAGGCCTGCCGCCGTCACGATTGGGTCCAGGCCATGGTCCCGGGCTGCCACCTCGAAGGTCCCTACATCTCGCCCGAAGACGGGCCTCGAGGCGCCCACCCGCTGGAACACGTTCGTGCAGCCGATTACGACGAGTTCTGTCGGTTGCAGGAGGCGGCCGGAGGACGAATCCGGCTGGTCACGCTCGCGGCCGAAGCCGAAGGAGGGCTCGAGTTCATCCGGCAGCTCACCCGCGATGGGGTCGTCGTCGCCATCGGACACACCGCCGCAGAACCTCGGCAGATCACCGCCGCCGTCGACGCCGGAGCCCGACTCAGTACCCACCTCGGCAATGGAGCCCACGGCACCATCAGGCGACACCCCAACTACATCTGGGAACAACTCGCCGACCCCAGGCTCTGGGCCAGCATCATCACCGATGGGCACCACCTGCCCGAAAGCGTGATTCGGGCCGTCATCAAGACCAAGTCGGCCTGCCGGACAATCATTACCTGCGATGCCGCCGGATTGGCCGGCTGCCCGCCGGGATCCTACGAGGAAGGGTCGATGAAGGTGGAAATCCTCGAGGATGGACGGATCGTGATCGCCGGACAGGACCAACTGCTGGCCGGCAGCAGCCTGCAAACCGATACCTGCGTCGCACACGCCATCTCCGCCGCCGGTCTCTCACGACAGGAAGCCTTCGACATGGCCGGACTCAACCCCGCTCGTCTGCTCGGATTCGAGACCATCGAACTCAAACCCGGCTCCCGAGCCGACCTCGTGCTCTTCAATCACCCCGGCCCCCCGCACCCCCTCGATATCAAAGCCACACTCTTACAGGGAGAACTCAAGTACGGCTCCCTCACCAACTAACTCCTCGCCTCCCCTCTCCTCTCCTCTCCTTTGCCGGCCTACAGGAATGTGGTATTATCGAAGGCGTGGGGGGGAGCGGGCCAACGTCGCCCATTGTCATTCGGCCGTCGGCCCGCAACACCGGGCGTCGCGACCACCGTCATATCCGATTTCTGCCTGAAGCGACCCCATCTACGACATGGCTGCCTTGAGTTTCAACGAGTTCGCTAAGCAACTCGTGCGTCTCCGCCTCGTCGAAATCGACGAACTCCAGCAGTGCCTCTCCGGCCTGCCCGCGGCGCTGAAGACGACCGACGGATTGCTCGATGCGCTCGAACGCCGCAGCCTGCTGACGACCTACCAGACCAATAAGCTCCGCAAGGGCGAATCCGACGGGCTGGTGCTGGGTAATTCCAAGCTCTTGTACCGCAACGGATCGGGCAGCTTCGCCCGGGTCTTCCGCGCCGTCACGCTCGACTCTGGTGAGATGGTCGGGGTCAAGGTGCTCAGGAAACGCTGGGCCGACGACCTCGAATCGCTCGCGCAGTTCCACCGCGAAGCCGAGCTGCTCAAGCCGCTCAAACACCCTAATATCGTGCCGATCTACGAGATCGGTGTCGAGGCGGACTGGCACTTTTTCACAATGGAATTCATCGTCGGCGGCAACCTCGCCGACATGATCAAGATCCGAGGAACACTCGAGCCGGCCGACGCCACACGGATCGCCTTGGGCATCGCCGAGGGTCTCAGGTACGCGCTGGCCAAGGGCATCTCGCACAGGGATCTCAAGAAATCCAACGTGCTGCTGGCGACCAACGGGCAGGCCAAGCTGGTCGACTTCGGGCTGGCCGCTGACGAGGCACTACGGCCGGGCGGGAAGAAGAAGCGGGCCCAGAGATCCCTGGATTACGCAACGCTGGAAGACAATACCGGCGCACCACCCAACGACTTACGTAGCGACCTCTACTTCCTGGGCACCATCTACTTCGAACTCCTCACCGGGATTCCCGCCTACCCTCGAGCCAAGACCCGGGAAGAACGGCAGCAGTTTAGCCGGCAGTGGAACGCCAAGCCGATCGACACGGTCAATCCGCACCTGCCCAACGATATCGTCGAAATCGTCAACCGACTGATGGACCTCAACCCCGGCTCGCGATACCAGAGACCCGAAGAAGCCGTCAACGAACTCCGACGTGCCCTCGAGAAACTCGAATCCGACACGGACAACCGACACCCCTCAGAGAAGGCTCCCTCAACAATCGTCGAAGACTCCGGGCCGACCTTGATGTTCGTCGAGCGGAGACCCGAACAGCAGCAGATGCTGCGTGAGTTCTTCACCGATCGAGGGTTTCGGGTGCTGCTGCTGGGTGACCTGCAACGGGCACTCAACCGGCTCGAATCCTCACCACCGGATTGCCTGGTCATGATCGGCGGATCGATCGGAGCCGAAATCCTCAGCGGGTTCACCGAGTCGATCCAGCGAACCCAGGGACGACCGATCGCCCAGGTCGCCGTGCTCTCGAAAGAACAAACCGGCTGGTTGAGTCGCCTGGAATCCAGCGTCAGCGACACCGCACGAGTGCTCGGCCACCCGATCGTGCTGGGAGACCTCCAGCGCGAAATTGAAGACGCGCTGGCGGCTCGCAATGGAGACGAGCGGTGAGCGGGGCCGGTGACAGGCGCGAGATCCGCTTCGGCATCCTGGGGACGGCCAGGATCGCAGAAAAGGTCGCCGCCGCGATCCACGCCGCACGCACTGCACGACTCGACGTGATCGCCAGCCGCGATGCCAACAGAGCCAGCCTGTGGGCCCAGGCTCACAATGTGCCCCGCAGCGTTGAAGACTACCAGCGAGTGATTGACGATCCCGAGATCGATGCCGTCTACATCCCGCTGCCCAACTCGATGCATCACACATGGACACTCGCAGCCGCCCAGGCCGGCAAACACGTCCTCTGCGAAAAACCACTCGGCATCGACGCAAACCAGGCCAGAGAAATGGCCGCCGCAGCCCGAGAACACCAGGTGCAGCTGATGGATGGAGTCATGTGGGTGCACCACCCGAGGGCCAACGAAATGAAGGCCTGTATTACAGGCGGTGCCCTCGGTGAACTCAGACGAGTGACCTCCGCGTTCACGTTCCATTTCGACGAGATCCCCGATTACGATATCCGGCTCGATCCCCAGACCGCCGGCGGCTCGCTCGGTGACCTCGGCTGGTACTGCTGCCGAGCCACCCTCTGGGCCTTCGG
>Ga0310123_10000983_pt1 | contig 24476 bp, 18 predicted proteins | sample CB6_AW_1057_MG_FD_203505 | JGI IMG/M metagenome (GOLD analysis project Ga0310123, IMG submission 203505) | Marine microbial communities from Western Arctic Ocean, Canada - CB6_AW_1057 | ecosystem: Environmental > Aquatic > Marine > Oceanic | place: Canada: Western Arctic Ocean | collected... | reverse complement strand
GGAGGCGGCCGGACTGTTCGACACGCCACCGCTATCGGTCAAGGATCTCAGGGCCACCCTCGAGGCCACCCGGGCCGCGCTCGACGGAGCCGACATCACGAGCGTGATCCCCGAGAACGAACTCGAGGCGCTCTGGAGCGAGATGAAACAGGTGGCCGGGGAAGAGAATGTCGGCCTGCTGGGCGTCTCGGGTGCCGTCACCATGCTGACCCTGCAGAAGATCAGCACCGTCGGGCAAGGCGCACTGACCGGAGTCCAGGTCGTCGGCGGACTGCTCAATCGCAAGGTCATCAGCCACTACATCGAATCGATGGTCACGATTCGGAAACACGGTTTCTACAGGTCGCTCCGGGACACCAGCGAACCGTACATCGAAGCCGTCTGGTCCAACTTCTCGATCGATCGCGAGACCTGGACCGAAGCGGTGTTCAATGGCCGGGCGATCGGATGGGGATTCAGCAAGGTGACGGGTTGGCTGCGGGGCAACAAGATCGAGAAGTCCGATGACCCGGTGGATGATGTCCAGAATGTCGAAGCGGATGAAACGGCAAGTCCCGCCGAGGGGGACGACGATGTCGACGACGGAGACGACGGAGACGAGACCTCATGACCGACCAGACACCGCTCTGGGCCCCCTGGCGACTCGACTACGTCAAGTCCACCGACCGGGACGAGGGGTGTTTCCTGTGCCGGTACCGCGACGCCGATCCGTCCGAGGACGCTCAGAACCTGGTGATCGGACGGGGCGAACGGACCATCAGCCTGCTCAACCGGTTCCCCTACAACAACGGACACTTGCTGGTCGCTCCACTCGAACACGTCAGTGATCTCGAGAACGTCTCGGTCGAAGGACTGGCCGAGTGCATGCGAGAACTCAAGCGGTGGACCGGGCTGTTGCGCGAGACGATGTCGCCAGACGGATTCAACATCGGACTCAACATCGGCCAGGTCGCCGGGGCCGGGCTGCCCGGCCACCTGCACTGGCATATCGTTCCCCGCTGGAACGGCGACACGAACTTCATGTCGGTCATCGGCAACGCCAACGTGATTCCCCAGTCGCTGGAATCGCTCTACGGACTGCTGGTTGCCGAGAAGTCCGCCGACTGATCGGGCCGGTGGAATTCGGCCCGATTGCCGCCTATCATGAATCTCCCCGGCGACCTCGTGACAATCTCGACAAGGCTGCCCACCGACACATTCCACAGGTCGTGGCAACACGCATCATGCTGATTTTTATTGTCCGAGCCCTGTATTTTCTGGTTTGTGCCGGGGCGCTGGCGACCTACATCCGCCAGGACACTTTCGATCTCCCCTACTATGCGGCCCTGCTGCTGTGGGTCGGCCTGTTGGCCGTGACCCAGTTGTTCACGCTGATCGACGTCTTGATCAAGCGGAAGCGGATCGAGGTGCTTTCGTCGATCTACTTCGGGCTGCTTGTCGGAGCACTGCTCAGCTACCTGCTGATCCAGGCTCTCGAACCAGTCCGGGAGCAACTCAAATCCCTCAATGTCACCGGCGATGCGACCAGTTCGGGACTCAACGTGATGTTCCTCATCGAGTTGCTCACCCCGCTGATCCTCAGCTACGTCAGCATCTCGTTCCTGCTGCAGACCAAGGACGATTTCCGGTTCGTGATCCCTTACGTCGAGTTCTCACGTGAGCTCAAGGGGAGCCGGCCGCTGGTGCTCGACAGCAGCGCGCTGATCGACGGGCGGATCGCCGACGTGGCCGAGACACAGATCATCGAATCGCAGCTGATCGTCCCCTCCTTCATTCTCAAGGAGGTCCAGGACATCGCCGACAGCAACGACAAGAACCGTCGTATCCGGGGCCGACGGGGACTCGATGTGCTCGACAAGCTGCAGAAGAGCGCTCATATCGAAGTGACCGTCTACCGCGGGACGAACATCGAACGCATGGATCTGACCAACGACCAGCGGCTGGTCGAACTCGCCAGCGAACTCGGCGGCGGCATCGTCACCAACGACTTCAACCTCAACAAGGTCGCCACTCTGCAGGGAGTGACAGCGATCAACCTCAACGACGTCTCCAATGCCCTGAAACCCCGATTCGTCCCCGGCGACCTGCTGAAGACGAAGATCACCAAGGAGGGCGAGACGGCCGGACAGGGGGTCGGGTTCCTCGACGACGGCACGATGGTCGTCTGTGAACAGACCGCCGAGTTGATCGGCAAGGAGATCGATGTGGTCGTGACCAGCGTGCTGCAGAACAGCGCCGGCCGCATGATCTTCGGACGCCGGTCCGACTCCGACCCGGTTTCCCCCTGACGGACTTCACCGCGGGATCGTCACATCTGTTCGCAGGTGGTGATGCCCAGCAGTTCGAGTCCGGTCTCAAAGACCCGTGCGGCCAGGTCGCACAGCGCCAACCGGCTCGCCCGTCTCGCGGGGTCTGCTTCCTTGAGCACCGAGCAGCTGTTGTAGAAGGTCGAGAACGTGTTGGCGGTTTCGAACAGGTACCCGGTCAGGACGTTCGGCCGACGTTCGACAACGGTGATGTCCACCGCATCGGCGAAGCGATTCAGCGCCATCGCCAGGGCCCGCTCGGCGTCGTCCTCGAGCACGATCGCCGGCCCCTCGGCCCGCAATGACTCGCGGTCGATCTCACCCCGCCGGAAAATCCCCAGGATCCGGGCGCAGGCGTACTGCATGTAGGTGGCCGAGTCGCCGTTGGTGGCCAACATCTTGTCCCAGCTGAACTGGTAGTCGCTCTCGCGGTTGTGATGCAGGTCGGCGTACTTGATGCCGCCCAACCCGACCGTCTCGGCCACCGCCGCCCGGGTCGACTCGTCCAGTTCGGGTCCGTCCGGCTTCCCGTCATCGTTCTCGTCGACAATCCTGCGTGCCCGCGCCACCGCTTCATCGAGCAGGCTCTCCAGCCCCACGGTGTCACCCGAACGGGTCTGGAACGGGCGGCGGTCGTCGCCCAGCACGGTGCCGAAGCTGACATGAGCGAACTTTGTATCGGAATGCCCCCATTGCCGGGCGGTTTCAAACAGCAACCGAAAATGTTCTCCCTGCCTGGCATCGACCACGTAGAGCATCTCGTCGGCATCGAGCTCCTCGGCACGATACCGGATAGTCGCCAGGTCGGTGGTGGCGTAGGTGAAAGCGCCGTCGGTCTTCTGGACGATGAACGGGGCGTCGTTGCCCTCGATGAAGACACACACGGCGCCCTCGCTGTTGGAGGCCAGGCCCTGCTGTTGAAGGCTCGCGACGACATCGGCCAGCATCGGGTGGTAGTGGCTTTCTCCAAGCGTGAGATCGAAGGTGATCCCCAGACGGCGGTAGACACTCTCCATCACCTCCCGGCACGGCGGCAGGAATTCTGCCCACAACGCACGGTTCTCGGCGTCGCCGGCGTGCAGCTTGGCGGTCTCCGTCCGTGACGCCTCGGTGATGTCCGGATGATCTGCCGCAACAGCCGCCAGTTCGGCATCCGCCTCGACGGCCGACAGCTCCGCCTCGTCCGACGACACCGATTCGGCCAGTCCCGCCACCTCGCCCCGCAGTTTCTTCGCCTCGCCCTTCTTCGACTTGTCGCCCTCGGCAATGGCTGCCTCGAGTGCCTCCAACTCCCTGCGGCGATTCTCGAGCCGCTCGAGGTTTCCCGGCAACGCCGTCCGCTTGTCGTGGTAACCGGCGATACGGTTGACCAGTCGGTAGAGTCGCGAGAGTTCTGCCACGGGGTCGGCGGAATAGGCCGCGGGATCCAGGAAGTTGCGGTACCCCTGGATGATCATCCCGAACTGGGTGCCCCAGTCCCCCACGTGGTTGTCGGCGGTGACCCGGTGGCCCTGGAACCGGAACACCCGGGTCAGCGCGTCGCCGATGACCGTGCTGCGAAGATGACCGACATGCATCGGCTTGGCGACGTTCGGGCTCGAAAAGTCGATGACCACATGCCGAGGTGTCTCGACGGCGTGATGGCCCAGCCTGGGATCGGACAGCATCCTCGACGTCTCGGCCACCAACCAGTCGTCACGGATCCGCAGGTTGATGAATCCCGGCCCGGCGATCTCGGGCGGATCGCACAACTCACCGACATCGAGCCGATCGACCAGGTCCCCGGCGACCTCGCGAGGGTTCTTGCCGGTGACCTTTCCCAGCGGCATGGCACAGTTGGCCTGGAAGTCGCCGAAGCGAGCGTCCTGGGCGGGACGAACCATCGAGGTGTATTCGGATGGGTCGTCGCAGAGTCCGTCGAGTGCCTGGTGAAAGCGACGTCGGAGTTCGGCGAGGAGGTTCATGCCGTATCCGAACCCGGGTCGTTTGTCGGAATTGCGGTGTCGGCTGCGGTGTCGGCTGCGGTGTCGGCTGCGGTGTCGGCTGCGGCCACTTGCCAGTCGACGCGAGGGGCATCGGCCCAAAGGTGATCGAGGTCGTAAAGCGCGCGGGCTTCTGCATCCTGCAAGTGCACGACGATGTCCCCGAAATCGACCAGGGTCCAGTTCGAATCGTTGTCATAACCTTCGATCCCCAACCGGGTGTCCCCGGCCTCTTTGAACACCCGGCTGATCTCATCGGCCACCGCGTATATCTGCCGACGACTGGTGCCGGTTGCGACGACGAAGTAATCGACGATGGGTGTGATGCCGGTCAGGTCGAGCACGACGACATCGCGACTGCGGTAATCGTCGGCGATCCGCGCAGCCTGGCAGGCCTGTCGGTGCCGGGTCGGTCGGGTCGTGGCGTCCGTGCCTCCCACGGTGGTGCTGGTCACGTCGTCGACCACGGTCCGACCTAGAACAATTCGAGAGCGTACTGGACGATCAGTCCGGCGAAGACGACCGACACCATGCTCATCAATTTGATCAGGATGTTGAGGCTGGGTCCGCTGGTGTCCTTGAACGGATCACCGACGGTGTCGCCGACGACCCCGGCCGTGTGGGCATCCGAACCCTTGCCGCCGAAGTTCCCCGCCTCGATATACTTCTTGGCGTTGTCCCAGGCCCCGCCCGCGTTGGCCATGAAGATGGCCACGGCGAAGCCGGAGGTGAGTCCACCGGCGAGCATGCCCATGACGCCGCCGACGCCCAGTACCAGGCCGACGACGATCGGCACGATCAGCCCCAGCAGCGACGGAAGGATCATCTCCCTCTGAGCCGCTATGGTGCTGATCGACACGCAGTTGGCGTAGTCGGGCTTGACGCTTCCGTCGAGGATCCCGGGGTTTTCGGCGAACTGCCGCCGCACTTCCTGGACCATCCCGTCGGCGGCCCGGCCGACAGCCTTCATCGTCATCGCGCAGAAGACGAACGCCAGCATCACTCCCATGAACATGCCGATCAACACGGCGGGGTTCATGATCGTAACGTCGTAGAGCCGGACGAAATCGGGAATGGTCGCGGTTTGGTTGTTGACCAGAAGGCCCGCCGTGATCAGCGCCTCCACGTCGGCGTCGACAACTTCTCCCCCGGCATCAACTGCCTTGACCTTGGCGACAAAGTCCTTGCTCTGCTGGGCGGCTCCCGCCGGCATCACGAGATAGGTCTTGGCGGAGTCACCGTGCTTGACGACCAACGCGCGTTTGTTCAGCTTGACCACCGTTCCCTCGTCAAGCTCGACCACTTCGCTCTTTGCCCAACGGTCGTAACCAACCCGGACCTCTTCAACGTAGGCGGCCAGCAGGGCCAGCGCGGTCAGGGCGGCCGAGCCGATGGCGAAACCCTTGCCGGTGGCGGCGGTCGTGTTGCCCAGGCTGTCCAGGGCATCGGTTCGCTCGCGAACGATCGGATCCAGATCGGCCATTTGGGCGTTGCCACCCGCGTTGTCGGCAATCGGACCGTAAGCATCAGTGGCCAGCGTCAGGCCGAGCGTACTGAGCATGCCGACCGCCCCCAGGCCGACGCCGTAGAGTCCCAGGGCGAACTTGTCGGCGTCGCCGAAAGCCCAGCCGGTACTGAATCCGAAGGCCAGCAGGATGGCCGCACTGATCACGACGATCGGCACCCAGACACTGTAGAGTCCCTCGGCAACACCGGCGATGATGAGCGTCGCCGGGCCACTCTCCGCCTGCTTGGCGATGGCCTGGGTCGGAGCGTACTCGTCGCTGGTGCAATACTCGGTCCACCAGCCAATCAGCCAGCCGGCGAGCAGTCCGACGCTGACGGACATGAACAGAAACGGGGTATCGGGCAGCAGCAACCGGGCCAGAAAAAAGGCGGCAACGGCCACGGCGATGCTGCTGTAGTTGATGCCCTTGCCCAGCGCCTTGAGCAGGTTCTTCTGGGTGGTGTCTTCCTCGGTCTTGACCAGGAACACTCCCCAGATCGAAAAGACGATCCCCGCGGCGGCCAGCATCATCGGAAACAACAGGGCGTTGACCTGGACGGCTTCACCCTGGTGGTGGAATGCGGCCACGCCCAGCGCGGCACTGGCCAGGATCGAGCCACAGTACGATTCGTACAGGTCGGCACCCATGCCGGCCACGTCGCCGACGTTGTCACCAACGTTGTCGGCGATCGTCGCCGGGTTCCTCGGATCATCTTCGGGAATCCCCGCCTCGATCTTGCCGACCAAATCGGCACCCACATCGGCCGCCTTGGTGAAGATGCCGCCGCCGACTCGAGCAAACAACGCCTGGGCACTGGCTCCCATGCCGAAGCAGAGCATTGTCACGGTGATCTCGGCCAGGGACATCGAGCCCTCGAACAGGAAGTAGAGAGCACCGAACCAAAGGCAGATGTCCAGCAGGCCCAGTCCGACGACGGTCAGGCCCATCACGGCCCCGCTGCGGAAGGCCACCTGCAGGCCCTCGTTGAGAGAATTCATGGCACCCTGCGTGGTGCGGGAACTGGCCCAGGTGGCCGTCTTCATCCCAAACCAACCCGCCAGGCCACTGAAGAATCCACCGGTCAGGAACGCGAACGGCACCAGCGGATGCTGGGCTCCCAGCACGAACGACACGAACATCAACGCCAAGCAGGCGACCACAAAGAAGATGCCGACCACCTTGTACTGTCGCTTCAGGTAGGCATCGGCTCCGTCGCGGACCGCCTGGGCGATCTCGACCATCTTCTCGTTGCCCTCATCCTGCTTCATCATCCAGGTGTAGAAGTAGCGGGCATAGATCAACGCCACGATCGAGCCGATGGTCGTGATCAGCCAGTAGTTGAAGGCCGTCGCCTTGAAGGACTCGTCGCCTTCACCACCGCTGTCACCGGCCGAATTGGCATCCGCCTGCTCATCATCCGCCTGCTCATCATCCGCCTGCTCATCATCAGCCTGCTCAACATCAGCCGGCTTGTCCCCGTCAGATTTCTCCTGGGCAAAGCTGTTGGCCAAGGGGAACCAGAGGAGTGCCAAGGCGAGAAGAACCAGGACTCGAGGAGATCGGCCGATCGACTTCGCAAGTTTCATCGCGCTTACCCACTCCCGCTTCGGAACGATGGTTGAAAGCGGCGAGTTTAGCGCGAGGAGAACGGCATGTCAACGTGCCTAGAGGCCACCAAATCGCCGGTTGAAATTGAATTGCAGCGTCGGCACCTTGTCGTTGAGGTACCGGTTCCACAGTCCGGTCAACGGCAGGTCATCGGTGGGGGGTTTCTCGAGTAGTTCGTCGATCTTCTTGATCAGCAGCAGGCCCCACAGCGCCTCCTCGACAGTCAGGTCCTCGGTGATCAGATCCTCATACTTGGAGAGCACTTCATCGAGCCGATCAAGCCCTTCGACCAGCATCGTGCGGGCCTTGGTCAGTTCGTTCGTCTTGAACAGTTCTTCGCCTTCGAACAGCATCTTGTGGGCCGCGGCGGTGGCGGGTTCGGATTCCGACAACGACCGGGTCCGCCAGTAGCGGTAATTGACCACGTTCTGGAAGCTGCGGACCATCCTCCGCACCTGCCCCACTTCGACGCTCTGGGACTGGGCCAACTCGGAATAGTGAGACTCGCTGGGCAACTCGAGATTGATCTGGAACCCCTCGCCGGTGTCGAACCGTTCCTGGCCATAGCCGTCGATCCAGTCCTTCTCGGCCTGGGCCCATTCGCCGATCACAAAGTCGCCAAAGTAGCCCTCCTTGTTGAGCACCCCGTTGTTGTCGAGCCGACAGCGATAGGGGTACTGTCGGAAGATGTGCCGCATCATCAGGTGCTGCTGAAATCCCCGGCCCTCGAGGTCGTTGGCAACCTGGTAGTACCTCTGAGCGGCCAGGTAGTTGTCCAGGCGATCCGGGTTCAACTCGGGATCGACTCCCCCGCGATACCGCGGATCGGGATCGCCCTTTTCGTTCTCGGGAATGCCTTCGTACTGGCGTCCATCGGGGTTGAAGAACTTGCGATAGACCCGCCACTCGTCGGCAATCCCCATCTTCTGTCCCAAGATCCGCCCGATCTCGTAGTTCAACTCGGGAGAGAACCGGTTGTGATCGGTCCCGTCTCTGATGAACTTGGCCCCCTCCTTGATCCAGTAGTAACGGTCACGGACATCGTCCCATTCGGCAGCGACGTTGTAGGCCAAGTTCCAGCCGTGGTACCTCCAGATCTGCAGGTAGTGCGGTTGCAGCATCGTGATCGACTCGGTCGTCGACCTCACCTGGGCCCAGTTCTTGGTTTCCTGCTGCTTGATGTAATCCATCCACAGCAGGTTGACGGCAACGCCCCGCATGCCCAGCAGCACCAGGTTCATCGCCGCACTGGTCGGATCGACCCGTCCGAGGTTGTGTTCGGAGAGCCCGAGTTTCTGGCCCTGGGGCCGACGCAACTCAGCCAGCACACCGCCCCCGCTGCTTCGGCTGGCAGGTCGACCGAGGACGAAGATCGGGATCAGCAGCAGCAGGATGGCAACAAAATAGACCAGCTTGCGCTGACGCGTAGAGAGTCGGTTCATTTGTGCTCGAGCTCCCTCAGCGAAAGGCTGTAGTAGGCGACGATCAGGCACGGGATCAGATAGGCCAGTGTGACGCCGATCGAGGGGGCCATCGCCTGAGACCAGGGGACATCAAACCCGTTGGCCACGTAGGTGTCCATCTGGAAGTTGCGGAAGTCGGGCACGATGTTCTTGACGATGAACAGGCCCTGGTTGAGGAAACCGTCGATCCCCTTGATGGTCGAGTAAAACGTGTTCTCGGGCAACTGGTCGATGATGTTGATCTGCCGCACGATCCGGATGATCGACTCGAGCGGACCACCCCCCTCGACCTCGCCACCCACGATCTTCTCGAGGAACGGCATGAAGCCCTGCCCGACCAACAGCATCACGAAGGTCAACAGCGAGGCGATGGGTCCCTTGAGGAAGCAGCTGGCGGTGACACCGAGGACGACGATCAGGCAGAGCATCATCCAGACGCCGCAGATGGCCTTGGAAAAGCCGACCGCGAAACTGTTGCTGGGAAGGCGGACAAAGAGGTCCCGTTGGGCCATGCCGAGGTACTGGCCCGAATCGAGACAGGCGACCTCGACCCGCAGCTCACCCTGGTCATTGACCAGGTCGTCGACCAGTGCGAGCTGCTTCCGCTCGCCACTCTCCTGGTCGTAGAAGGTGATCTGGGGCTTGAGCACGGTGATGTTCTCTCCGAACTCGGAGATATTGAAGCTCGACAACGGCGCCCGGATTTCCTCCTCGACCAACACCACCACCTCGGGGTCGCCGATCAGCACGTAGCTGTTGTTGCGGACCTCGACATCCCGCGCGGCCACCGGGAACCGGCTGACCGTCACATTCTCTCCGTCGACGGTCGCCTCGAACGCATTCTCGTCATCCCGGGATTTCCTCACCGCCGTCGCCGACACGACGTTTTCGTTGGCATCGCGGAAGACACTGCGACGGACTTTCACCAACGAGAACTGCAGCAGCAGACTCTCCCGGATGTCATCTCCCTTGTGAGTCCGAAAGGCCTCGAAACTGCTCTCCAGCGCCAGCCCGTCCTTGGCGATCTCCGACCCGATGTTCTCGAAGTCGAAGATCGCCCGCCAATTCGTTCCACCGGCGATGTAGGTCCGGTATTCCCAGATGTCGCCGGTGTTCACGCCCCGTTCGGTCGGTTTGCCGTCATTGCCCTTGAAGCTGATCGTCCCGAGGACGGGACGCTTGGCGACGAGATGGCGACCGAGGGCCTGAATTCGAGCCCGTTCGGTCAGGGCGTACAGGTCGGGGTTGTCCTGCCTCAGAGCAGATCGGCTGGTCGCGGCCGTCACCTGTGTCGGTGCGTCGCCGGCCGTCACCCGCACGATGACTCCCTCGTCCTCGTCAACGTATTCGACCAGGGTTTCCTCGCCGTCCACATCAATCGTCTCCGAGTAGACGGTGAGGTTGAAGGCCACCTCGCGGTCGATCCAGACGTAGCCGGACACTCCCATGATCACCACCAGGATGGTCATCAACGACGCGAACCCCAGCATCCGGCCGATGACGATCTCGGTCTTGCGTACCGGCTTGGTCACCACCGTGTGCAGCGACCGGTTGCGGATATCCTCGGGCAGGCCCCAGCACGAGAGCAACAGCACCACCGGCAGCAGCAGCCAGGTGATCGCCGTCAACACGAAGCTGATGTAGTTCTTGACCTGCAGTTCCATTCGCTCGTTCGGGTTGTCCATGAACCAGCTGCCGAACATGAACAGCAGGGCGAACATCCCGAAAACCACCAGCGCCTTGCGGCGAATCGCCTCGCGAAAGGTCAACTGCGCGATGGCAAAGACGCGTCGCGGGGAGAGCCGGATCAGGTCGGCGGGAAAGCGGGGGATCCAGCGGAGCACCAGCAGGGGGCCCTTGACCCCGTGGGTCATCGTGGCCAGTCCGGAGGCACCACAGATCAGCAGCACCAGGAACGCGGTGACCGCGAACGCCCACTGGCCTGTGGCATCCAGAAAATCGAATGGTTGGGTTTCAATCGACATCGGGAACTCGTTGTGCATGCCGCGGCCGGTACGGCCGCGACACCTCCTCGGGTCACTCGGATTCGCTCACTGCCGGCTCCTCGTCGGACGCCGGGACATCCTCGGGGACAAACCGCCGCCCCGGCCGCTCTCGACTTTCCTCGACAGTTCGCAGGAACAGCTCCTCGAGCGTGCTGGTGGGGTGGTCTATCGTCTCGATGCTCGCACCGTGCCGCTCGATCACCTCGCGGACTTCGGCCACCGTCGCGTCGTCGAGCTTGGAAGTCATCAACCGAGTCCGGCCCTGCTCGGTCAGCAGATCCTCGACACGGCCCAGTTGCTTGAGTTCCCCTTCGTAGAGGATCGCGATGCGGTCGCAGACGTCCTGCACGTCGGCCAGCAGGTGGCTGCACATCACCACCGTCTTGCCCTCGTCCCGCAACTTCAGGATCAGGTCCTTCATGTCACGGGTGCCCAGCGGATCCAGACCGGTGGTGGGCTCGTCGAGCAACACGAGGTCGGGGTCGTTGATCAGGGCCTGGGCCAGCCCGATGCGGCGGGTCATGCCCTTGGAATACTCCTTCAACTGGCGATGCCGCGCGTGGGTCAGGCCCACCATTTCGATGTAGCGGTCGACCCGCTCACGACGATCGGACTTGCTCATGTTGAACAGCCGGCCGTAGAAGTCGAGTGTCTCACCGGCGTTGAGGAATCGGTAGAGGTAGGACTCCTCGGGCAGGTACCCGATCCGCTCGTTCTTTTCGACGTTGGTCGGCAACTCGCCCAGGATCGTGATGTCACCGCCGGAGGGAAACAGCAGCCCCAGCAGGAGTTTCATCGTGGTCGTCTTGCCCGAGCCGTTGGGGCCCAGCAGCCCGAAGACCTCGCCCTTGTGGACGTCGAGCGAAAGAGAATTGAGAGCCTGGACCTTGGGACGGCCCCAGAAATCACGGTAGATCTTCGAGAGATTGCGGATCTTGATGACCGGCTCGTCGGCTCCGGGAGCCGCCGGCGTGTCCGACTCGACCACCTCCGGACTCTCGTCCGATTCCGGAATCGTTTCGTTGGTGACCGCTTCGTTGGTGTCCATCGCAGGTGTCCGCGGTGGTGGAGGATGAGAATGAGCGGGTCCAAAGATCCCGTCCACGTTTACGCCCGGAACGGCACGTTCGTTGGAGAAAAGCCGTCCGGGCAGACCGACCGAGCCGGACTGTCCTGAACTCTACGAGCCACTCCGCGGACGTGCAAGACGCACCCGCGTTCGGCCGATACTCCCACCGAGGATGTTGTGACGGTCGTGACGGTCGTGTGGGTTCGTGACCGGCCCGGACCCGCTTGGGGAACTCCGCTGCCGGCCCCCGAACCGATTTCTTCGCCTAGAACCTCGCCCGCCGTTGCGAGAGGTATCCGACCAGGGCCCGGTCGAATCTCATGCTGGTGTCCAGCCGCACGTAGTCGACCCCCATCGACAGGCTTTCCTTCTCGTAGCGATCGCACAACGCCTCGAGTGTCTCGAGGTAATCACCGCGAATGCCCTCGGCGTCCAGTACCAGCGACTCGTCACTCTCTGGATCCTTCAGGTCAACCATCCCTCGAAACGGGAACGTCACCTCGGCCTCGTCGAGCACGTGGAAGAGGATCACGTCGTGGCCGGCGTGACGCAGTTGCTGCAGGCCGCGGATCACCGCATCGGGGTCGGACAGCAGGTCACTGAAGATCATCAACAGGCTGCGGTGGCGGATCATCGCCGCGATCCGCGACAGGTTGGCCCCGATCTCGGTCAAACCGCCTGGCTTCGCCTTGGCCAGCAACGCGAGCATGTTGGCCAACTGGGCCCGCTTGCTCCGGGCAGGCAGGCTGGCACGGATCGACTCGTCGAAGGTGATCAACCCCACCGGGTCCTGCTGGTGGATCATCAGGTAGGCCAACGCTGCCGCCAGGCAGATGCAGTAGTCGAACTTGGTCAACTCCTGCCGGAACGTGTAGGCCATGCTCTCGGAGAGATCCATCACCAGGTACCCGGTGATGTTCGTCTCGGCCTGGTACTGCTTGACGTAGAACCGGTCGGTCTTGGCGTAGACCAGCCAGTCAATCAGCTTCGGGTCGTCTCCCTGGACGTACCTGCGGTGTTCGCTGAACTCGACGGAAAACCCGTGGAACGGGCTGGCGTGGAGCCCACTGAGGAACCCCTCGACGATGAACCGCGCCCGCAGGTCCAGCCGCGCCACGCTGCGGACGACTTCGGGCTTGAGATAATCTTCGGCTGAGGGCATGGAGGGGATCGCGGGATGTGGAGGTGTGAGGAGAATCTCGAGAGGCGATCGGCGGGCCAGGTGTCGGATCAGTCGTACTTGTCGACTGTCGGTTCAGGAACTTCCTTGATCAGCCGGCTGACCAGGTCGTCGCTGGTCATGCCCTCGGCCTGGGCCTGGAAGTTGGTCGAGATACGGTGGCGGAGCACGGGGTTGGCGACGCGGCGGATGTCCTCCATCGACACGCTCGGCCGACCGGCCATCGCGGCCATCGCCTTGCCGCCGGCCAGCAGGAACTGCCCGGCCCGCGGCCCCGCCCCCCAGTCGACCAGTTGCCGGACGAACTCCGGCGCACTCTCGTCTCCCGGCCGCGTCGCCCGCACCAGCCGGGCCGCGTAGTTGATCGTCAGCGACCCCGCCTCGATCTGGTTGATCTGGCGCTGCAGAAAGACGATGGCCTTGGACGAGAGCACCTTGCGGGTTTCCACCTCTTCTCCGGAACTGGTCACCGCCAGGATCCGCTGCTCCTCGTCCAGGTTGGGATAGTCGACCCGGACGTTGAACATGAACCGGTCGAGCTGGGCCTCGGGCAGCGGATAGGTCCCTTCCTGTTCGATCGGGTTCTGCGTGGCGATCACAAAGAACGGGTCGGGCAGCGGGTAGGTCTCCTGTCCGACCGTCACCTCGCGTTCCTGCATCGCCTGCAACAACGCCGCCTGGGTCTTGGGTGGCGTCCGGTTGATCTCGTCGGCCAACAGCACGTTGGTGAAGACCGGCCCGTGTACGAAACGAAACTCGCGACGACCACTGTCTGTCTCGTCGAGAACGTTGGTGCCGGTGATGTCCGAGGGCATCAGGTCGGGTGTGAACTGGATCCGCTTGAACTTGACGTCGAGAATGCGGGCAATCGTGCTGACGATCAACGTCTTGGCCAATCCCGGCACGCCGACCAGCAGGCAGTGGCCCCCGGTGAAGATCGCCGCCAGCATCTGGTCGATCACCGCGTCCTGACCGATGATCACCTTGTGCAGTTCCTCCTTCATCACCTCGCGATGACGCCGGAATTTCTCGAGCAGGTCGTCAAAATCTCGTTGGTCGGGCATGGAGAACGGGGAGTCGAGAAGGGAGTCGAAAGGGGAACCGTGAGTGCAGCCCGTGTTGACCGGGACGCAGGGACGCCGGAAGATGGTGGCGCCCGGTCGGCCCCCGGCCGCGCCGAACCATCATGGACAGCAGCCCCGCGAGGAGTCAATCGAGGACATGCCGAGACTGCCGTCGATCTCCGTCTCATTGCTGCTCGTCTCGCTCGCCGTCCTTCCGGAGCCGGCGACCGCGGCCGAGTTGACGGCCGAATCGGTGCTCCGCTCGATTGACCGGGCCCGGAAGTTCCTGCTGGGACTCCAGAATCCCGACGGCAAGTGGACGTCTCGAGTCCGCCGCCAGAACACCGTCGGGGTCACCAGCCTGGCGCTGCTGGCACTGCTGAACTCGGGGATGACCATTGAGGACGAACCGGTGCAGCGGGCACTGGAGTTCCTGCGCGGCCCGAACGCGGAGCCGAACGAAACCTACGAGGTGGCTCTGAAGATCAGTGTCCTGGCCACCGCCAAGGATGGACGCCGCGACCGGGGCCGCATCCAGACACTCGCTGACCTGCTGCAGAAGGGACAGATTGGTGCCGGGCCCAACGCCGGGTTGTGGGACTACTCGTTCCGCGGCGGCGGCGGCGGCGGCGACCGCAGCAACGGCCAGTTCGCCATCCTCGGACTCCGCGACGCCGCCTACGCCGGGGCACTGGTCGACCGCAGGGTGTGGGAAAAAACACGGAAGCACTGGCTGAGGTTTCAGAACGGTGACGGAGGGTGGTCCTACACCGGCGGGGGTGGCGACCTGGGCAGCAGCGGCAGCATGACCGTCGCCGGCATCGCCACGCTGCAGATCACCAGCGGCATGCTCCGCGACGAAAAGGACTTCCACCCCGACGGGCGGCCCCGCTGCTGTGAAGCGGTCACCGAGGACCGACAGCTCGAGCGGGCCCTGGCCTGGATGGGACGGCACTTCTCGGTCGGCAGCAACCCCGGCGGCCGCAGCTGGCTGCTGTACTACCTCTACGGCATGGAACGGGCCGGACGACTCTCGGGACGACGCTTCTTCGGCAACCACGACTGGTACCGCGAGGGCGCCCTGTTCCTGATCAACGGGCAGAAACAGCGGACGGGGAGCTGGAGATCGGCGGGGATCGAGAGCGACGAGGTGATCGCCACCAGTTTCGCACTGCTGTTCCTCTCGAAGGGACTCTCGCCCGTTCTGGTCAACAAGCTGCAGTTCGGCAACAACGCCGACTGGAACCATCACCGCGACGACGCCCGCAATCTTGTCGAACACATCACCGGGCTGCCCAAGTGGCCCAAGCTGATGACCTGGCAGGTCGTCGACATCAACCGCCTGCAGGGCGCCGGCGGGGTCCGCGACCTGCTGCAGGGATCGGTGCAGATGATGAGCGGCCGCGACGTCCCGCAACTCAGCGACCCACAGGTCGGCATGCTCAGGAAATACCTCGACCAGGGTGGCTTCCTGTTCGCCGTCAACTGCTGCAACGGGGCCGGTTTCCACGACGGCATGTTCGGACTCGTCAAGCGGCTCTACCCCGGAGGTGAAGCACAGCTCAAACCGCTGCCCCCCAGCCACCCGGTCTACCGCAGCGAGTACCTGTTCACCGATCCCGAGAGCGTCAAGCTCTACGGGGTCGACTTCGGCTGCCGCACGGTGATCATCTTCACCCCCGAGGACCTCTCGTGCCTCTGGAACAAGTGGATGAAACAGGACCCGCCGGATCGACCGCTCGAGTTGAAGACGATGATCATCCGGGCGATGAAAATCGGCGTGAACGTGATCGCCTACGCGACTGGCCGTGAACCCCCCAACAAGCTCGACCAGCAGGAACTGGCCGATCAGGGCGGAGCCCAGGACCGCGTGGCACGGGGGCTGCTGAAGGTGCCCAAGCTGCGTCACACCGGAGGCTACAACGACGCGCCGCTGGCCGTCCGCAACCTGCTGCTGGCCGTCAACCGCAGCTTCCCCCGTACCGCCTCCACCCGCACGATCGAACTCCCCGCCACCGACCCCGCCCTGTTCCGCTACCCCGTCGTCTTCATGCACGGTCGCAACCGCTTCGATCTCGCGACCGGTGAAACCAAGCAACTGCGACGGTACCTGGACAACGGCGGCCTGCTGTTCGCCGACGCCATCTGCGGATCCAAGCCGTTCGACAGCAGCTTCCGTCGCATGGTCGGACAACTCTACCCCGACGCCACGCTCGAACGGATCCCCGTCGATCACGAACTGTTCCGACTGGAGATCGGACATGACATCCGCAAGGTCAAGCGGCGTGTGGTCCCGGCCGGGGTCGGCGGAGCCAAGGCGTTGGCCACCGAGGTCCGCGAGGGGGAACCGTTTCTCGAGGGCCTGAGGATCGACGGCCGCTACGTCGTGATCTACAGCCGATACGACCTCAGCTGCGCCCTCCAGCGACAATCCTCGGTCGCCTGCGCCGGCTACGTCACCCGCGATGCCGTTCGCATCGGCGTCAACGTGATCCTCTATGCCATGGTCCAGGACGCCGGGCACCGGCGGCGGTTCGAAGATCTCCGCCGGGTCTCCCTGCTGCGGCGTTCGCTGTTCGCCCGCAACAGGTGAACCGAACGGAACCGGTTCATTCGGGCAGCAGCCGGGGGTCCAGCCACGCGGCGTGGTCGCCCACGTCGGCCCGACGTCCGTAGTCGACCTCCAGCGTCAGGCTCCCGGCTCCCTCCAGGTCGATTGGTCCCACCCGCTTCGGCGGGTCCCGGCCCGTCAACGGCCCGCTGGCCCATACCGCTCGGCCATCCACCAGGACCCGAAACACCACGTCTCCGGCTCCGTCGGCCGAATCGTCGATCGCCACCCGTGCGCAAAACCGGCGGTGTCGCCGATCGAGAGTCCAGGTCATGCGGGTCCGGCTGGTCATCCCCAGTCCACTGGCCGTCCAGCGTCCGGCAACGACCAGCGGTCCGCCGCTGATCGATCCGTCCACCACCGGCGGCCTCACCGCCCCCACGAAGGGTGTGTGCACCACCTGACGCGGCTTCTTCCCCGGCAACCGCACCGCCTGGCTGCCGAAGTACTGCACGCTGCGGATCGACCGCCCGGCGACGTCGTGCCGGGTTCGGTCGTCAAGCACCAGCCGGACCAACCCGCCCGCGACGGCTTTCGGCCAGGCGGCGGTCAGTCTCGAACCATCCACGAACCCGACTCGGACATGTCGCGGTGCCCGCCTGGACGCCACCTGCAGTTCGGGGTTCATCGACAGCACCGCAACCGATTCCCGGGCGACACGTCGCGATCCGGCTTCGGTCGCCAACACGACCGCCTCGGCCCCGAGGCTCTTCAATTCACCGGCCATGCGGTCACCGCCCCGCAGCCACAGTTCATCGACAGGTCGGCGACGGTCCCTGGAGAGGCTGCGACGGACGATCTTCTTCGGAGCCCCTCGCAACACCACGGCCCGAACCCGCTCCAGCGGAATTCGCCAATCCGACTGGTCCGCGACCAACCGCCACCGGACCACCAGGTGCTCGTCGTCCATCGACACCACCCGGCAGATCAGTCGATCGCCACCGGCCAGTAGCACCTCGTCCCGACCGACCGCCCTCGGAACCGACTTCGGTTTTCCGGTCGTCGGATCGTTTTCGAACCGGTCCCACCGCAACACCCGCCCGGTCGGAACACGGCGATCGCCCACGACCAGTCCATCCCGAACCACCTCGACCCGCTGCCCCTCGATCGGCTCGCCGTCGATCAACTCGACCCGTACGCCGGGCTGACGCAACCGGTCCCGATCGGCTGCCATCGCGATCCCCGCCAGGGTGGCCACAACGGCCAGTCCACCGGCGAAACGTCTCGATGCCATCCGCATCCACTCACTCCTCACGCCAGCGGTCGCCTCACCGATGGAAAATCGGCAGGTAGTTGTTGGGAGCCTGCAGGATCAGCAGGGCCATCGCCGTACCGTAATGGTCGCAGGTTCGGTTTCGCCAACCCCCGCCGGCCTGCTGGGTCGAGACCAGGTGATCGCGAATCGCCGGATACCACTTCGACCAGGTCTCACCACCGGCCTGCCAGGCGGCCTGCACGGCGTAGTAATGTCCATAAAGAAAGTGGTCGGGAATCCGCGAGGCGGTTCCGGGCGTCGCCACGAATCGCGACAGGAAGGCCAAGCCTCGCTCAACCTCGGGTCCGTCGTAGATGCCCGCGCTGGACAGAGCCACCAGGCCGGCCGCCGTCACCGGAAACAGGCTCTCGCGCCGCGCCGGCATGTAGCGGAAACCCCCGTCAGCGTTCTGGCACCGCCGGACGAACCCGGTGCACTTCTCGATCGCCGCCCGCGGAACCCCGATCCCGGCATTCCGCGCAGCCCGCAGCGCCATCACCTGACAGACCGTCATCGACAGGTCCGCGTACTCGGCCCGTCGTGGCTCGTACCGCCACCCCCCCTCGTCGTTCTGAACTCCGACAATCAAGTCGACCGATCGACTCAACACCTCCCGCAAACGGGCACGAACCCGCGGCCGCGTCTCCATCCCGTGCACCTCGGCCAGGAACAGCGTGGCGAAACCGTGGCCGTACATCGGTCCGTGCGAAACATAGGGTTCGTTGATGATGTAGCCGCTGGGCCGGGCCGACTCGATCAACATGTCGACGATCCGGCTGACCTGGCCGCCGTAGCGGCCACGACCGGGAGTGTGGCCCCCGGCCAACAGGGCGAGCCCCGAGAGCGAGGTGACGGCGACGTTGTGAGAAAACTGTTTCCCGGTGCCGAACGACCCGTCGGGATGCTGTCGCGACGTGAGGAAAGCCAGTCCCGAAGCGATGGCTCGGTCGGCCTGGGGCGTGACCATCCCGCGAGTGACAGCCGGCGGACGGGTTCGCGACTGGGCCCGGGCCCCGCTCTCCAGGCCCAGCGTGCAGGCCAGGACCAGCACCGCGATCAGTCGGGAACGACCTGCGGCAGCACCGGCTGGAGACTCGACCCCGGAGCAACATTCGGCCAGGACGGCAGCCAGAAGGGACGGGGCCGCATGCCACCATGAGCGGCCCGCTGCTCCATCGCCCGCCGGGCTTCGGTTCGTGGCTGGGTCATCCCCGGAGGCCGAGGACCTCCCACCGGACCCAGCTCGGCGCTGGGAAACGGATCGTGGAACTCGAAACTGCGACGCTCGGCCTTGGGATGCCGAGGCATCGACTGAGGCATCCGGGTGTTCTGGCTGACCAGGCAACCCGGGAGCAGCAGCGAGACCGTCATCAGCAAACGGCCCGGCCACTCGATCACGCGTCGTCGCATCCCGCCCTCCAGCACCGTCACGCCCGCCCCAGGCTGGTCGCGCGGGATTGTAGTGCGGTGGCCGATGCGGGCCTAGACGACTTGACGACGTCACGGTGACTTCCCCGAGGCTCCCTTCAGGCAGACCAGATGACGGGTGGTCCTGAGGAAAAACCGGTCCTGCGAGATCGCCGGGGACGCGAAGACACTTTCGCCGATCGTGTTCTTGGCCAGTTCCTCGTAACGGTCACCCCCCCCGCGAATCACCAGCGTCACTCCCGATTCGTTGACCCAGTAGATCCGGTCACCGGCGGCAACCGGTGAGGCGGTGAAACCGCCGCCAAACCGCTTCTGCCACACCGGCTTGCCCGTCTCGGTGTCCAGGCAGGTTGCGATCCCGCCGTCGGTCACCAGGTAGTACCTCTTGCCGACGACGATCGCCGAGGGCACAAACGGCGACCCCCGTGGGTTCTTCCACTCGACGTGCGTCTTGGTCACGTCGCCTGTTCCACCCGGGCGGATCCGCATCGACGGACCGCTCGGACCACTGACCACGTACAACCTGCCGTCGATGAACAGCGGGGTCGGGATGCACTCGCGACGCATCTCGCCGGCCGTCCACAACGCCCGACCCGTCCCCGGATCGAACGACTCGACCCGCTGGGACCCGCAGACGATCAACTCGTGACGTCCGTCCTTCAGACGGATCAACTGGGGTGAACTCCACGACAACCAGCGACCCGGGCGGTCGACCTTCCAGCGGTTGGACCCGGTCTTGCGGTCCAGGGCCACAAGGTAGCTGTCACCGTAGTGATCAACCTGCAGCAGAATCGTGTCACGGTACAGCAACGGTGAACTCGACGTCGCAAACCGGTTCTCGATCACCCCGTATTCCCCCGAGAGTGACCGGTGCCAGATCATCCGGCCGCTGGCCGACTCGAAACAGAACACGTCGCCGGTACCGAAAAAGGCCCAGACGTGGCGGCCGTCGGTCACCGGCGATGGACTCGCCATGCTGCTCTTGTTGCCGTGGTACCGCGTCGGTGCCGTGCCCCACAGCCGCTGGTGCCAGCGGATCCGGCCGGTGTCACGTTCCAGGCAGATCACGTGCAGGTTGACCAGGTTCTTGCCGTCCGAGGCGGTCACGAACACCCGGTCGTCGAAGATGACCGGGTTCGAGATGCCGGAACCGGGCAGAGGCGTCTTCCAGGCGACGTTGGAATCGGCCGACCAGTTCAACGGCACCCCGGTGTCACGGCTGACGCCGTTGCGGTCCGGTCCCCGCCACCCCGGCCAGTTCTCGGCACGTGACTCCTCACCGGCGACCGCCATGATGGTCGCTCCCAACAGCAACGCCCGACCGATCGTCCCGTTCCAAGACCGCTTCATGCTCGTGTTCCTCATCGAACCGACTCCCTGGAAACCGAGGTGTTCTTCTCGGTCGCCGCGGGCAACCCGCTGGTGACACCCACGCCGCCGCCGCCAGCATCGCAGATCCGCAACTGCAGCGACCAGTTGTTGGGCACCGCGGGGTTCTTGTGCTGAGGTCCCTGGCAGACCTTCACCAACATCCGGTTGCGACCCTTCTTCAGCGTCACGGTGGTGCGGAACCGATCCAGCCGCGTGCCGTTGAGCCACTGGAGTCGGCGGAGGACCCGCTTGCCGTTGAGCCAGATGGTGATGTTGTCGTCGGCTCCGCAGCGAATCTGGACCGACTGCTTGCGGGGCGAAATCACCTCGGTGTAGGCATACCCGACCGCCTCCTTGACCGCGGCAATCGCCCCGTTGAGGTTCGACTGGCCGAAACGATCACCCGAGTGGTGCCGCGTCCACTTGATGCGTCCACCACCTTTTCCGGTGTAGGTCGCCGCCAGGTCCACGCCGGCTGCGACCTGCTTCTCGGGCGGCAACACCAACTCGAAACCGGTGGTGCCGGGTGCGTCGAACGGGCCCAGCAGGAACCAGTTGGTGACAAAACCCATGTGAGCCACAATGCTGACTTCCTGGCCAACCGCCTTGAGCCTGTCCGCGGCGGTGCCGATCTGGCCCGAGTTCCGTGCTGCCCGGAACGCCTTGCGGTACTCGCCGAAGGCCTCCCGGTTTCGCCCCGCCTGCTTGGCCCGGTCGCCTCGAGCCAGGGCCGCAACGACCGCGTCGTCCCGAAACTCGGGATCAGCAAGCAGCCCGGGGACCAGCGAGGCGGTGGTGCCCGGTTCGAGCCGCTCGACCAGGTCGAGCACCAACCGCCTGACGCGGCCCTGTCGCTTCGGGTTGGTGATGTAGGTCTTGAGGAACGAGACGGGAAAATCGGGAACCGGATCCCGGGCAAGTTCCCGGCGGGTGATCTGCTCGTAGACGATCCGGTACCAGTTGGCCGCCACGATGTTGTCGGTGTCCATCGCCTCCAGCAACCGGGGCAGCAACTCCAGGCCGTTACGGGCCAGGCGATCGGTGGCCTTTCGAGCTGCGATCGAACCGCGACCGCCGGGGCCGGTCCGGGCGACCGAGGCCAGGTCGTCACCGATCTCCTCGGCCCACGCCGCCGGGCCAAGCAGTCCGGTCGTCAAACCAACGAACAGTCCTAACGCCGGAACTCGCGTCCATGACATCCACACACCTCCCACTGTCGGGCTCACCGTGACCGGGTCTCACCGGCACCTCTCACACCGCCTGATCCTAAACCGAGAGGCTCGGACAGGGAAACCCGCCGACCGCTGACTTCCCTTTCCCCGGAACCGCCGGTAGCATCGCTGCCGAATTGCCCCCCCGGCAGGAAACGGGCCGACTCTCATGGCGACTCCCCACGTGTGTGTGCTGCGTGCTCCCGGCACCAACTGCGACGTGGAAACCGCGCACGCCTTCACCTCCTGCGGTGCCGTTGCCGACCGGGTGCACCTGTTCCGGGTGCTCGAGTCCCCGGGGTTGCTCGATGACTACCAGGTGCTGTGCGTTCCGGGCGGATTCAGCTACGGCGACGACATCGGTGCCGGGGTGATTTTTTCGAGCCAGTTGCGAGGACAACTCTCGGAGACCATCGGGCGATTCCTGTCCGAAGACAAGCTGGCGCTGGGCATCTGCAACGGGTTCCAGGTGCTGCTGAAGGCCGGGATCCTACCCGGGGGTGCGGCGGCGTGGGCAACCGATCTCGAAAACCACTCGCCGGACGCCACCCTGACCTGGAACAACAACGGCAAGTACACCGCCCGCTGGGTCCGGCTCAAGGTCGTCTCGACCGGCAACGTCTTCCTCCGGGGTCTCGATGAGCTCGACCTGCCGATCGCCCATGCCGAGGGACGACTGGTGCCCCGCGACCAGGACGTGCTGTCCGACTGGTTCGCCAACGACCAGGTCGGCCTGTGCTACCGACACCGCCCACACGATGGACAGGCCACCGACAATCCGGATACCGCGCCCAACGCAGGTGATCCGCTGCTGCCCGAACCGCACAACCCCAACGGATCGACCGCCAACATCGCCGGGCTCGGTGACCCCAGCGGCCGCGTGCTCGGGCTGATGCCGCACCCGGAACGCTTCCTCCACGCCACCCAGCATCCCCGCTGGACCAGGCTGGGACTCTCCGGAGACGGAGACGGCCTGACCGTGTTCCGCAACGCGGTCGAGTACTTCGCCTGACCGCTGCGCTACAACACCCCCGCCCCGAACTCGGGCGGATCCCCCTCGATCGTCTCGGCCGCGGGAGATTCCTGCGGAACGTGAGGCCCGGCCGGCGTTTCGACGGCTGGTTCGATCCGTCCCGCGATCGCCGGCATGCCGTCGGCCAGAGTCGCGTACCGGTCCTCGTCGTAATCGTCGTAGGTGCAGACGTAATCGGCTTCCTTCGCCTTGACCTGCTCGTCCGCATAGGCCTCGATCACCCGGTTCTGGATCATCTCGCGGCACGACGAGTTGATCGGGTGAGCGATGTCCGCGTAGAGCTTGGCGCGACCGTCATCGCCCTTGATGGCACGCTCGTCGCAGAGCTTCGCCCCGCACTGGTTGCAGAAGATGCTCCGAAGATGGTTCTTCGTGTTGCACTGCGGACACCGGTCGGTGAGCCTCCGCGAAGGCATGGCCACGAAGGCCCCCTTGGTTCCCTGGATGATCTTCAGGTCCCGGATGACGAAACACTGGTCGAAGGTGACCGAACAGAACGCCAGCAGACGCTCGTGCGGATCGGCCATGAGTTTGATGCGAACTTCCGTGATCTCCACTGTTGTCCTCCTTGTCGCTACTCCTCAGCCCCCCCATTGACCAGCGATCACCTGGCTGCTCATTTGACGTCGACCCGCACTCACGCTCCCGTTCGCACCGCCATCGCCCACGGCACTCCCGTGCCCCGCAACCGCCTGGCGATGCGACGGGCCAACCGATCGGTGGAACACAGCCCGAAGCAGGCCGTCCCACTGCCGGTCATCGCCGACGCCACCACGGGCTGACGATCCAATCGGTTGATCAGGTCGGTGACCTCCGTATTCAGGGTTGTCGCAGTCTGTTGCAACGAGTTGTGGAGAAACCTCGAAGCGGCGGCAAGTCGGCCGTCGGCCAGCGATTCGACCAGCGACCGAGCCGAACGGGGGTGAGAACTGACACGGCAATGCCGGTAGACCTCGGCCGTCGACAATCCGCTGGCCGGACGCGAAACGACAAACGGCAACCCCAACGGCCGTTCGACCGGGTGAATCTCCTCGCCACGGCCCCGACAGATCGCCGCCGGAACGCCCCGAACGAAAAAAGACACGTCGCTGCCCAAACGGGCAGCCAGCGACAACAGCTCCTCGGCCGCCAGGCCCAGCTCCCACAGCTGGTCGAGCGCCACCAAGGTGGCCGCCGCATCGGTCGATCCGCCCGCCAGACCCGCCGACACCGGGATCCGCTTCCACAGGTCGATCGTCACACCCCGAGAGGTGCCCGAATGGTCCTGCAGAAGCCGAGCCGCACGGACGACGAGATTGTCATCGCCCGGGGGCACCGTCCCACCGACGACACCCGGGCCATGACAACGCAGCCGAATCTCTGGTGTGGGTTCCTCCGTGAA
>Ga0310123_10000982_pt1 | contig 24486 bp, 21 predicted proteins | sample CB6_AW_1057_MG_FD_203505 | JGI IMG/M metagenome (GOLD analysis project Ga0310123, IMG submission 203505) | Marine microbial communities from Western Arctic Ocean, Canada - CB6_AW_1057 | ecosystem: Environmental > Aquatic > Marine > Oceanic | place: Canada: Western Arctic Ocean | collected... | reverse complement strand
CTCGTGACCACTCAGGGTTGGGAAGCTCGTCCTGCTGTCTGGCAAATCCGGGAGTTTCAGAAACCGGGACAATTGATGGGCTGACATATAGGAATCCAGGCACGATAAAAAACGGGGGATGTGGACGTCTCCCATTGCTGGTTTTCCGGCGCTGTCTGTACGCTGCCGGCCAACCTTTTTATTGTCCACTGTGCACATCAAAGTGGAGTCATTTATGTCTGGTCCGGATTTTGCAGCTCGCCGAAACAAACTCATCCGCAGCCTGAAGCCCACAGGTATCAGCGCGTTGTTGGTTTCCAGTGAATCAAATGTGCGGTACCTGACTGGATTTACCGGAGACTCAAGCTGGCTGTACGTGACCCGCGGTGCCACTGTTCTCATCAGCGATTCAAGGTATTCGACGCAGATCACTGATGAATGCCCGGAACTCGACGCAGAAATCATCGGTGTCGGAAAATCAATGTCGGAAGCAACCGCGATGGTTGTGAAAACGACAGGATCCACTCAGTTGGGTGTTGAGGGCAATCATCTGACTGTGGCGCAACACGCAGCGCTGATTCAAAAAATTGACTCTGCAAACCTCGTTGTCACGGATGGACTGACAGAACGCTTAAGGGTCATTAAGGATCAATGGGAAATCGCTGAGATACGACAAGCTGTTTATCAGGCTGAACGGGGAATCGCTGTGACTCGAGCCCGCCTGCGCACAGAGCAGACGGAAACAGAAATCCGGTTTGATCTGGAGGCATCTATGAGGCATTTCGGAGCGGCTGGGCCCGCATTCGAGCCAGTTGTGGGAATCGGCCCCACGGCAGCGTTGCCTCATGCCCACGCAGGTCACCGGCGAGTTGATGAATCGCCACTGCTGCTGATCGACTGGGGTGCGCAAACGGCAACCGGCTATCGAAGCGACCTCACCCGTGTCTTATTCACCGGCCGGATCACCAAGAAGATGCAGAGAGTCTATACCACCGTCCTCGCAGCGCAACAGGCAGCAATCCGGTCGATCCAGCCGGGAGCTGTATGCAAAGACGTCGATGCCGTCGCTCGGGGGATCATTGCGGCCGCCGGCTATGGCCGAAAATTTGGTCACGGCCTCGGCCATGGTATCGGCCTTGACATTCATGAAGCAGTACGCCTTGGACCGCAGTCAGAGAAAACGCTTAAACCGGGCATGATTGTCACTGTAGAGCCGGGAATCTACCTCGCCGGCCGATTTGGCGTCCGAATCGAAGACGATGTGCTGGTCACTAGGGACGGTTATGAGGTACTGACGTCTGTTCCACGGGAATTCGATGATGCAATCGTTGAATTCCTTGCATAATTTCTGCTGGTTGACAAAGCTTTCGCGTTTCTGTACTGCCTGCGTTCGTGGAAACAGAACCACAATGCCGGCTGACCTGAATCAACCGAGGAACCTGCAGTCAGTCTGTTCTCTGGTGTCTGTTCTCTGGTGTCTGTTCTCTGGTGTCTGTCGCGGTGTCTGTCGCGGTGTGGGCGTTGTGTAGCTCAGTCCGTACCAACCTGAAACACAACCCCGGAAGCTTTCGCTCCATCCTCCTCGGAAGTTCGCATTGCAGAAAATCTGCCAATGCTGCTGCCGAGACCCCGGGAGACAATCGACGATGGCAAAATCATCTGATGGTGATTCCAGCAGCTTCGATCTTGATCGATTCCGTAAGCTGCTTCAACTGATGGAAAAGTATGGGGTTACAGAAACACAGTTGACGAAAAATGGTGAATCCTGGAAGGTCCGCCGAGGGCCAAAACAGGTGGCGGTCGCGCCTGAACAGATCTCAGTTCCAACGCCTGCTCTGGCCGGGCCCGTGGCGCCGGCAGGTGAAACTTCGCGAGAATCCGGTACGGCTGCTAAAGGAAAAACCATTGACGCGCCGACGGTTGGCACCTTCTATTCTTCAGCAATTCCGGATGACGACCCGTTTGTGAGTGTGGGCTCGACGGTGAGCGCTGATACTGTCGTTTGCATTATCGAAGCAATGAAGGTCTTTAATCAGATCCCCGCGGAAACCAGTGGTAGGGTGGTCGAAGTGCTGGTTGAAAACGGAGACCCGGTTGAATTCGGTCAACCACTGTTTCGAATCGAATAATGTATTGACGGATTGATCATTCATGTTTCAGCGAATTCTCGTCGCCAACCGCGGAGAAATTGCCCTGCGAATCATTCGCGCCTGCCGTGAGCTGGGAATTGAGAGTGTCGCGGTGTTCAGCGAAGCCGATCGTGGCTCTCACTATCTGGACTTGGCTGATGAGGCTTGGTGCATTGGTCCGCCTCCGGCTTCGGACAGCTATCTGCTGATTAACAACCTCATCAGTGCGGCCGAAATCGGAAATGTTCAGGCGGTCCATCCGGGCTATGGTTTTTTGGCGGAGAATGCCCATTTTGCCAAGATTTGCCGCGACTGCAACATTGAGTTCATTGGTCCTCCACATGATGCCATGGCTCAGCTGGGAGACAAAGTCAGTGCTCGTGATATCGCTCGCAGGGCACAGGTCCCCTGTGTACCTGGAAGCGACGGCTTGGTCGATAACATCGGGGATGCCGTCAGAATAGCCAATGAAATTGGGTATCCGGTGCTGATCAAAGCGACCGCCGGGGGGGGTGGCAAGGGCATGCGGATCGCGGGGAACGAAGTGTCTCTGCGGGCGGGTCTGCAGGCAGCCTCGGCAGAAGCCGAAAAGGCGTTCAGCAACGCGGGTGTCTATCTGGAAAAATTTGTCGAACGTCCGCGACATGTCGAAGTTCAGATTCTGGCCGACACTCACGGTAATGCGGTCCACTTGTGGGAGCGTGACTGCTCAATGCAGAGAAAATATCAGAAGCTGATCGAAGAAAGTCCGGCTCCCAATTTACCGAGTGACATTCGTGAAAAGATTTGCGCAGCAGCAGTAAGACTGGTTAAACATGCCGCATATCAGAACGCTGGAACCGTTGAGTTCATCATCGATCAGGATCACAATTTTTATTTCATTGAAGTGAATGCGCGCATTCAGGTTGAGCATCCGGTGACAGAAATGGTCACCGGTATTGATCTGATCAAACAACAGATTCTGATTGCTGCTGGTGAAACGCTGCCGTTCACTCAGGATGACGTGCACTGTCACGGATCAGCCATTGAATTGCGCATCAATGCAGAGGATCCGGACAATGATTTTCGTGGCTGCCCTGGCACGATCTCAAAACTGCGTCTGCCAGGCGGTCCCGGAATCCGATTTGATTCCCATGTATATGAGGGCTACACGATAAGCCCCTGGTATGATTCGATGATTGGCAAGCTGATTGTCCACAAACCAAGTCGCGGTGAAGCAATTGACGGCATGAAACGCTGCCTGCGCGAATTCGTCGTCGATGGCGTGAAGACAACGCTTCCGCTTGCTGAAAAAATGTTTAATCATTCGGACTTCGTCGACGGAACCGTCGATACCACGTTTGTTGAACGCACCTGGTAACTCATTTGATTCCATCCAATAACCCGAAATCCTGCTAATGTCCCATGGAATCAAGAGAGTCGCCCTGCTGTTTGCAGGTGGACCTGCTCCTGCCGCCAACGCGGTCATTTCCGCGTGCGCTATCTCCTGCATCAATCACGGTCTTGATGTAGTCGGAATCAGGCATGGTTATTTCAGCCTCATTGACTACTCATCGGATCGGCCGCTGGTCGAAGGTGAGCACTACATCAGACTGCACGAGATCATGCTGCGGAGGACGCGCAGCAAGCAGGGGATTCTGATCGGGACGTCTCGAACCAATCCCGGTCGCCAAGTCAAAAGTCCTGCAGATCTGGACGATGAGGAGAAAAGTGCGCCGCTTCGTCGAGTCTATGAAGGATTGCGTTCTTTGGACGTGGATGCTTTGGTTTCCATCGGTGGTGACGACACGCTGAAGACCGCCAATAAACTGAAGATGTTTCAGGACCGGCTTCCGGAAAGCAGTACGAAGATCCCTGTGGTTCACGTCCCCAAGACCATAGACAACGACTACTCCGGGATTGATTTCACTTTCGGCTACTTTACAGCGGTAGAAACGCTTGGCTTGGAGATCAGCAACCTGCACGCAGATGCAGAAGCATCACGAGCCTGGTATATGGTCGAAACCATGGGCCGCAGCGCGGGCTGGCTGGCCTACGGAGCAGCGATCTCCGGTGAAGCCAATATGGTCCTCAGTGTCGAAGACATCGTTGGTGACCTGCGAGCACCGGATTCAACTGACGACCGAATCGTGATGGACGTCGATGCCGTGGTTGAAAAGATCGTCCGCATGATGCGATATCGCCGGGAAACACTGAGCAAGGATTACGGGGTTGTTGTCCTGGCGGAAGGATTGGCAGAGTATCTGTCAGACAACGTGCTGGCAGACGTGCCACGTGATGACCACGGGCATATCTCGGTCGCACATATTGATCTTGGAAAGATGATTGCCAAACGAGTGACCGCAGAGTACGAAAAGCAGACTGGCATCAAACGAAAGATCGCCGGTCTCCAGTTGGGATACGAATCCCGTTGTGCCCGGCCTCATGCATTTGACGTGATGCTGGGAAGCCAGTTAGGCGTCGGAGCCTATCGCGCATTGTGCGAAGAAAAACGTAACGGCACGATGGTTTCGGTTTCCGGTCAGCTGGACCTTCACTACGTTCCATTTGAGGAACTCGTGGATCCGCAGACACTGGCGACAAAGGTTCGATTCATTGAGCCAGGCAGCGATTTTCATCGTCTGGCACGATTCCTGGAAACACAGATCGCGGATTAATGACCGAATTACCGGTGTCTGATTCCCAAAGGCCAGCAGACCAGTATTGATGCTGGATCTGGTAATCTTCGTTCTGTATTGGTCTTTCCCATGACTCCTGCCAGCCTGCTGAGGCAGTATTTCGGCTATGATTCATTCCGCGGACCACAAAAAGAAATCATCGATCACGTGCAGGCGGGCAGACATGCGCTGGTGATCATGCCCACAGGCATGGGTAAGTCGCTGTGTTTTCAGATTCCTGCTCTGATGAAGTCGACCGAACCCACTCCACGTCCGGCCCTCACACTGGTTTTGTCGCCTTTGATCGCCCTCATGAAGGATCAGGTTGATGCGCTGCAGGACCGCGGCATCAATGCGGCGTTTATCAATTCATCGCTCAGGAAGCGGGAACGTGAATGCCGATACAGGGGCATCGCGAACGGGCACTTCGACTTGCTGTACGTAACTCCCGAGCGTTTTCGTAAACCGGAGTTTCTGGATGCGGTCGGCCAACGGCATGTCAGACTCCTGGCCGTCGACGAAGCTCATTGTATCAGTGAATGGGGTCACGACTTTCGGCCGGATTACACTCGGCTCGAAGAACTTCGAGCTGTCCTCGGCTATCCTCCCACAATCGCACTCACCGCAACAGCAACACCCGAAGTGCAGCAAGATATTGTGCGGCAGCTCGGTCTTCAGCCATCTGAAATCCAACTCTATCACGAAGGCATCGATCGCCCGAATCTGGACCTGCTGGTCAAAGAAGTCTGGGATGCCGAGGAGAAGGAACAGCACATCATCGAAATTGTCGACCGCCGGCTGACGATGACGTCAAGCGGCAGTGGAATTGTTTACTTCACATTGATTCGGACACTGGACGAATTCAGCGAGCGTCTGGCACAACGTGGTATCGACCATGTCTGTTATCACGGAGATCTGGAACGTCGCACCCGAAAACGCATCCAGGAGGATTTCATGAATGGCAAGTGTCGTCTGGTCTTGGCGACCAATGCGTTTGGAATGGGTGTCGACCAGGACGACATCCGTTTCGTTATCCATGCTGACGTGCCTGGTTCGATGGAATCCTACTACCAGGAAATTGGTCGAGCCGGACGGGATGGTCAACCCTCTGAATGTGTGTTGTTGTACGACCAGCGGGACCTGAATACTCAGATGGAGTTCATTCGCTGGAGTAACCCGGACGTGGATTTCTATGAGCGCGTATACAACCATCTGAATAACGACCGTGAGCAGATTCAGGCATTCGGAGTTGAATGGCTGAGAGAACGACTTTGCCATCGTCAGCACCATGATCGCCGCGTGGAAACAGTACTGGCCATGATGCAGCGTTATGGAGTCATTGACGACGAAACAGACCTGACCGCTGTACAGGTGCTCAGGCCATTGCCGGAAGCTCTCCGCGACGAAGGCCGGCTGGAAGCAAAACTGAAACGCGATCAAAAAAAACTATATGCACTCGTGCAGTACGTACAGGCCAGTGAGGACCGCGTGGGCTTCATTCATAAATATTTTGGCGTCAACCGATGATGCAAAGTCATTGAATTTCTGCGCAACTCGCCTGAATTCCTTAGAGACGTCAGTCTCTGTCACCATCTCCGCATTCGTTTCGGCAGCATCCATACAGCCATTGACGCTCTCCTGTAAACGTAGTCAACAGTGACCGGCGTCCTGATGTGACGCCCCATTTCCTGTCCAGGTCAGTTTTTACCCATCGCACAAATGTCTTGCATAAATCTCGGAAATCAAAAATAGTGCGAACACGAGTCAAACCCGCTGCACATAGTACACAAGGGCACAACACCTCAAAATACAATCAGAACCAGGACTAACAGCCAGATTTAGCGGTCGAGTCACTGGCGTGGAATTCTGATTGCCGCCCCCACCTGCAATCGATCGGGGCTGATGATGCGATCCCGGTTTGCGTCGTAAATTTCCTGATAGCGACTGGAAGATCCCAGGAGTTTATCCGCGATTCGTGACAGAGTGTCACCGTAACGGACAGTGTACTCAACGTAGTCGGTTTGCAGCGGTTGAGCGTTGAAATCTTCTACAGACTGGACATTATCAGAGAAACTCAACGATTCGGTGCCTGGAGTCCGGCCAAACACAGGAACAGCCGGGTCGGTGACTGCCGATGGAGGTTTCACCGACGGTCTCCCGTGAAAAGTTTCTGAGCCGTTTTCGTCTTTGGAGTCCGCCGTGGCTGAATTGAGGGATGGCTGGGCCAACCCAATCGGCAGAGCGACAGCGGCATACTGCTCTTTAAACCGTTTCAGAATTTCCGGCAGCGTCCATCCCTGGTCCGCGTCGTCGCCGGAAACATCACGTTCGTCGATGTAAACGGAGATGTCACGGTCACGGAGTCGGGCATCAATGAGTTCTTCACGTTCGACGAGTGGTGCATCGCTTACCGACAGCGGTTCATTCCGAAAAAACAATGCAGCAACGACACCGATCAACAGGATTCCCATGGCGAATCCTACCTTGCGATCTGCCGCCCAGTCTGTTTCATTTGGTCCACCGGCCATTGAGGTATCGCCTGTCCACTGTTTCTCGTGTTCAGGTTCGGTGCCGCACGAATGCATCAAAAAAATGCGATCTGCACCGGCCCGTAATCGGTATCGACCTCAAACAATTCCTGGATGAGGCAAATCGGCATATCCTGCCGACGCGCCGAGTAGCCCGGCAGAATCGCGTGTCCGAAGATGATCGACAGGCAAGTATGCGGTCGCAGTTCCCCCCCCCGTCAAACTGCCTAATCGTTACCAGCATCAAAATATGCAGGAGCGGAAGATTTGGATCAAAGTTAACAATCCTCACAAACCGATAGGGACGGCAGCAGGCTGTGTTTTCCACGCGGTCGGTATGGTCATCGTTGTTTGAATCATGTCTGCCTGGTCAACTACTCGGTTTCTGTGACTGGATAGTTGGCTCAAACAACTAACAACGATTATCCTTTCCGACGATTACCAAAAAAGGTCCGGTTCGCATGTCTTGTTCGAACCCGTTCCGAATCCTGGCTCTCCTTCTGGCGATACTGTGCGGGACAAATGTATGTGCTCAGGGACCGTATGGTTCCCGCCAGTCCCGACAAATCGATCGCTACGTCGGTCAGCAGGTCCCGGACATCTGGGATGAGTCCCAGCCGATTGAACGATTCCTGACGGCAGTCGCCAAACGCAGTCGCCTTAAACTCGAATACCTGCACTGGGATTTCGATGCTCCCCGAAATGATAACCTCGGCGCTTCCGTTCTCGATATAGCCGATCCTCTGACGCCATTTGAGGTGTTTGATAATCTGAATGGCGGGGCATTGGCGGGTTTTGCAAGTGTGCCTGGAGTAAATAACCTCGGAATGGAAGATACGTCCGGCGTGCGGGGAACACTTGAAGTTGAGCTGAACGGTGGAACGCTCGAGCTGGGGTTCTTCGGGACTGAACAAACCGGTGATGATTTCATGCTCGCGAATCTTCAGGCAGGTCGTGCAGCCGGAACTACAGCGATTGGCACTTCGATCCGCCCCAATATCATCACACCCCTTCTGACAAATGGTGTGCCTGGAACGCCCATGTTCATGAACGCATTTGTTTATGACAACAGTTTCCAGGCGTCGATTGATTCACAGCTGTGGGGTGGAGAGTTTGTGCTGCTCAGTGAACTTTACCTGCCGCAGGAAGAATTCAACTGGCAATGGCTAAGTGGTTTTCGCTACGTCAGTTTTGATGAAGAATTCACGCAGATTGGCACGTACAACAATGGCGGGGGTCTGCCGCTCAACCGTGTTACCTGGATCGGCGGCGACACAGTGAACAATGTCTATGGACCAGAAATCGGTGGTCGTGCGAGTGTCCGTACTAAATTCGTCACGCTCAGCGCGACTCCGCGTATCGCGTTTGCACTGAACGACCATACTTCAAAAGTTATCACCGGTCCGCTCACCGGTGCAGGCGAGCCGATTGTGCGGATTACTGAAGAATCCATCGATTTCACCCCCATTGTTGAACTGAATCTGCAAATGCAGATCCACCTCACAGCGAATTTTTCCATCATCGGTGGCTACGACTTCTTCTATATGTTCCGGGTATCGCGACCAACTCATAATGTCGTGTACAACAGCGTGCAGGGGCCTGGAGCTGCATTTACACCAGATATCGGCCAAAAAGTTTCACTGGCAAACTTTAGGGCCCAGGGAATCAATATTGGCGGGCTCTGGACCTATTGAGTCACGCTGTAGCTGAGCCCAGGCACCCTCCCGGGCTCAGCCTCTATCCGACCATCGCTGAGGCACTGACACTGGGCGGCAATGACCTGGCTGTCGACGGCGTCCTGCTGATGGGCGAAAACAGCGTTTATCCGAACAATGAAAAAGGTCAAAAACTCTACCCTCGCTACGAGTACTTTCAGCAGGTCGTCTGAGTGCATCGTAACAGTGGGTGCACGGCATCGCTGTTCAATGACAGGCATCTGGTCTGGAAACGGGAGTGGGCCAGGGAAGTGGTGGAAATTGTCGACGAAATGGGTTTTTGTTTTCATGGCGAAGTCGTCCGTCTCCGTTGCATGACAATTGCCCTCCATGGATCTGCCTTGGGCGGCCAACGGCGGACTGGGGGACCGGCAGCGAAAGGCACGTCGATTACCGAGCTCAGTGACTATCTTGATCTCTTCAAAGGTGTGACCGCGGAGAAACGCATAGCGTCGGCCGGCGAGCCGCGTCTGCGGCCGTGCCCAAGCACAATCGAGCCGGACTGGCGTCTAGAACACGCTTCAGTAGCCCTGCTTCTTCAGGTGTCCAGCCATGGCCAAGGATGGCTGTGGCGGCGAAGCGAGGGAGACGACTCGAGAATTCCGAAGGGAGTAGATGAGCGCACGAACACGAGTCGAGACGCTTCTCGGGCGAGTCGGTTTCGATTTCTATCGCATTCTGCATCGCTTCTACCTGTCCGAGGATCGTCGGTGTTTTCGCAGGGTCCGAAACATCCGTCTGATTCTCCACGAAGACGACCGCAAGGGTACCAAGCAGGCCTACGCGGACCGGGCCTGTGTGATCGTTTTTTTTAAAGCCTGATGTTCGTGCATCTCGAGAAGAAGAAGGGGAACGTGGGCTGTGGAACGGGCTTGCTCGGCATCCTGAGTGAATCCTTCATCGGGCACGGTGGGAAGTACATTGGGATCGACGTCGCCAAACAGGATGCTGAATTCTGTCGCGCGCACTATCCCGCCGAGCACTACGAGTTCGTACACTTCGACATGAAGAATTCCGCCAATGCGCCCGGACAGAAGATCGACAGATCGAACTGGCCCGTCGAACTGCGTGGCGTGGATCTCGTGACAGCACTCTCCGTCTGGACTCACCTGGCTGCCGAGGATTCGCTCTTCTTTCCCACGGAAGTGAGCCGTGTTCCCAAGTCGGGTGGAAAGGCGATCATCGCCTTCCTTCTGCTGGATGAGGCTTATCAGGAGAGTCTCGCGAAGCGATCCGAAAAAGAAGGCAGCTTCCACGCGACCTCGCAGAACCGCTGGATCTTCGACCAGCCGTCCTGCGGTTCGACAGCCTGGCTGCATCCGATCTGGGCGGAAGTGCCCGAGGTGGCGAACGGCGTGACCGAGGCAGCCATATTCGAAAAGAACTGTTCTGTTGCCATCAGATTACAGGAAAGGGTAAGAAAATCAGGCCAAATCTGGACGGTATTGGCAAACGTGGCCTGAACCATCTGATGGAAGATATACTGGACCCGAATCGAAACGTGGATGTGGCGTTCCGGACCACAATCGTCGTAACAACAGCCGTCGGGCAGTGAGTGGTGTCAACAGGGGGGTCACGACGGCGCTTAACTGGTACTGATCAATTCGAAGGGTGAAGAGATTTCGATTTCCGGCGACGAAATCGAAGAGCTGGTTGTATCCCGACGATGGCCGGTGCCCGGCAACATATTCGAGACATTGAATTCACAGCAGTACCGTGATTTAATTCCCTGGCTACTGACTCGTTAATCAAAGATTGTCGACTCAATCACTGTCCACCCCGTAAACATGATTTCCTCGTCCTTGAAACATCTGAAATTTGCGGAGTCTGTCGAATGCGTACAGTACTCGGTCATCTTGCAGCGGTTTTTGCAATATTGACTGCTATAAGCGTCGTCCCCGCTGACTGCACATCTGCTGACTGGCCAGCGTGGATGGGTCCGAAACTTGACGGAGTCTCCCGGGAAACCGGCTGGTCGGCTGACTGGCCCAAAGACGGCCTCCGGAGATTGTGGTCAAATGAAATCGGAACCGGATTCAGCTCAATCAGCATTGCGGATGGGCTGCTTTACTCGATGGGACATGCCCGCGGAAAAGAAACTGTCTGGTGTCTGCAGTGCAGGAATGGAGACGTTGTCTGGCGTCAGTCATACCGAGCCGAATTGAACCCAAATCTATACGAGGGAGGTCCTGGCTCGACTCCAACGATAGACGGTGATTCCGTTTACACCCTCAGTGTTGACGGCCGTCTGACCCACTTTGAACGGAAAACCGGGGATGTCATTTGGGTGAAGGATCTGCAAACCGAACTTGGTGTCAACATGCACGAATGGGGTTTCAATTCTTCGCCGTTGATTCTCGGGAGACAGCTGATTGTCCAGGGCGGATGTGTTGTGTCATTCGACAAACACACCGGCGTGAAAAACTGGCAGTCCCCAGGTCATCAGGCAGGTTACGGTTCGGTGCGTGCCTTTCCGCATGCCGGTGAGATCCTGCTGGCGAACCTGGACTGCGACGGTCTGCGAATCAGCAAAGCGTCAGACGGCAGGCCGGTTGCGTTCAAAGCGTGGAAATCTCGGTTCCGAACCAATTCCACCACACCGATTATTGTCGGCGACACAATATTTGTTTCCAGCGGCTACAACGTTGGATGCGGTCTGTTCCGACTCAAGGACGAGCAGCTAAGACCGATCTATACCAACAGAAAAATGCGGAATCATTTCAACAACAGTATCCTGCTGGACGGGTATCTGTACGGTATGGATGGAAACTCCAATCTTGGACGGGTAGTGACGCTCACGTGTATGAAATATGGCACAGGTGAAGTCAAATGGAAGCAGAGGGGAATGGGATGCGGTTCTTTGATGATAGCGAACGGCCGATTGTTGGTGCTGAGCGAGTTTGGAGACCTCGTCGTCGCGGAAGCACGGCCTGATCGTTATCAGGAACTGGCTCGATCGACGTTTCTGAATGGGCGATGCTGGACAGTCCCTGTTCTGCTCGACGGCCGAGTCTACGGACGCAATGCCACCGGAAACCTCGTGTGTGTTGCGCTTCCGCCCGAATAACTGTTATGAAACTGAGCGACAGGCACTGTCGACAACAACGTAAATTTTGTGTAACGAGAGACGAACATGGATTCGGAATTCAGTGGCCGCACGGCGCTCGTGACTGGTGGAAGTCGTGGCATTGGACGGGCCTGCTGTGTCCGGCTGGCCCAGGCCGGCGCACGTATCGCGGTGAATTATCGTACAAACGAAGGTGCCGCTCGTGAAACGGTCGAACGCATCCGTGCTGCAGGCGGATTCGCCATGCCGGTGCAGGCGGATGTTTCACGATCTGAAGATGTCGATCATATGATTGCGGCAATTAACCGTGATCTTGGGTCGGTTGATCTGCTGGTGAATAATGCCGGCGTGTTCGATTACCTGTCGCATGAAGAAACGACACCGGAAGTCTGGAAGCGCGCTATCGACAATAATTTGACCAGCGCCTACCACGTCACGTGGGCTGTCAAACCTGGCATGATCGAACGTCGATTCGGCCGCATCGTAAATATTGCTTCGGTTGCCGCACTTCGAGCACGGCCAATGTCGATTGCATATTCCGTCAGTAAAGCCGGAATGATTGCGCTGACAAAATGTCTGGCGGAAGCGATCGCCCCGTTTAATGTTCGCGTTAACGCGGTCTGCCCTGGTTTGATTGAAACTGAAATTCTGTCCGGTGTATCGGAGCAGCAACTCGAGAAAATGGTTGATGCGACTCCACTTGGACGAATTGGAAAACCAGATGATATCAGTGAACTCGTCTTGTTTCTGATGTCAGAACGATCCAGTTTTGTCACCGGGCAGACACTGGTCGCCAGTGGTGGACGGGTTTTACTCCCATAGACCCAACACAGCCGCGCATTCCCTGAGTTTCATTTGGGAGGCAGGTCTGGACTTTGACTGAACACCGAACTGACCGGGAATCGTATCCTGTTCCGACTGCAGGAGGGGCAACTCCCGAACCCGTCATGCGATTGTTTGGCTGAACAAAACACATCACCTTGTTTACCACCGCATTTCAATGACAGTCCTTTTTCCAACCGAGTATTAAAATGAGATTGTTCAATTTCAAACTGCTGACTTTGACATTGGTTGTCTCAATGACGGGGACTTCACTGGTGAGAGCCGGAGATGAAGTCTATCAACTGGGCAGCGAATCAATGCGACACGACGGTGTTCCGAGGGGCGAAGTCACGGAGCATGTGTGGAAAAGTACTGTTTTTTCTGACACGATTCGCCGGTTTTGGGTATATGTCCCCGCGCAATACGATGGATCCAGTCCCGCGGCTGTCATGGTGTTCCAGGACGGCCATGCCTACGTGGATGAGACAGGGTGGTTTCGGGTTCCAGTTGTGTTCGATAACCTGATCCACGGGGGTGAGTTACCGATCATGATCGGAATTTTTGTCGATCCAGGTCACAAGAAGGAGAAACTACCCGACAAATCAGGTTGGCGTCCGCGGGCGGAAAACCGAGATTTCGAGTATGATTCACTGTCGCATCAGTATTCTCGTTTTCTGGTCGAGGAGATACTGCCCGAAGTCGGCCAGAATCATCAACTGACGAGTGCCCCCGAGCGAAGAGCAATCTGCGGAATCAGCTCCGGTGGGATTTGCGCCTGGACAGTGGCATGGCAGCGCCCTGATGCCTTCCGGAAGGTCATGAGTCATGTTGGCAGTTTCGTGAACATTCGAGGCGGTCATGTCTATCCGGCGCTGATTCGCAAGTCGGCGTCAAAACCCATTCGGGTATTTCTGCAGGGCGGCTCACAGGACCTAGATAACGCTCACGGAAACTGGCCGCTGGCGAACCAGCAAATGGCGGCCTCTCTGAAATTCTCCAACTATGACTATCGGTTTGATTACGGGGAAGGTGCTCATAATGGCATCCACGGCGGGGCCATCCTTCCCGAGTCGCTGAGATGGCTGTGGCGGGACGACGAAGCGGACGACTGATGAGAATCCGCCTGTCAAGTGAGAAGCATCGGTCGCTGAACCTGTGGCTGACATCACGCTGGCCACTTCGAGTTGCGACAGTTGTCGAATGAACAGTGCTACGTGCCCGTATCAAGCTGTCCTGTACTGTCACCAAATGACTCCGTCGGTATACCAACACGATTGAGCAGGTCCACGTACAGGTTGGTCACCGGTTGTTCGGAGACCTGAAGGTGCTGTCCACCTCGGTGACCACCTGCCATCAATAAAGGCAGATCATTGCCGGAATGGCTGTTGCCGTCGCTCAGGGCGCTGCCGTAAAGAATCGCCGACTGCTCCAGCAGCGTACCCGCACCATCCTGCGTTGATTTGAGCCGTCCCAGAAAATACGCAAACAGTTCGGCGTGGAGGCAGTTAATTTTTGTCACCCGCTCGATAAAATCCGGGTGCCCACGGTGGTGGGTGAGAGGATGGTGGGGGTCGGCAATGCCGATTTCGGGATATGTTCGCACGCTCCCCTCGCGACCGAACATGATGCTCGAAACACGTGAAAGATCCGACTGAAATGCGACAACCAGCAGGTCCAGCATCAGCTTTGCGTATTCCGGAAATTCGAACGGAATTCCTGACGGTTTGTCAATAGTCGGGACGCGGTCATCCTGTTCTGCATGTTTGATTCGCTTTTCCACTTCGCGGATCGATGTAAGGTACTCATCCATCTTACGTCTGTCTGCGGCACCAAGTTCTCTGACAAGCTGTCGTGTACTTTCCTGTGTCACATCAAGAATGCTCCTGCGGTAGAGTGCCCTGCGGGCGCGGGTTTCTGGAGACAGACCAGGGTCGACTTTGCCGAATAACCGCTCGAACACGGATCGAGGATTGACATCCACTCCCAGCGGCGTTTCAGCATCTTTCCAGGAAATGCAGTTCGTATAGGCACAACTTGACCCTGAGTCGCAATTGCCGACCATGCGGGAATCTTCCAGGCCAAGTTGCAGCGATGGCACACGTGTGTCCGGGGCCCATTTGACGGCAGCAACCTGGTCAAACGTAATGCCGGCGCGGACGTCTGCACCCGCCGTGAATTTCGGGGACATACCCGACAGAAAGCTGCCCGAGGCCTTCGCGTGACCGCCTCCTTTAGCCTTGTTGCCGGCGGTGTTATTCAGCCCCGAAATGACAGTAATACTGTCGCGAAACGGTTCCAGGGATTTTAGTATGCGCGGAAACACAAATTCTGGTCCCGTTTGGACCGGAGTCCAGCTTTTCATAACGATTCCATTTGGCACATACACAACTGCTACGCGATTCACCGGCGAACTGTTGCCTGGAGACGCAACAGCCGACTGCATGGCATCGAGCATTGGCAAAGCAATTGCCGCACTGGTTCCTCGAAGCAGCGTACGACGGGACATATGCTTATCTGTGATGATCAAGGTCATGGCTCATTTCCTTCGGTGGGCGAGGCATCCGTATGCTGCTGGCTGATACTTCGCATTTGAAACGGCAGACTGCCCACTATACCCAGAACCAGCTTGGAAAAGCGATAGTCTGCGGCCGGAAGCGCATCCGTAATTGCTGCAAGGGTCGGCCGGTCGTAACGTTCCAGCCCGCGACCCAGCGCATAAATAAACAGTTTTTCCGTGAGTCCTCGCACAAAGGCGTTGCGATCATCCATCAGGATCTGTTTGAGCTCCTGATGCCCCCGAAAAGAGCGACCCGACGGCAGCAAACCGGAAGTATCCACCGGGTCTGTCCCATCCAGTTCACGCCAAGCACCAATCGCATTGAAATTCTCCAGCCCAAATCCCAGCGGGTCCATTCGTGAGTGGCACGCAGCACACGCAACGTTCTGTCGATGCTGCTCCATTTCCTGACGCAGCGAAACGGACTCACCGATCTTCGATTCATCCAGCGCCGGAACCGACGGTGGTGGAGTTGGTGGAGGAGCGTTGAGCAAATTTTCGAGGATCCATTTTCCACGCACAACCGGCGATGTTCGGGTCGAATATGAAGTCAGTGCAAGGACGCTCGCATGAGACAGTACGCCACCACCGCGCCGCGTGCCGCTCATGTCAACTCTGCGAAATTCGGGACCTTCGATTCCATCCAGACCATAGAACCGGGCAAGTCGTTCGTCGAGGAATGTATAATCTGCGTCCAGAACCTCCAGAACGCTGTGGTCTTCACGAATAATCTCCTCAATGAACCTCTCAGTTTCCCGTTTCATTGAACGGCGCAAACTGTCCTCGAACTCCGGGAATCGTTCGACGTCCGGTCTGATGACATCAATATTCCGGAACTGCAGCCACTGGCCGGCGAAGTTCTCAACCAGAGCACGGGACCTTTCGTCACGAAGCATCCGGTGGACCTGGCCGGCAAGTACGTCCGGGTGCCTTAAGGAACCCTCCCGCGCCTGCTGCAGCAAATTGCAGTCGGGTGTACTGCTCCAGATAAAATATGAAAGGCGCGACGCAAATTCGTAGTCCGTCACAGGAAAACAGGTCTTGCCGTCGTCTAAGTTGTGATCATGTTCGATTCTGAACAAAAAGCTCGGAGAAACCAGAATCGCCTGCAGAGCGGTTGCAATCCCTTCTTCAAGTGAATCACCCTCCGCCTGCACGAGGGTGACCAGACCAAGAAATCGTTCAATCTCCTGTGTCGTCGCCGGACGACGGAAGGCACGACCGGCAAAGTTCGTGAGGATGGTGCGCACACATTCGTCGGTATGTTCTGCCGTACCATGTCCGCAGGCATACAGTTTGCTGAGGTTCGCGGGCGACGGCGGCATTTGCTGCGCAAACGGGCCGCCAACATCGATCGATTCGAACCGGTTGTCGATCCGGGTTTCAACCGACATGTCCGTTTTGATTTTTGTGCCCAACCTGCGAAGGATCTCTATGTCCTGCTGATTCAGCTGATCACCGCCGGTGAGCAACGGCCCGGGAGGACGGCTCGACGGCTCGGGGCCCTGGTATTCTGGTGGAAGACCATGAAACATTTTCAGGTAGGTGGCTGACAGAAGCCGCTCCCCCGATTTAACCTGGACTCGGGTTTCCACGATCTGTCCTTCCAGATCAGTGGCATCAACCTTGAACTCCCGAGCGAGTACACCATCGATAAACAGCGCCGGATGAGCCGGTTCGGACTGTGTCGGCCGGTGGCCGTTGAGCACAATCCGAACACTGTACTCGCCTTCCACCGGGAAATAATGAGCAACATGCGCCGCATGCACCATGCTCAGGCCCGTGAGGTCGTAGTTGAATGGATCTTTCGGCTTTGATTTTGTTCCGCGCATCAGGTTGATACGAACCGGCAGCGGGTAATGTGTCACAGAAGGCTGGAGTTTCTCCGGACCGAACATCGCGGTTCGTACGGCACGCTCAGCGGCATCCAGATATTTCTCAGTCAGTACCGCTGACATTCTGAGGGCATCACTAACGTTGTCGAATCCGAATGCCGTCTGATCGGGAGGAAAGTCTGCCGAGAGCCGGATGTCGACACCGAGCAGATCCCGGATGGTGTTACTATATTCGGTCCGATTCAGTCGTCGCGCACTTACCCGACCGGCCTGAGGCTGAATCATTCGATCCTGCCGCATAAAATCGGCCTCCAGCCAGTCTGTGACGCCCACAACGGTTTCTGCTGACGGGCGCGGTTCATCAGACGGTGGCATCTCTCCGGTTTTCAGTTTTGCAATGACGCGTTCCCATGCCTCCCGACTCTCATCAAATGTTCGCCCGCCGTTAGCCTGAAGTGCCCGCAGATCGAGATCCCCCGAGGTTTTCGAATCGTTATGACAGCGGACACAGTGCTTCCGGACGAAACGGAACACCGTGTGCTCGTCGGCACGGCACAGAGTTGCAGCGACAAGGATGACCATGATCACCGAGTAATGCAGTCGGAATTTCGGCATAAAGGCAATGGTACGCTGACTCCTCTTCAAAAAGAAACGCGACTTTTCCACTCATCCCATGTTCAGAGCAAAACGTTCTGTGAGGAAATTAATTCCAGGTTCGGAAAGACTTCCACTGCGGATTTCCCGAATTTCCGGCCGGCTTCTGTCAGCGTTGATGCGTGTTACAAAAATTTCCCGTGTTCGGGTCGACGGTCGGTTCTTCGGGCGCCCGGATCAACCGTTTTCACTGCTGTTTATTCAGCAGTGAAAATGCCTTCGTCATGGCTTTCGACGTTGCCCTGCAGGCAGCGTCGTTTTCCATGGCATTCAGCTTCGCGTTAAACGGTTCAGCCCGGACCGGGCCGTCGTAGCCAATTTCTGCCAGTACACCAAGAAAAGTCTTCAAATCGATAATTCCCGTGGCTGACGGCAATTCACGCTGGCTGTCGATCTGGTCATCGATCATGAGTCCCGCAGGTGCGTCATTCAAATCGCAGGCGATAATGTCCTGATTCGTCAGGCGGCGCAAATCGTCCGCTGTTTCATGTGCTGTATACCAATGCCAGCTGTCGAGAACAAAACCGACATTGTTTTCACCGATCTCGGCGATCAGGTCCTTTGTTTCTTTCATGGTGTGAATGAAACTGTGTCGCTTTGATGCCCACAACGTCCTGGGGCCAACATATTCCATGCCGAAACGCTGACCATGATCACCAAGGACTCTTACGCAGGCCCTTAGACGCCGCGCGTGCTGCCGGAAATTCGTGACATATGTCAACTCGTTGTGACATGGACTCAACCACGTGCTGACTCGGGTGATCCCCGCCAGTTGCATTGCCCTGGCCACCGCGGGCAGGCGTTTCAGACCATACTGAAACGTGGCCTCGTCATTTCGAAAATCCACCGTCAGGCCAGCAGCCCCCCAAACGATTCCTTTTTCCTTCATCAGTGCACCAAGATCAGCGCGAGCGGAATCATCGAGCGACAACAGAAACCCTGGATCTGCGTACACCGACTCGAATCCATATTTCGCAGCGTATTCGATGGCCTGAAGCTGATTGGCCCGAACTCCGATCGCTGCCCAGCTGAGATCCTTCGTAAATTTTCTCGTCTGATTTCCAGCTGCAAATCCCCCACCAGCAATCGCGCCCACCTGGACACCGGCCAGGACTCCAACTGAAGTTGCAATCATGCGTCGACGAGGCATGCGATTCATGACAGTGCCGTAGTGTATAGAGTGGGGAGAAGTCACGAACCCTCTTCTTTGCTGCCGTCCAAGGTCCCCAGCGGAACCCTGCAGGCCACTGTTTGTCGTATGACGATGGAAATCCGGCTGCCGCGTGTGCTGGAAGGGTGTCTGTGTCGCTAGTTTTTTGGTTTTTTTCTGATCATTTTGAAACTGATCGGCTGCGGCAGTTCAACGGTGACAATCATCGTGTCGTTGCTTTCAAGCCGATGCCGAATGCTCAACCCGCCCGTCTGGCCATCGCCGCTGGTATAGAGAAGTTCGAGTACGATCTCCCCATCGTCTTTCATCTCCCACTTTCCCAGAGAGGAACCACCATTGCTGTCTGCACCCATGTGAAAGACTTCACCGTTTGTCGCATTGACTCCCATGATTGCAACCGATTCCTTGGTTGGATCTCTCGTCGTGATTTCCATCACTCTGTCCCTGAATTTCCAGGCATAGGTGGTCCGGATCTCCCTTCCCCCGGTGTTTGCATCGACCCACGTTCCTGCGATGCCGGCACATTTTGACTCCTGAAGGATGTCAATCAGCTTCTCTGCCGCCGAAGCATGTGCAGCAGCGAGCATCAGGAACATGACAATCAGACCACAGCGCCCCGTCAACATAAAATATCTCATCCGGTCTCCAATACACTTATTAAGCCCCGGTTCTGCAGCCAGTGAGGAATCCCCAGGGATTTCACTCACAGGTATTATCAAATGTTCGCTTTAAGAATGCGCAGGCGGCATTTGCTCCGCTCACGCTGCCGTACCTTTCCTGTCAGGTCTCCATTCCTGAGCTCTTTTCACTGAATTGCTAACACTGACATTACCGCAGTGTCGGCATCTTTACCATATCGCTGATTATAACTGTACCGGACTTCCTGCCATTTCCCCCTGGGCTTAAACAGTGATGGGGGCGGTTGGAATCTTTAAGTGCCCGGGTCTGTCCCGTCAGAACCAAAGTGAATACTCAGCAACGCTGCAATCAATCAGCGCCGTTCAGCTAAACGTCTCAGAATGTTTACAGCTTCTAGGCAAATTTGCCCAATGCGGACTCCCCCGTATCTCCAACTGAAACCCCCAGTTCCCGGGCCGCTTCTGAAATAGATACAACAGTTGCGGACAACATGTCCTCAAACGATCCTACACCAGTCACAATTGCACATGCTTCCCCGGTCCTGTCACACGTGTCAGGATTGATATACCCGCAGGCCAGGAACCCTCGTGAACCTGATACAATCAGAAGAGGTTTTGCAAGCTCTATGCGGTTGGTGGTATAGGATGAAAGATTAATCATGCGACGGACCTTCGCCTTGGTTTGATTGATTCGCTGACTGGACTCGGGTGTCCGTAACGCCTCTCTAAACCGCTTCAAGCAGCTGTCTGTCCGCGTTCGCTTTCTGTTGAACCGCGACATACCGATTGTCGTTCGAACCGTGTGGCCACCTTATCGAACGACAGTCCCGATTCAAGCGCTCCTGCCGGGTGTGGCAGCAGGGTTCCGCACCGATCCGGAATTCCCAGCGACTTCCACAAGTCCCGTCGGCGGACGCTAGAATCAAAGAATTCGTACGATCAGGCGTTTACTGAACATGGACATCCGGCGGGTGAGCGATACAAACCGGTGTCACCATTAATTTCTCAGGCCACTGGTCCGACTTCGTTGTGATTCTTTCAGTGACACATCGTTGTCACCGTATCACAACGAGATGACCCTTTGAAATTGTGCCAATTTGTGTGATGTGAGTTAGGCTTGGTTTTCTCCGACGACGCCAGGGGACTGAAGACATAAAAATGAGGTCACGCAAATGAAACGCTCACTTCGAACCCGACGTGATTTTTTCAGGACCGGCCTGACTCTCGGTGCGGCGGCCGCCGCTTCGGGACTGCCGCTGTTGCCACCCGCGGTTCCGGCCGAAGCGATAAATGAGAGACTCACAATCACCGGGATTCGCATGGGAACGCCGAAGCGAAAAAAACCCTGGCCCGAATATGAGCCCGCACCAGGTGCATGGACTCCGCTGGGCGTCGAGGTTGCCAGTCCAATGTCCATCTATCCAAAGTACAAGGCACGGCGGGATTCTTTCTTTGAACTCCTCGGCCCCTACGCTGTTGAGATCACCACTGACAAAGGCATTCGTGGCATCGGCATCGGCGGCGATGGCGTGAGTTATGCCATTGAGAAACATCTCAAGAAACTGCTTCTGGGAGAAAACGCGCTCGAGATTGAACGTCTCTGGGACATCATGTGGCGTTCGAGTATGTACTACGGTCGCAAGGGCATGGTCATTCATTCCATCAGTGCCATCGATAATGCTCTGTGGGATATCGCCGGCCAGGCGATGGGTGTCCCGGTCTACAGACTGCTTGGCGGAAAAATCAGGGACCGTGTCCCGGCCTACGCCACAAGCAACGACGTTGAGCATCTCGTGAATTTTGGCTACAAGCACGTCAAGCTCGCCATGCCTCACGGTCCGGCCTCAGGACATGATGGAATGCGCAAAAACGTCGAACTTGTGAAGCGCGCCCGCAACGCAGTGGGCCCCGACGGCGAGATCATGCTCGACTGCTGGATGGCCGGCACCGAACGCTACATGATCGAGCTCGCGGAAATGCTCGAACCTTATCGTGTGTACTGGATGGAAGAATGTCTGCATCCAGATGACTACGCAGGCTTCGGCAGACTTCGCAGAGAGATCAACTCGACTCGCATTGCTACAGGCGAGCACGAATACACTCGCTACGGATTTAAGCTGCTTCTCGACTACAAAGCAGCTGATCTCTGGCAGCCCGACATGAATTGGTGTGGTGGCCTTACAGAACTGCGGCGGATCGCAGCGCTTGCAGCTGCAAACGACATTCCCCTGATTCCGCACGCCGGCTGGTGGGGTGGCTGCCAGCACTTCATCATCGGGTCACAAATCACGCGATGGTGTGAGATGCTTATGCCGCCGCCAGGAGGACCAGAGGAAGTTTACGAAGGCTTTGAGGAGGAGAACAACATTACACACGGCCCTGAGGGAATCTATGTACGACCTCCCGACCGTCCCGGCCTGGGGTGGGAAATCGACGTGGTCTGACGTCAAAACCGCGAAGGCCATAGAGACCTGCGCATTACATGCCTCGGCGGCCTGATGAGCCCGGTTGGGGAAAGCCTGACAAAAACATTTCAGCCAGCAATGAATCCTAATCAAACACATGAATCGATGTGCCGGGATATGCTGTCTTCTGCACTCATCTTCACATCGTACTGAGAAATCGTCCGGTTGTCGTGGTGGACTCGTCCGATGTCATTTGAGATCCGGCCACGCGGTGAGCGACGATTCCCTGAGCACAGTTTCCGAAATGAATCTCAGGGCCCGACAGGCTTCCACAAACAACCGCCCCGGAATATGACTTTGGACCGGCCGCTGGATCGAACCGGGTCATTCATCAAAGGAGACCGTCAGGGGTTTAAGATATGCGGCACTTCTTTTGACAGCCTGCTCAATCGGCATGACGCCCGCGAATGCCTGGTGCACAGTAACAAAGCCCTGGTAGCCGATCGACTGCAGACCGGAGAAGACGTCAGGAAAGTCAACACCTCCGTCGTCCCAAAGCCCCACGTGGTTAAATGGGACTTTCCCCCGGCTCCAGGTATTCGCAGTCGCGGTCCCATTTCGATGAAGCCGGCAGTTCTGGACGTAGACGTTAAAAAGATACGGCCGGAACTGCCTGATTGTATTGCTGCCGTAGTCCTGTCTGGCGATCATCCAGTTGGCCGGTTCGTAAATAATACCGAAATTGGTGCGGCCGATCGCTTTGAGCACGCGCAACGAGCCGGCGACAGTCTCAAACAAACTTTGGGTGTGGGCTTGATGGGCCAGGCGGAGATTTCGCTCGCGGGCTTCATCCGCCGCCCTTTGCGCCCACGCGATGTCCTCCTTCCTCTTCATGCAAACGCGTATGAGGTTTCCGCCAAACGCTTCGCAAAGATCAAGATACGGCGTGATATTGCGCAGTCCGTCAGGACCCTGGTTGTTATTTCTGGGTACGGAAAGGTCGCCAGTGACCATCGAGACCACCAACCCGGACTCTCGAATTTCGCGGCTCATCTGCTGAGCAATTTTGGCAGGTGTACGGATACCGGCCTGTGAGGCGCGCATACACAGGGCCTTGTAACCATGACTCCTGGCCAGACTAATAAGTTGGCGCAGCGTCAAACTTGATTTGTCTTTAGCGCCCGGTGTTTCGGCCACCCGCACAGAAAGTGACAGTTTCATTTCCAGTGCAGCCGCCTTTTCGCTGGCCAACGTGATTCCAGATTCGAAAGACAATGCAGGCTTAAAGGCCAGGCCACAGGCTGCCCCGCCTGCAAAGGCGCCAAGTACTTCTCTGCGAGTTATTTTTGTCTGCACGTCCCGGCCCTCCTGATTTCGTCCTGCGCCTGCGGGACAACCACCTCGACGTTTTGGAGCTCACCCAATTCACGCATTCGCGGCGGCTGCTCCGCAGCCGGACGAAATGTGTCCAATTGTGGTGGTGCTTCGCGTATAATCTCAAAAACTGACAAGTGAGCACAGAACGGAGTGTTTTTACACATCTTCGTTTCGACGGACAGCAGCGTCCGTCCTGCGCATCGTATGAAAACTACTCCCGTTTCAGGTCAACAGCTCAGTGACGACTCGGCCGTGCACATCTGTGAGGCTGACGTCACGGCCACCGAAACGAAAGGTCAGTTGCTCATGGTCGATACCCAGCTGATGAAGGACTGTGGCGTGGATATCATGGATTTCCAGACGGTCATTTGCGACTGAATACCCGAACTCATCAGTCTCACCATAGACCATACCTTTCCTGATACCGCCGCCGGCAAGGAAGATCGAATAGCCATTGACGTGGTGGTCTCGACCCGATTTGTTCCGAGTAATGTGAGGTGTTCGGCCCATCTCTCCGGCCCAGACAACAATGGTCTCGTCAAGAAGTCCTCGTGCCTTCAAATCGACAATCAATGCGCTAACCGACTGATCGGTCACGAGTGCGTTCTCGTTGTGGTACCTCACAAGGTCCGTGTGCTGATCCCAGGGAGAGTTGTTCTTGTGAGTGAGCGGACAGAGTACCTCGATGAACCGCACACCTCGCTCCACGAGACGTCTGGCCCTCAGACACTGAAGCGCGTAATAGCTCTGAAATCGGTTGCTGCTGTCGAGGCCATAAAGGCGCTGGATGCTTTCGGGCTCGTCGGCGATGTCGATGGCATCGGGAATCGACGTCTGCAGCCGAAACGCCGACTCGTAGTTCTGAATCGCAGATTCGATGAGTCCACCTGGATCGCCGGCGGTCGCGAAGTCCCTGTCCTGGGTACGCAGCAGATCGAGCTTGTGGCGCTGA
>Ga0310123_10000981_pt1 | contig 24505 bp, 4 predicted proteins | sample CB6_AW_1057_MG_FD_203505 | JGI IMG/M metagenome (GOLD analysis project Ga0310123, IMG submission 203505) | Marine microbial communities from Western Arctic Ocean, Canada - CB6_AW_1057 | ecosystem: Environmental > Aquatic > Marine > Oceanic | place: Canada: Western Arctic Ocean | collected... | reverse complement strand
AGCAGGCGGGCGCGGACCGGATTGTCCTTATGGATCAGGATCGGTCGCGCGAAGGAGAGCTTGCTCTGAGCGGAAAAGATCTGGGTCACCTGCGAGCAATTGACCGTGACTTCACTCGGCAGCAGTCCACAGGTTTTAGCGGGAGTACCCGCGATCACATCGACCTGCACGCTGGCCTTCTTGCCAGCGCGCGGGTGCAGCGCGGCGGTGGTGACCAGCTCGCGACCGGCGGCCAGGTTGGCGGGCAGACGGACCGTGATCACCGAGGGGGCACGCGCGCCCAGCGAAGCGGCGTCAATCCGGCCGCAGCGGGGGTGTTTTCCGAAGCAGGCCGGGTTCAGGCCCCAGGGCGGATTTCCGGGCGCCGCAGCGCTGCGACCCCGCACGTCGCACAGCAGGAGATCGTCTTCGCCCTTTTTGACCAGTCGGGGCCGCTGCCAGATGATGTCGTCGTGACGGTTGCCATCGCCCGCGTCAGTCACCACCAGCGAGACAATGATTTCGGTGGTGGTTTCCCCTTCGGCCGGTTCCGGAATCGAGAGACGGAACTCCTCTTCGGTCAGCACCGGATCGACCGGTTCCAACCAGCGGGAGGCACTCCCCTGCCGGCCCTGCAGTCCGATCGGGTTGAATTTCCACAGACCCCGCTGCCAGCGCGCCACATGGGCGGCCAGCGCGGCGGCGTCCTGTTGTTGCGCGGCGCGCCAGCGGGCGGGCAGGTTGCCGGGAAACTCTGACGGTGTGGACCCGGAGAGGCTGGACCAGAGGGTGGCCAGGTAGCGGGCGTTCAGTCCTCGCTGGCGAGCCACATCGGCGATGGTCCTGCTACCCTCGGCCAGTGCCTTGCGTTCGGCCAGCGTGGCGGCAAAGTATTTCTCCAGCGGCAGGCGACCCACTTCTCCCAGGCGCGTGTCGACATGCCCGTTGATGTAACCGACCGCGAGTCCCGATCCAAGGTCATGGGAGTCGACGAACTGGTCGTAAAATGTGCGCAGCTGGCTGAGGATTTCATCGGTCCAGTCGCGGCGCGTGGCCCGCAGTGAGAAGCGGAAGCCGTCGGGCAGCAGCACGGCGTGCCCGGCAACCTGCTTGCCCGCCAGCAGGTACTTTTGCAGCAGGGCGGGTGACATGGCCAGCGCGTCGCCCGTGTTGGTGAAGCCTTCGCCGGAGGATCCGGCCGAGGGAAATTCGCGGGTCGGGTCCAGGTCGATCTGTGTCAGGTCGCGCAGCGTGTACTTGTATTCGGCGTTGTCGAGTCGTCGGAGCACGACGTGCCCCGGGTCACCCGCATTCTGTCGGGCGGCGACCGCCAGGTAGCTTTGCACCCACGCGCGCAGTGTCTGCCGCTGCGCGGCGGAAGGCTGCAGGGCGTCCTCCGGTGGCATCTCGCCGCTTGCCAGCATCTGATCGACCTTCTGCCAGGCCTGCGGATCGCGTTGTACCTGTTCCAGTCCGCTAAATTGCTGCAGATCAAAATCACCTTCTTGCTGTTTTGTGGAGTGGCAGTCCAGGCAGAACTGTTCCAGCAGGGGCCGGATGTCGCGCTGGTAGGCCGGGCCCAGCGCGGCCAGGGAGTCGGGTTCGTCGGCGGTCAGTGCGGGGGCTGTCAGCAGAATGCAGATCAGCGTGCAGCCCAGCTGCGCCACGCGGGAGGTGCGGCGGTTGTGGACGGGCGGCAGGCAGTCGCGGCGCCTCTGGTGGAAAACCCAGTGGTGGAAAACGTTGGATTTCATGGCCGAAGTTCCGTGCAACCGCGCGGTTGGCCGGCAGGCCAGCCGCAGGCAGAGGCTTGGCGGTGTCGTAAACCTATTGTACACGCGGCGGGCGACGGAGCCACTCGTTGGGGAGTCAAGCGGGTTTTTGCGTGGGGCGGGTGGTCCCGGCTAGGTTTGCCAGAACAGTGACTCGCGGGGCGACGTGTAGTGAATGTCCAAGTGGGGTGTTTCCAGCCGTCGCTCTTGTTGGAAGAGCGATTCGATACCGGCGGCCGTCATGCCGGTGGTCAGCAGGGTCCTTTCGATGGGAAAGCTGGGCCGCCCGGTCAGGAACAGCGATTCCATCTGCCGCACCTGGGGGTTGAAAAAGTTGCGCATCGAGTAGTACGGCAGGTAGATCTGGAGCGAAAGGATTTTTCCGCCTGCCAGCCTGGCGGCGAAGGTATCGTCCTGCATGACGCCGAGGCTGTTCGATTTGGACTTGGCCTGGAATTTTATGATGGTGGCTTTCAACCCGTCGGCGTACTCGAAGCGGTAGGCGTAGGAGTCGGGGGCCTGGCGGCGCATGTCGTCGGTGGTGGGAAAGACGACACCGTAGTCGGGTCGCACCGGTTCGATCGTGTCGCTGCGTGCCAGGGCGGCGGCCAGCAGTTCGTGGTCCCAGCCACCCGCTTCCCAGGAACCTGCCTCCAGGGCGGTAAAGAAACGTTCGCCACTGAACGCTTCGACGGAGCGGACGCCCGTTTCGCCACCCCGTCGGCGTTCGATGATGGCCTGCATGGCTTCGATGATGTGAATGTCTCCGCCGTCGATACTGCCCGGGCGAATGGCCAGGACTTCCTGCACCCCGGCGCCCCAGGGGAGGTCGATCGACGGTAGGCGCCGGGCAAAGGGTAGCGACGAACCGGCCATGAATCCGAAGTCCATTTCCCGGGCCGTGTCGACCATTTCCTTGGCCCACGTCCAGTTCCAGGAGAGGTGTTTGTCGTTGAAGACCGGCACGGTACGGTTGCTGTCACGGAAGACATCGACGATCTGTTGAAAATACTCGTAGCGGGGATAGAGGACCTGTCCTTTTTCGTTTTGCGGGAAGGTGCCGTACTCGGCGATCAGTAACACGCCATCGACTGCCAGGCGGTCGGTGCCGCAGGTAAGGGCCTCGGCGATGGTGGGATAGCTTTTCAGCTGCCCATGGCGGCGCACCCGTTCGCGGCTCAGGTCGTTGTCTCCGATCTGTTCGACATACAGCGAGACGACATCCATGTCGGGCCGGTGGTGCCGGCCTTCCCAGCCGTAACCTTCCAGGAAGCGGTCCACGATGTGCTGCGCGTGGGAGAACTTTTGGTAGTTGGTCGCCAGGGCGGCGATCCTGGGTCGCCGACTTCGGGCAGCGCGGGCCAACTCCGGCAGGGCGAGGGCACCGGCAGTGGCCGCCAGGAAATTCCGTCGTGTACAGGTCATACGGTCCTTTCGGTTTTCGATGTCCGACGAGTGGTTGGGCGGCGCCGTGCCCGTTACCTCTCGGGGTGCGCCGGTCGACCATGTTGCGGCACAGGTTGCTGTTTGCTTGTTGTCGATAATCGGAGCGTGTGGCTGCCAGCCGCGCGGTAGCCGGCGCAGCGGGTTGTAAGTCAGCCTCGATTTTCAAAGTGCACGAAGTCAATCAGGAAGACGGCTCCCAGGAAGAGGGCTTTGCGACGCACATCCCACGTGGCGGGGAACTGCACTCCAAAATTGTCGGCGTCGGTGAAACCTTCCTTGAGGAGTCCGCTCCACTTCTTGGTGATCTTTCCATGGGTCTGGCCGTCGCTGCGGATTTGAAACGTCCAGGGACGTAACAGGGGTCCAAAAAGCTGGGCGATCTCCTGCCCGCGCTCATCGGTCACGGCATAGACGCGGCGGACGAGTGAGAAACGTTTTTCGATGACACCCAGTGACTGCCCCTGCGAATCAAGTACTTCGGCCTGGTGGAAGTAAAAGCGGAACGGGCGTCGCACGCGGAGTACCTCCTGCTGGTCTCCGGTGAAGACTCGTATCGTGAAGGGCCGCTTCGCCTTGAGAAACCAGCGTAGCAGCAGCGAGCCAGCCTCTTCAGCGGCCAGGTATAGCCTGTTGCCCTCGGTATCGGACACGACGTATTTATTACGGCTCTCGAAACCTGTGACAATTTCTCCCCATTCTTTTTGCTGGCTGATGACCAGGGCCTCCAGCGGTGACAGTCGATCCATGGGTGATCCTCTTGCGTAGCGGTTGGTAGGATCAAGGTAACAAATCGGATGGCTGACCTGGAGGGCAGTTTTTCGTCAGGTTTCTATTTTTAACAAAGTAGGCCATCACCGCTTTCCAGTCTGGAAACTGTGTGGACAGGAAGTGGATGTGTTCCCCGGGAAATTGGGCCGCGCCGTTTTTGGTGCGATCGTCGATCAGGTAGTCGCCCTGGTTGAGGTTCTTGTGGTGCGTCAGGATCAGCCGTTTGGTCGCGTGGTTTCCCAGGTGCTTTTTGACCCACAGCAGCTTGTCGGACCAGGCGGACGGGTTTCCCCAGGGCGCTGTGGACAGGATGTAGGTGTCGAATCGTTCGGACAATTGAATAAAGCTGTCGATCGCGCCGGGAAGCGGGTCCATCAGCGCGAAGATTCCGGGTATTTCGTCCTCCCGGTCGTGGTACTCGGTCAGGAACTGTTCGGGCAGCTTGTCTAATAAGACGTTTAATTCCGACGGACCCTCGCGGCAACGGATTAGCAACCGACAATTCCCTTTTTTCTAAAAGTTTCAGGCGAGAACCGGGCCGACGACACGGTCCATGACACGAACGCCGTCGAACTGCCCGGCTGCGCGGTGAAAAAACACCGTGCGTGAAGGAAGCAAACCAGGAGTTGAAAATCCAAATCAGCGCCAGCGTCGTTCGAACGCTTCGTTCTACGGCTGATTCAGGACTACCGGTGAATGTACTTGAACACGCACAAGCACAGGAACCGCACTGGCCACGGGTGTGCCCAAGAGGAGCGGCGCCCTCTTCATTCACGACATCTTTGGACCGTCAAGCTGGTCGACTGCACGATGGGCAGGACTCGCTGATCGAATTGCGAGGGTTGACGACTGGTAAGGGCATCGACGTTGAGCCTGCGTGGGCCACGCGAGTCTTTCCAACGGTGCGCAAAGAGGGCGGGGCCAAACGTGCGACCGTTTAAATTCGCTCCTGCCGTGATTCCACCGGCATCCAACCCCGCAAGTCACGGTTCTGTCAGCAACAGCGATTGGCGCCAAGTAAAAAATTGAAAAAAATTCTGCCAAACATGCGTGCGGGAGGCACCGGCGACAAAATCGTAAAGTAAAAAATCTACTTTTTTACTTCAAAACGACAGCATCTAGCTTGCGAACCTTGACTTTAAGGTCGGTTCTGGTAGTTTGCGCATTTCCGGATGCATGAAAAAAATGTGCGAATTGCGCGGTTGATACGACCGAGTTCGGTGATGCGCTATTTGTGGGGCGGGGTATGTAGACCGGTTTTCGTGATCTGAACGTCGCGACTGCGTTTACTCGATTCTGTTTTTGTTGGAGTGTTCGTCTTGTCTTTCCAGGTCAAGAAGGGTCTCCGTAAATTCTTTCAGGCCGGTCGGGTTTCCGATCGACGCGTGCTGTCGCGGCATGCTGCCATCCAGGCGTGTGAACCGCGGATCATGCTGGCCGGCGACTTGCCGTGGGACAACTCATTCGACCCTGACGAACCCGGCTACGCCCAAATTGCCAGCGCTGATGTGGCAGCCGCTGAAACGGTGCCCCCCACCACTGTCAGCCAGGTCTCTCCGGCGGCGATCACAGGCGACGTGGTCGACTCCATCTTTGCTGCCGGGTTGGCGGACGAAGCGCTGGCGTGGCACGACGGGTCGGCAGGCGACACGAACCCCCAGGATGACCCGTTGGGTGATCCGACTGGCACGCTTTTTGGGGGTCTGGAAGAAGGCTTTTTCGACCCCGAAAACGAACTGACTGACGACGCTCTGGCAGCGCTTGCCGGGGCCGAAAATTCAGCGGTGGCCGACCCGGCAACCGACCAACCGGACCGCTCTGACAGCGCGGAACATCCGGCCAGTTCGGTCGCCGAATTTCGCTGGCCGGCGGCCGTCGATCCGGCCGAAGTGACCGACCAAAACACGAGAGAACTGCCGGGCGCACCAGCGCTGGCAATTGCTACCAGCAACGATCATCCTGCCAATCCGATTCGCGGACCGCCGGCTGTTGCGAGCGCTACCAACAGCGTGTTTTCCAGTGATTTTCTGAATTCGGGACCATCAGTTCCCGGTGATGCGGAGTCTTCTGCGCCGCACCAACTGGTCGTTATCGACCCACGGTTAGACGACGTTTCTGTACTGGTTGGCAGCCTCACCGGCCCTGGCGTTGACCTCTTGATCCTTGCCGACGATGCCGACCCGCTGGCTCAAATCGAGGCGGCCCTTGACCAATCCGGACCGGTGTCTGCCGTCCACATTTTTTCCCACGGATCGGCCGGGCAGTTCACGCTCGGCGACCTGACGATCGACCACAACTTGCTGCTGGCCCGGGCCGATGAATTGGAGCGCTGGGCAGAGCTGCTGAGCGACGATGCCAGCCTGTTGGTTTATGGCTGCAACCTGGCGGGGTCGGCGGCCGGCCGCAGCCTGGTCGACCGGTTGTCCGAGCTGACCGGAGCCACGGTGGCCGCATCCACCGACCTGACCGGCAACCCCCTTTTGGGAGGGGACTGGAACCTCGAATACCAGGCCGGTCGATCGGAAGCCGCGGGCTCCTTCGCGGTCCCGGCATACCCGGGCCTGGCATTCAAACCCCAAACGCACGTGGAGGCTGCCAAAGATGTTCGCACTGATCTGATGATCGACGATCAGCTTGATATCAACGGCAGAAAATATGACGTTCACCCACGGCTACTGGACGCGATAAGACAATATCCAAGCTTTTATTACGCCGGTACGGTCGGGCCGGATGGAACGCCGGATCTAGTGTATGGCCAGAGCATCATTCATCCGGAATACACAGGAATCTGGCTGCAGCGGATATTCGATCTGGCGTGGGCAGCTCAAACTGATCCTGTCTGGACCGATGCGGAACGGCTGCAGATTCTGGCCTATTCGTATGGCTACGCGACTCATGCGGCGGGCGATGCCTTTGCTCATGCGATGGTCAATGAATTCAGCGAGGGGATTTTTCCAGCTGTTGGCGATATCGCTGAGGAAACCGTTACTGGGGGGACCCGCAATCTAGCCAACGTAGTCCGTCACCTGATAATCGAGGAATACATCGGGGAAGTGACTCCCGGCTATGACAACGACCCGGCTCGTACGGTGCTTCCCAACGGCGACATCAGTGACAGCGCGTCGCACGGCATCACCTATGACGTTCCCATCCGCTTTATCAACGAAGCGCTGATAAAACCATTCCCAGGTGATCCGGTTGCGGTTGCGGATACCGGATACACGACGATTGGGCTGAACACAGGGACCAATACGTTTACGCGCCTAACCGGCAGTTTTCTGACCGACGGCTTTGAATCCGGCCAGACGATTTACGCCTTTGGATTTGCCGGCGAAAACAATCGTGAATTCGAAGTCACCGACGTCACGGCCAATACACTGACCGTCGACGTCATGAGTCCGCTAGTCGCAGACAGCGCGAACGGAGAGGACACCGACGCAGAAGCCCTGGTAACACGCGGTTCGCGCGGTGACCTGCTCGATCGGTTCTTCGATTTGAAGAAGACCGTGGTCGAAGCAGCCGAAGCAGCGGAAGCGATATTGGGCGGTTCGGCGAGTGACTCGTTTGACCATCTGTTGGATGCTTTTGCAAACGCGACGGGTGACAGCAACCCGGCCACACCGTCGGCCCAGGACAACCAAGAGCTGTACATCGCCTATTTAAGGAACTGGGAAAACGCCATCGATCAAGGGATCGCCAACTGGAGTGTCCTTGGCCTGGCCGTTACGAAGGCGATGTTCGATCCTGAATCTCGCCGCGTTGTGCAGAATGCCGGGGGATCGCGGATCGGGATTGACATTGATCCGTCACGAGCGGAATTCGAGGCTGCTATCGGGGTTGTTGACATTCTGGTCGGATTGTTGGAAGACCCCAATCAGGATGGCGAATACAGTGACTCGTTCATCAACAACCATCTGCTGCCCATGTACGGCTTACCGCCACAGGTAACGCAAGTACGGACATTTCTGCAGAACTTCAGTGAATCGATCGCAGACCACATCGTCGGGCCGATGCGACTCGCACTAAATCCCATCAGCGATGCGCTTACGGCGGTGAAGGAGATCCCCAAACGGTTTGTGAAGGATCTGATTCGAGAACGCTTGGGGGTCGATACCGACCAGTTTGATCAACTGACAAAGCTGTCCAACAAGATGGACGTCAAAACGCTGACGCTGGGGGGGCTCAACATTCCGCTGTTCAAACCGGGCGATCACGAAAAGCTGGATCGCTACATGGGAATTGAAGGCATCGCCAACAGCGAGATCCTGTCCCAGCCGTTGCAGGGTATTCCCGGGTTTGTTGAGTACTACGACGATCCAACGGTATCGATCAGCCCGAACATCGAATTCGATAAGGAAAAGTTTGCGGCTTATTTCAACACGGTGCAGTTCGCCAAATTATTGCTGCTGCAGGAATCAGATCCGTTAGGTGGTGCGGGAGACCACGTCGACGAACTGTCACAGTTGATGACGGACATCATCGGCACGCCCTACGACTGGTCGCTGCTGAACAACAACGGTACTCACGGCGGTAATATCTTCACGACGACGCTGCCGCGACCTGGCGAAACGGTTCCGGACGAAATCGTTTCGCTCGATGCACGTCCGTGGCTAAGGCTCATCGACGGAGGCAGCTGGCGTGATGACATGGTCACGACAACCACCACGAAGTACCAGGTCAGCGCTTCATCGGCGATCCCAACCGCGACAGCCGAGTGGACCGCCAACGTTACGCCAGGCCAGAGCTACACGATCCAGGGGTCGTGGCTGGCCAATGTGTCGCAGATGATTGACGATCAGCCATTCTTGCCCGCAACGAATGCAACGTACCGCATTTACGACGGACTGGTGAGTGAAGATCCGATTACGTCGGTGACCCGCAACCAGCGGGAGATCAATCAAGACGCTCAATTCGGCAATCTGGCTTTCAGCGATCTCGCCACGTTGCAATTTGACAACCACATTGTTCGGGTAAAACTGGATAACGCCGCAGATGGCCACGTGATTGCCGGGCCAATCCGAGTCGAACCGGTCGATGGCAGCGCCGCGCAGATCATCGCACTCACGCGCGATCCCGACACGCTGGCCGAACTGCCTGACGGTTACAGCCAGACCGGCACCTGGGTGGACCTCGCTCTTCCAGCAGGACCGGGCAATTTCCCGCTGTGGGAAAGTCAACTGCTGAGGCCCGCGTTTCGGGCGCTGTTTGATGACTGGCAGAACGAGTCACTGCCGTTCCCCGATTTGGGCGATGCGACGTCCCCGGACCCGAACCAGATGCTCATAGTTCCCGATGCTTCGATTTCCGGCGACGCGGCGGGACTGGCAACTCCGTTTGACGCGCTGACGACTGTCACTCCACCCGTGGGAGTGGACATCGTCGTCAGCGGGGCCACCCACACCGAAGATTTCCCCGGCGACGTCATCATCACCAGTATCACGGGCGACAACAACGGTAGCAATGGACTCGACTCGCTGACACTCACTGCCGGTGGAAGTGTACGCATCGTCGGCGACGTGGGTGGCGGCGGCTTGGACAACCTGACCATCACCGCAGGCTCCATCCACATTTCCCCGGCTGTTGCGATCACCGTTTCTGGCGACGTCAGCCTCCAGGCGTCGTCGACGGCCAGTCGTACGTGGTCATTCGATGAAAATGATTTCCAAACATTGGATTCCGAGGCAGCAATTGTGCTCGGATTTGGTGCCAGCATTGACGCCGCCAACGTGGACATTGTCACCACAGCAACGGTCGATCAGGAAGCCCACCTTTCTGAGAATATTGAAAGTGGAATCGCCACACCGATCCTCAAGAACACGCTCTACATTCCCCAGCCACCACCCGGTCCGGAATCATCCTTCAGCTGGCGGATGACCGAACGCGTGTTCGCGGATGCGGACGGTCGCATCACCCTGCCCAATAACCTCGACTACGCCGCACCTGCAACTTTCCAGGTGGTGTTCGAGGTCAATGCCCAGGTCGTTGGCGACCCACAGTTCAATATTCTGGATGACCATGGCATCCTGGTTTCTGGTGAAGTCGTACAACTGGCAGGTGCCCCCAACCAGTACGCGACGAGTCTGCCGCAGGGCAATTACACCGTCACGCTCACCAACAACGGGGAAAGTCAAGCGGTCACGGTCAAGGACCTGTTGGTGGTGGCGATCGGGGATTCGTATTCAGCAGGTGAAGGGAACCCCGAAGTATCGAGGACACACGCATCGGCAGCCGAGTGGGCGAGCGCCGGCGAGTCGGGACTGGAAATCAACGAGCGGAATCGACAACATCGCATTTCGCACCGTTCTTCCTGGGCAGCTTCGGCCCGGCTGGCCCTGCAACTCGAGCAACAAGATCCACACACATCCGTCAGTTTTGTTTTCGTCTCCGCGTCCGGTGGAGAAGTCTCTAAAGGACTTTTGGGACCCTATGCAGGACACGATGAGCCTGGCTTTGATGAAAACAACCCGATGCTGCCCCAAGTCGTTCAGATTAATAATATCGTCGGCGATCGTCCCATCGACGTGATGACCATCTCGATTGGAGGCAACGACATCGGCTTCTCGAACGCCATTGTGGGACTGTTGTTTGCAGACCCAGACTATATGGCGGCCGGAAATTATAACAATGCCCTCGAGCAGCTACGGCAGTCAATCAACACCGGGGACCCGCAATTTCTGGAAGCGTTTATTCAGCAAACGATCGTCCCGGGATTAAACAACCTGGCGCCCGAATTCGCACCAGTAGCAGACGAAATCAACCAGCTGCTAACCGAAACGCTGTTTGACACAGAGACCGTGGGGCTGGACGGTCTCATGGATGAGTATGCACTTGTCAACACGGCTCTCAACGATCTTGTCGGCGGACCACCGCAACAGATCTACATCACCGAGTATCCGGAGCCATCGTCGGAATTCGTTGATGGCGCGATCGTTCAGTCGAACATGATCGCAGACGACATTATCCCCCCATGGGTCGAAGAATACATTTTTGGGGGTACAGAGCTCGAAATCAGTTCCGACGAAATCGCCTGGACGCTCACAAACATTGTGACCCCCTTGAACGATATGGTTGCCAACGCGGCCCTTACCTATGGCTGGAACCTGGTCGATGGCATCCGCGATGCTTTCCAAGGACACGGCTATAAGGCTGCGGATCCCTACGACCAACACGGCAATCCAATCAACCAGGGCATCGCGCGCTGGGTGGTCACAGCGAGCGACGCAGCCGTCAACCAGGGACCCAGAAGCAATATACTGGGCTTCGATGACCCCCTCGATACCAGCACGCTGTTGACGAAAGGCACATTGCATTTAAACCGCCTGGGAAATGAGGCGGTTACAGACCTGATGTTCGATAAGGTTGCCGCTGATTTGGCTTTGGATCCGGCGTTGAGCGTTAACGTCGTCTCCGATACGGGGACCCTCTCCGAAGCAGGTGGAGTCGCCAATATCCAGGCGACACTTTCGGACGTGAGTACCCACGACTTGATCATCAATCTGGACTTCTCCGGAGAAGCAGATGCAACCGACTTTCACAGCAGCAGCAACCAAATCTCGATTCCAGCAGGTAACCTCAGTGGTAGTGTCAGCCTGACGGCCATCGACGATCTCCTGTACGAAAAACCGGGTGATCAGACCATCCGAGTCGGCGTTACCAGCCTCACGCATGGAAACTTGCTCAGCAACCAGCAGGCCAATGTAGCGCAGATCGAAATCATCGACAACGACGAACCGAAATCGATCGAAGACCTGATGCGATTTGGTAGCGATGCGGCGGCCGTCTTGTCAGAATCGGATTCGCGAGTGAGTATCCAGGCGGGGTCTTCTATCCACGCAACCGGGAATATCACCTTACGCGCTGACGCAACTTCATCGTCTCTGGCGGCAGCCGACGGACGATTTCTGGGAGGAACCTATGGCAGCTCCGAGCCATCGGCTCTGGTGGAGGTCGCCAACGGAGCGGCCCTCACTGCGACTGGCAACGTTGACATACTTGCCCAGGCGACCAATACGCTCGGCGTGAGAACAATTGTTTCCGAACTTGATGAAGGCGAAATCGGCCACTTTTCGATCGCCTACGGTAAAACGCGTACCCGGGCGCGGGCCAACCTCCACGCGGGATCGACCATCGAGGCTCACCATGCCACGATCCGTGCCGAGAACGTGAACGAAATTTCCAATATCGCCGAAACAGCCGGCTTCACGGCGACCGAAAGCACCGGACTGGGCGCGACACTCGTACTCGGTTCGTATCACTCTTCGGCCGAGGCGAACGTAGCTTCCAATCTAACAGTCAGTGGCGATCTTTACATCAAAGCCCATTCCGATAATCTCCAGAATGAGTCGCGGAGCTTTGCCCAGATCGATGACCCGTTCGAAACAACTCCGTTCCTGGAGGATTTGACCGAATTCCTGGAAAACATCGACCTCAGTGCCGTGTTCGGTGATATCGACATCGATCCCAGTACCGTGCTGCCCGATGTGTCGCTGGCCGCGTCGGTGGTGTTGGTGGAAAGTGAAAACAAAGCCGCCGCAATGTTGGATGACGGGGCAGTTGTGGAAGTCGGGGGAGCACTGACCATCGAATCACTCGCCGAGGAACCGTACCAGGCGTCGGCCACGGCGAACGCTGCCGATCGGAGCAGCGTGGGCATTGGCGGCGCGGTCGTGTTTTCGCGAGTTGCCAACCAGGCAACGTCGTTCATCGGGCCGAATGTTATCGCTGATATCTTCGGCGACATCACGCTTACCTCCGACGCTATCATCACCAATCCAATACCGGTCTTCGATCCAACCATCAATCTAGTCGACATCGACGTTCAGACCGGCACTGATCGCATCGCCGAAGAATTCGCCGATGCAAACGACGTCTCCCGCGCGATTGCGGACGAGATGGACGGCTTGGAAGCCGTCCTCGCTCCGTACCTGGCAAACCCTGACACGGTGGGAACGAGCTTCGTCCATTCCGGAGGCATGGCCCCCGATCCGCTGCCCGAGGGCTACGTCGCCATTGGAGGCGGTGTGAATCACCTGGAACTCTACAACAATGCTACATCGGGGATCGCGGCCGGCGCACAGGTCAATCAACGCGACCAGGGAGCCGATCCCGACCAGGACGTGTTCCTGGATGCCGAAGGAACTATTCGGGTTGCTAACCTGGCCGGCCTTGACACAGCGCTCAACCTGACCACCGGCGGCCCTGGCAATTCCATCGGTGGTTATTACAACGGCCTGTTCGCAGACAACTACGCGAGAGCCTACATCGACGACCGCGCTTACGTTCAGGCCGAGCAGGATGTCAGGCTGAAGTCGCTGACGCGAAACGACATTCTGGCTGTTGTTCAGGGCGGTGCCCTGGGCTCGGAAGTGAGCGTCGACGGAGCCTTCGGTCTGATCCGGCTTGGTCAGGAATCGCTGGCCTACATCGAAGACCGCGCGACGGTCGTTGTCGGACGGGACGTGTTGCTGGATGCCGACAATGATGGCGTGATCGTCAACGTCGCCGGAAGCATTTCCACAGCCAATGAGGTCGCGGTTGGAACCGCCGCGGCCTTCACGATCATGACCGAACCGCATGCGCTGGACGAAGGTCCCGCCCACGCCGAGGAACTGGATGGCTTCAGCAAGACACACGCTTTCATTGGCGATGCACTGGCTTCTTACGGACCCATCGGAACCGGTGGCGAAACCGGTTCTGTCACTGCCGGAGACGACGTGCTGCTGAATGCTCACAACGCACAGGAAACCTGGACGTTTGCGCGATCCGGTGCCGTGACCGATAGCAGCATGGGAGCCGCTGGAATTGCCGAACGATTTCAGGGCCTCGAGTTCGGTGTCGGTCTTTCGGGTGATGTGGCGTTCAACGATCTCAATTACAGTGTTCAGACCTTCATCCGCGATACCGCCCGGGTGACCGCGCTGGACGAAAGCGGAGATGGCGAACCGGATGAAGTCCGGCTGGAAGCTTCCGATGCGCCGAGCGTCATGAGTGCCGCCGGAGCCATTGTGTTCGCCAATCACCAGGGCATCGGTGGAGCGCTGGCAACCAACGGTCAGAACGCGATCACGCGGGCTTATACGCAGGACACCACGATCGACACCGAAACCCTGGTTGTCACGGCAACGACCACCGACAACGTGATGTCGTTTTCGCGCGGTGGCACGGAAACGAAGGCCAATCTGGCCGTCGCCGGTAGCGTCAATCTGCACCGCGTGAGCAACACGGCCGAAGCGGCCATCGGCCCGCGGACAAAGGCCAACGCCACGAACATCACGCTGGAAGCCGACAGTACCCTGAATTCGGTCTCCAATGCCGGGTCTGCCGTCAAGGCCGACGTCGGTTTTCTCTCAACAGGAGTGGCCGTTGACTTGGGCGAACTGGCAAATGCCGCCCGGGCTTACATTGGTAACGATGCGTTGGTGGTTTCACCCAATGACGTCGTTGTCCTGGGCAACACGCACGAGACCATAACGTCGGTCACTGCATCAAGGGCCGAAGCGACCTCCGGGCCGCAGAATAGAATTTATCTGAGCAACGGCACAACGAATCCCTTTAACGCTGTTGCCGGGTCGAATGCCGGTGGGGAACATTCGATTACCTCCGCCATCGCACTTGGTGACATCGACGGCGATGGCGACAAGGACCTCATCACCGGGTCTTTCGGACAGTTCAACCGTCGATTTCTGAACGACGGCAATGGGACATTCGAAGACGAAGAAGAAATCGGCGGGCTTTGGGATCTGGTGACGGGTTCGTTTGGCGACAACCTTCCTGATGACACGGACGTCTCGGTAGCGCTCGTCCCCGACCTGACGCTCGACATCGCGCTGACCGACTTTGACGGCGACGGCGATCTGGATGTGATCGCCGGCAATCTTTCTCAGGCCAACCGGCTCTATGAAAATCTGGGTGAAGGTGATTTCGTTCCGGCATCGCTGATCGGAGCCAACGAGTTTCCACTGACGGTCCAGCCCTCGGAGACCAGCGGACACCACACGGTTGACGACCTGGTCGGGCTGTTGCAGTCGAAGCTCAATCTCCTGCTCGTCGCCTCCGGTTCGCAGCAGAATGACATTCGAGTCGAGCTGAACGACAGCGGTCGAATTGTGTTCCGCGCTGATCGGTTTCAGATTGACACCACCAATGCAGAAGCACTGCTGGCGGAAAGTCGCCAGGACGGTCTGCTGGTAACAAACGGGGCCGGCGATCCACTGGATCTTGGGCTCGTGTACGACGGCCTGACCGTCACCTTTTCTGTTGATTCGGCGGAAACGGTCCTTAACCGCACTGTCAACGACCTGGTGGCGGACATTCAGAAATCTCTTGACACGGGCCTGACAACCGCGGGACTGTTGCCGGGTGATATCGACGTCGTCTTGAACGCCAACGACTCGATTGGGTTCCAGCTTCCCACTCGTGCGCTGGCCGGCGTTGCGGAGGCCGAAACGGCCATTGCAGAAAAGCAAACTGGACTGAACGTCGCCGAGACGTGGTTCCAGTTGGTCTACGATGGCACAGAGTTGGATGTCACAATAGCCGCCGCCGCGACCACGACGGCCGAAGAACTCAGGGCGCACATTCAGTCCGCAATCGACGTGGCTCTGGCCGCTCCGGACCCGGATATCGCCACAGCTGGATCGATCGAAGTCACCGTCGACGAGATAAACATCGTCAGCCTGCAGTTGAAAACGCACACATTTGAAGCGATTGGCGCAGCCCAAGCCGAAAGCAGGATCGCGGCGGCGCGACGTGACGGACGGATCCTGGTTATCGATCCGGTCACGCAGGCTCCTGGCGAAATTCAGGTCACCCTGCCGATTCGAACGCTGGCCGATGCTCACGCAACTACGTCGATCGTGCTGGCCGATTTCGACAACGACATGCAGGACGACGATCTCATCGTTGGAAACCTTGGAGAACCGAATCGTCTCTACATCAACAACAGCAATGGTTTTGCCGCCGGTGGCACCATCTCGCTCGATGCCGATTTCACGACGGATGTTGAAGCAGGAGATTTAAATGGTGACGGGCTGATCGACTTGGTGGTGGGGAACGTCGGGTTCGATCTGGGACAGCTTGTCGAGGACGGACTGGCCCGGCTGTCCGATTTCCTTGAAGACACTATCATCGACATTGTTGAACTTGTCGGCAGCGGACTGGTTTCGCTGCTCGACTTGGTCCAGGCCGAACTGATCGACCGCTTCGGCTTTGACCCGCTGGCGCCGATTACTGTCGGAGATGTCCTCAATGCGGGGCTGGCCGAACTGGGTGATCTGATTCGTGAAGGCCTGCTGACGGTCGAAGATTTCACGGACATCGACCTCAACTCGAGCGCGCTGACGGCCACGGGCATCGTCGACCAGGCCACGCTGCTCGCCAGCGGCCTGATCGACATGGCTAGCAACGTGTCGTTGCATGACCTGGTCAATTCCGGCCTGGTGTTCCTCGAGGAACTCACTCGGGAAAATCTGGTCGATATCAACGACCTGAACGTCCCGGACGTGACCCTCGGTCAACTTCTTTCGACGCCCATCACCGACATTCGCGATCTGGTGGCGGGTGGCGTCGCCGATTTGAACGACCTGCTGCAAGAGGGCATCGATCTGGAAGAACTGATTCGGTCCGGTCTGGTCGACCTGGTGGAACTGGTCCAGCAGGAACTGCTCGACCTGGTCGATCTGGACAAGTCGGCTCAGGACCTGCAGGCCCTGGTCGACAAGGCCACGTTCGGCGAGCCAACGAAAATTTATCTCAACAATCCCGGCAATCCCGGTTCGTTTTCACCGGCGATCGATCTGAGCGTGGATCGGTTCATTACGCGATCGATCGCGTTGGGTGACGTCGACGGTGACGATGACCTTGACGTTGTGGCTGGAAACTCCGGCACGGGCGCCCGTCTCTATTTGAACAACGGTGACGCGACCTTTGCGGCGGGTGTCCGGATTTCAGTTACCGGACCACTGATCACCGACATCCTGCTGGAAGACATGGACGGTGACAATGATCTGGACCTCGTCGTCGGCAATTTCGGTCTCGCCACGGGAGTCGTGGGATACGTTAACCAGATTTATCTGAATGACGGAACGGGCAACTTCGTCGCAGGTTCGCCGGTCAGCACGGACGCACAAACGACCATTGCTCTGGCCGCGGCCGATATGAACGGCGACGGGCATCTGGACCTGGTCGCCGGCGATTCGAAACCGGCGATCGCGATTTCCGGCAGCGTCGCCTGGTACGACGTGGTCATTGATACGGAATCACGGATCGATTCCGGCGCGATAGTCGTGACGGATCACAGCGTGCGAGTGACCGCCACGGACCATGCGGAAGTCGAAACAACGGCCGGTACCGGCGCATCGGGAGACACGGTCAGCGTTGGGCTGTCGCTGGCTCGCGCGAAGGTCATACGCGATGTCGATGCGACGGTCGACGGTTTGATCCGGCCCGCGCTGGGTAGCGGATTCATGGATGCCGAAGGGCTGTTCGTCACGGCGGAGTCCACGGACGATCTGATCGGCTACGCGTCCGGTGTCGCTGGTGATATCGAAGGGACACTGGGTCTGGCGGCGTCGGCCGTGATGACCATGATGGACAGCGAAACCGACGCTTCACTGGGACCGAATGCTGATGTTGTCGTCCGGAATGCTTCGGAAACCGTGGACCTGGGTGTGACGATTCGCGCGGAACACCAGACGGGTTTGCTGGGTGTTGCCGGCAGTTTCGCCGAAGCCGAAAAGTTGGGCTTCGGCGCTGCGGCCGACATTCAGATGCTGGTCAAGAAGGTGCGGGCTCACATCGACAGCGGGGCGTTTGTCGATGTTCAGGACGATGTGCTACTGGAAGCCGTTTCGCACGAAGATCCGGATTCCATGGTCGGCGGAATCGGAGAGTCTCTGGCGATTGGAGTCGCGGGATCGGGTTCGTACCTGGAGTTGGATAAGGAAACATGGGCCTACATCGGCAGTCCGCTGGAAGATACCGCCAGTCGCGCGTTTGCACGGGTGCTGGCCGATGGCAATGTCGTGCTGGTAGCTGACAGCCAGACCGAGTGGGCCCCGATTGTCGGTGCCCTGGGACTCGGATTCCTTGAAGGGGTTGGTGGTTCGGCGGCGATTTTCAACAAGTCCGACGATACCCGCGCGTTTATCAACGCCGGCGCTCGCGTCGACGCCCTCGCACTGCGGGATGCCGAAGCTATCCTGACCGGGAACTTCGACGCCCTCGGCAACCGCACAACCCGAAGCGAACGCGGTGTTTTGCTGAAGGCCACCAACACCGACGACCTGGATGCCCGCACGAACGGGGCAGCCCTGGCAATCGTGATCGGCCTGGCCGGTTCGGCGACCATTCATCTGACAGACAATCACGTCGCCGCATACATCACCGGCGGGGCCCTCGTGAACCGCGACGATGCGGGTTCAGACGCTGCACAACTGGTGCATCTGATCGCCTGGGACGTAACGGATATTCTGAGTTTTGCTGGTGCGAAGAGTGTGGGTCTGGCGGCGGGATTCGGCTTCGCCTTTGATTACGGACATCTTGAGAAAGACACGCGGGCGTGGATTGGTGCCGATGCGGATGTCGAATCCGAAACGGATGTGGAACTCCGTGCGATATCCGACGAAGAGATCAACTCGGTTACTGCCAGCAAAAGTCTCGGACTGGCAGCCGCAGTTGCCGGAGCCGCAGGATACTACAAAATCAGCGCGGTAACGACGGCTTACATTACGGATCGAGCGAAGGTGCGGGCCCGCAACAACGTGCTGCTGCTGGCCGACGGACGCAGTGAAGTCGATTTAGTGGCTGGTGGTGCGGCACTCGGGGGACTGATCAGTGCCGGAGTCAACGGTGGATTGGCTGAATTCAACAAGACGACGCAGGCCTACATTGGCGACCATGCGCAGGTCGACGCCGAAACCCAGGGAGCCGGCATCTCGGCCCCGACAGGCAAGTTCGGCGTGGCCTTTGTACCGCGGCTTCCCGATCCGGAAGAAGTTGTTGTTGCATCGATTCCTCCCGGGCACAACCTTGGCACACAACTGGTTGACCCTCTGCTCCAGCGCGTGGCGACTCCGCAGCTGGAGACGATCAAGGGTGTCGTCGTGACGGCTCTGTCGCGGGACGACTTCGAACTGGTCGCTCCTGCGGGCGCGCCGACCGTCGGCACTGCGTCGGTCGATGTCAACGGTGCCCTTTCACGAACGAGCAATACCACCGAAGCGTGGATCAACGGCGGTGCTCTGGTCAATACCAACACGCCGACGGCCGATGACGATCAGACAGTCGTCGTGGCCGCCGGCAGTGACGAGTATCACCTTGCCATGACCGATGCCATGGCAGTTAGTTCTTTACTTAGCACAACACTCGGAATCGCCTATACGGTCATCGCAAACACAACGCGAGCTTTTATTGACGGCGCGACGGTCATGGCCAAACACGATATCCGCGTCGAGGCAGAAAATACAACCGACGTGCTGCAGCTTTCCACGGGGATATCCCTGGCCGCTGGTGGCGCGATTAATGGCGCGGGAGCTGTTTTCCGGGTCGATGACCATGTTCATGCCATCGTCAACGGTGGGGATGCAACTGTCGAAGCGGATAATGTCCTGGTTTCCGCTCGAGATGAAAACAACTGGATTGCACTGGCTGGTAACGTGACCCTCGGTGGAGTAGCCGGACTGGGGGCTTCGCTGACACTGGCTGACATTCAAACCGATACACAGGCATACCTGGCGAATGGTGCGACGGTAACCGCCTTTGGAAAGGGCGATGGATTGACAGTGCCAGCTGACGTGGATGACGGCGAACGCATTGTCCACGGGCTGTCTGTCATCGCTGAAAATGAAACCGATTTGTTCACGACAGCAGTCGGAGTTAGTGGAGCTCTCGTCCTGAGCCTTGGCGGTTCAGCGAATCTTCATAACCTAGATGAATCCGCAAAAGCTTACATCGATTCGGGTGCGATCGTAAATCCCGACCTGAATGCTGCATCCTCCGATCAGTTGGTCTACGTTACCGCGCTCAGCGAAACGGACATCATCGGAATTGCGGGAGGTTTCCAAGGGTCTTTAGCAGGCAGTGCCGGTGGATCGATTGACACCGGCAAAGTGAAAAAAACCACTGAGGCCTTTATCGACAATGGGGCCAGCGTAAAAGCGAACCTCCATGTTTTGGTGCGGTCACTGTCGAACGAAGAACTAAACTCGATCACGGTGAACGCTACGGTTGGTACTTATGCTGGAGCTCTTGGAGGATCTGGAGAACTCTACTTACTGGAAGTCAAGACGCGGGCTTTTGTCGACCATGGAGCCATCGTTTTCGCAAACGGCAGTGTCGTGATTGAAGCCGACGATTTCGTCGACAGCGATTTCCTGGCCGGCCAGGCCGAGTCGGCTAACATCGTTGGTTCGGCAGGAGCCTCGGCCGGCATTGTTGTCCTGGACAAAGTCACCGAGGCCTTTGTTGGAAGTAACGCCGATGTCACCGCGTTAGGATTTGGACCCGCGCCCACAACTCACACGGGTCTCATTGATGTCGTCCATGTCCCTGACCCTGCCAGGATTCCGGGACTTATCGGCGTAGGAGTTCTCTCGGCGCTCGGGTTTGTGTTTGAGAACCCGCTCCGAACGTTCCTGGAAGACGAGTTTGACTTCGATGGCGATTACGAATTCATCGATTTCACCCCCGTCGATGCTCCGCCTGCCGACGATGCAGACTTGCTCGCAAAGCCACAACTGGAAACGGCAACCGACGCAACGTTTCGCGGGGTATCGATAGTGGCGACCTCTCGAGATGATGTTTCGACTCTCGCGATTGGTTTTGGGTCGGGCGCCGCGATTGGCGTGATTCACATTTCAGCGGCCGGCCTGGTCAGCTCCAATGAAACCCGCGCTTACGTCGGTGAAAATGCCAAGGTCACCGCTCTGGCAGATGCCGGGCAGGATGTCCGGATCGCTGCGGGGGCTGATACACATTTTGCTGCGGCCACAGGTTCAGCCGCCGTCCAAAGTGGCCCGATCGGTGGAGCCAGCGTGGGCGCCGCAGCGAATCTGTTCTTCACCAACGACCTGACCGAAGCCTACACCGGGCTCAATGCGTTAGTGAACGCCGCGCGGGACGTTGATATCCGGGCACACGCAAATCACGACGCACTCGTCTTTGCCGTCAGTGGTGGGGTGTCCTCTGGTGTTGACTATTTCAATGTGGCTGGCTCCATTAGCCTGGCTACGATTGGTTCGACCGTATACGCATTGATCGGGCCACTCTCGACCGTTAATGCGAACGGAAACATTCTCGTACTTGCGAATAACCACACCGACCTCGACCTGATCGCAGGTTCGGTCGGGATGGGTAGCTCGGTCGTGGGAGCCGGTCTCTCTCTTCCTGTTGCCGTGATCAGTAAAGACACACAGGCTTGGATCGGCAAGGGAGCGACGGTGGACGCCAAAGGAGATTCTCTAACAACGATCACCGTGTTCACAGGTGATCCCGATGATTTGACAACCGAACAAATCCACGGCGTTGGAGTGCAGGCACATGCGACCGAGTCGATCTTCGGCATCGGTGGGGCCGGTACCGCCGACGGAGTACTGGGAGTGTCAGGTGCCATCACGGTGTCGATCGTCGATTCAGATACGGCCGCATTCATTGGGTGGAACGCATTGGTAAACAACAATCCAACAGGTGCCGCGGCCACACAGACAGTCAACGTCTCGGCGGTGGGTGACACGCGGATTTTTGGTCTGCCTGTAAACGTTTCTGAAGGGAAAGGGATCACGTTGGGTGTGGGTCTCGATCTCGGCATCATCGACAACGACACCACTGCCGGAATTCGCCGGGGAGCTACGGTGAAGGCAGTTCAGGATATTGATGTGCAGGCGCTGACACGGATCGAAGCAGACAGTTTTATCGCCAACGTTGGTCAGTCCGATACGCTTGGCCTCAACTACACCCTCTCACTGTGGTCCGTTCGTGGTGACATTGCGAATGACTCTGTTCTCCCATTAACATGGTGGACAGACTTCGACGACCTCCCATTGTCCAAACTGAATGCCCTCAACGGCGACAACGCATACAAAGCACAGGAAATCATTGATGACCTCATCAAGAGTCTGTTCACAAACGGCCACGACGGTTTGATCGATGTAATTCGCGGATATGATGAGGACATATTCGGTGCCCATGAAGTCGCCGATGCCCTCGAGCACAACGCCCCTGGCGATAGACGCGTTACCGACGCTGTGGAAAAGCGTGAATTCCCTGATATCCTCGAACTGAAACCTGCCCCGTATACCATCGTTACGGACACCGGAGAGAATCCCGAAGAACTCGATCCACAATTACTCGACCTGGTGGATAATCTTCGCGAACTGTCCGCCGAGGATTACGTTGAGCTGATTGACAGTTTTGACTGGGAACCCGGACAAAAAGACAGGTTCGAGTCTCATCTGGAGGAATTGAGAACCCCTGAATATAACGAGGCAGATATAGCCCTCAAACTCGGGGAACTGGATCAAGAGCAGCGCAACGGCTTGGGACAACTGCTCTCGGACATGGGACTTGCAATCCGTGCCGGCACAACCGCACTTATTAGCGGAGCAACCGTAATTGCTGGGCGCGATGTCGACGTACTGGCCGCCGAACGTACTGACATTGCAGCCGATACGGTCACAGCCACGGTTATTCGAGATTACGTGACCGAGAGCAAGTCAGAGTGGTTTACCTGGGATCGCGAGCGAGCCGCCGTTGTCGTCAGGAATATCGCGGTTGCTGAAATCACAGACGGCGCGGAAGTGACAGCAAACCGCAATGTTCGCGTGCGAGGCGAACTCGAAAACGACCAGACGGCAACGACAGGTTCTGGCGACATGAGTCTCAAAGGCCGCATCGCGGGACGCGTGGATAATTCGCATGTCACGGCGACGACCGGCAACGTCGATGTCCAGGGTTACTCTGATGTTTTCTCCACAGTCTGGGCGGTCTTGCCGATGACCGGCCCACTGCAGGTAAAATTTGGCACGAATCAGCTGGGCCTCGGTGACGATTCGGCGGACGGTACATTCACCACCTCGGCAGAGATTCTCGACGGATCGACGGTGACCGCGCAGAACAATGTGCGCGTCCATGCCGAGGACGATACCGTCGCCCTGGTTGTTGGTAACTCGATCACGGTTGGTGAAGAAGGGCCACTTGAGGGCGCGATACCGGCCACGGGCGTTGCCGTCGCCACAAATTCTGTCAAGAACACGGTGCGGGCTCAAATCGAAGGCTCTAACGTAACTGCGAACACGGGGGACGTGGAAGTGGTTGCCACCTCAAGTCCTGTAGTCGTCTCGATCGGTATCGGCATTGTGGAAGCCGACCAGTGGATGACTCTGGCCGGAACCGTCGCGTTGAATGATATTGCCAACAAGGTCCAGGCAGGAATCTCAGGAAATGGGGAGGTGAAGGCTCTCGCGGGCAGGGTTCAGGTCGCTGCGCACGACAACGGCACGATTGCATCGATCGCAGGCAACGTGGCACTGAGCGACGGTGCGGGTGCCATTGGCGCGTCGGTGGCATTCAACGCAATGGCCAACACACTTACGGCCGAAGTTCGAGGTGCCGGCGCAGTAATCGAGGCTTCTGTGGTCGACATTCTTGCCCATGAGAATTCCGACATTGTCGCTGTTGCCGTCGGTGGTGAAAAAGCCGACGAATTCGTGCTGGGAGGGTCCCTCGCCGTCAATGAAACCGCCAATGCGCTCGCGGTGCAGGTCGCCGACGGAGCAACCGTCACGGCCACGACAACGACAGATGTCCATGCCGTCAACGACGCGACCATTGTGGCTACGACCGGTCAGTTGGCGATCTCCGACGGTGGGTTCGGCGCCGGTGCTGCGGTTTCGAAAAACCTCATCGCGGATTCCACGACGGCTGCCATCACCGCTGGTCACGTGAACGCGGCTACGGCCAATGTGACTGCGACCACCAATGCCGATATCACCGCCGTCGGGGTCGGGATGGCGGGAGCCGACAGCTTTGCCCTGGGTGGTTCCGTCCTGCTCAACGACATCAAGTTGACGATCTCGGCGGAAGTCTCTACCGGCGGGACGGTCAACGCAGGCCTGCTGAACGTCACGGCCAACGACAATTCGGGGATCGTTGCGATTGGCGGCGGTGGCGCGATTTCAGATGATGGTGCTGTTGGTGCGTCCTACTCCCAAAATGATGTCTCCAATACGATCACCGCGCATGTAACTGCTGCCACGGTGACGGTCGTTACCCTCGCAGTTCTAGCGCAATCCGATGCCCACATCACGGCCATCGCCGTTGGTGGAGCTTTAGCCGATACCTTTTCCCTGGGCGGCTCGGTATCTATCAATTTCTATGGCAGTGTCGTTGATGCATCGATCGGCAACGGTGCGGCAGTGACAGCCAGTGGCTCGGTCCTGGTGCAGGCGTTTGACAACGCGGACATCGTCCTGCTGGCAGGTGGCGTGGCGGGTGCCGATACCGCAGCCGTTGGGGTCGCCAATGCGACACTGACGACAGAAAATACG